>Ga0247816_10000186_pt1 | contig 37847 bp, 34 predicted proteins | sample UWRJL209509C1_FD_179930 | JGI IMG/M metagenome (GOLD analysis project Ga0247816, IMG submission 179930) | Plant litter microbial communities from Arlington Agricultural Research Station in Wisconsin, United States - UWRJ-L209-509C-1 | ecosystem: Environmental > Terrestrial > Plant litter >...
TGGCTAGCAGGGACCTGTCGCCGGTGACGCTGGCCCTGGCCTGGTCGATCTCGCCGATGGCCACGCTCGCGCCCAGGCTCGCCGTTCCGGCATCGGGGGTCCGGCGACCCAGCAGTGCTCGCAGCAGCGTGGTCTTGCCCGCACCGTTGGCTCCGGTGATGCCGATGCGCTCCCCCGCATTGACCTGCAGGGAGACCGGACCGAAGACGAAGTCGCCCTGTTCGATGACGGCCTCGTTGAGGATCGAAACCACGGTGCTCGAGCGGGGTGCCGTTCCAATGGTGAACTCGAGCTGCCATTCCTTGCGGGGTTCGTCCACCTCGTCGAGCCGAGCGATCCGGCTCTCCATCTGGCGCACCTTCTGCGCCTGCTTCTCGCTGGACTCCGCGGACGCCTTGCGCCGGATCTTGTCGTTGTCCGGAGACTTCTTCATGGCGTTTCGCACGCCCTGGCTGGACCATTCCCGTTGGGTGCGGGCCCGGCCGACCAGATCGGCCTTCTTGTCGGCGAATTCGTCGTATGCGGCGCGCTTCTGTCGCCTGGCCGTCTCGCGTTCCTCGAGGTACGACTCGTAGCCGCCGCCGAACACGCGGTTGGCGCCCTGGGCGAGGTCGAGTTCGAGGATCCGGGTAACCGAGCGGGCCAGGAATTCCCGGTCGTGACTGACCAGCACAGCGCCGCCGCGGAGGCCCGTGACGAAGGCTTCCAGGCGTTCGAGGCCGTCGAGGTCGAGGTCGTTGGTGGGCTCGTCGAGCAGCACGATGTCGAACCTCGACAGCAACAGCGCGGCCAGGCCGACCCTGGCGGCCTGGCCGCCGGAGAGCGAGGTCATCAGCGCATCCGCGGCCACATCGGCGTCGAGGGTGAGCCCGAGGTCGTGCAGCACAGCGGGAAGCCTGTCATCCAGGTCGGCCGCGCCGCTGGCCAACCAGCGGTCGAGGGCGACAGAGTAGACATCGGCCGGGTCCGCTTCGCCGGGCACGGCAGGCTCGGCCAGGGCGGCTGCCGCGGCGTCCATCGCACTGGTCGCCTCGGCGCAGCCGGTGCGTCGGCCGATGTACGCCGCCACGGTCTCGCCGGGCACCCGCTCGTGTTCCTGCGGCAACCAGCCCACGAACGCATCCGCCGGCGACAGGGCAACGGTGCCGCCCTGCGGTTCGTCGAGCCCCGCGAGCAGGCGGAGCAGGGTCGACTTGCCCGCACCGTTCACACCGACGATCCCGACGACGTCGCCGGGTGCCACCGTGAGGTCAAGGGAATCGAACAGGGTGCGGTGGGCGTAGCCGCCGGCGAGGGCCTTGGCGACGAGTGTTGCGGTCATGGTCCTAGTTTCCCATTCGTTTCTGCAGCGGACGTTTCCGCCCCTCGATTCCAGCCGTCGTCGCCCGCCGCTGTCGCGAACCGTCACACCGGTGCCGGCCTGTGAGCCACTCGTTACGCTGGGCCCATGACGGTTCGCCCAGACAAGCAGGTACCAGAGTCCCTCGCCGAGTTCAGCCAGGCCGTGCACGCCGGCAATCACATCGATCCGGGAACCGGCGCCGTGCGCACCCCGATCGTGATGGCGAACTCGTACGCCCTGCCGGAAGACCCGTCCTCGATCAGCTGGTCCGGAACCGACGTACCCCTCTACACCCGAAACAGCGGCGTCAACCAGCTCGGACTGCAGGAGAAACTCGCCCTGCTCGAGCACGGCGACGACGCCGTCGCCCTCGCCAGCGGGGTCGCTGCCCTCCACGCGGTGTTCTTCACGTTCCTGCGCACGGGTGACCACGTCGTGGTGTCCGATGTGGCGTACGAGGCCACCTTCAAGCTCTTCAGGGAACTGCTGCCCGACAAATTCGGCATCCTGGCGACCTTCGTGGACACCAGCGACCCGGGCGCGGTGGCGGCGGCGATCCGGCCGGAGACCCGCCTGGTGCACGTCGAGGCGATCGCCAACCCCACCACCAGGGTGACCGATGTCGCCGCCATCGCGGCCATCACGAGAGCTGCCGGCGTGCTCCTGTCGGTGGACTCCACCTTCACCCCGCCACCGGTGCTGCGTCCGCTCGACCTCGGGGCCGACCTGGTGGTGCACTCGCTCACCAAGTACATCAACGGCCACGGTGACGCCATGGGCGGCGCGGTCATCGGCTCGCGGGAATTGATCCAGCGCATCAAGTCAGAAGCCATGGTCGACGTTGGCGGGGTGATCAGTCCGTTCAATGCCTGGTTGATCATGCGCGGCTCGGTCACCCTGCCGCTCCGGTTGCGCCAACACACCGACACTGCCCAGCGGGTCGCGGAGTTCCTCGCCGCCGACCCCCGGGTCGCCTTCGTGGCGTATCCGGGCCTGCCCGAGCATCCCCAGCACCAGGTTGCCCTGCGGCAGTTCCGGCAGGGTTTCGGCGGGATGCTCGCCTTCGCGCTGGCCGGTGACCCTGCGACTCAGAATCGGTTCGTCGCCGCTCTGCGAGTGATCACCTCCGCGGTCTCCCTCGGCCACGACGAGAGCCTCATCGTGCACGTGTCGGGCACCGGCCCCAGGGCGGCCTACTACCCCGAGGAATTCCAGCGACTCGGCCACCTCCGCTTCTCGGTGGGCCTGGAGGACGCCGAGGACCTGATCGGCGACCTCGCGGCCGCCCTCGACGAGACCTTCGGCTGACCCGCTCGCTCAGTTCACCGCGTCGACGTAGAGCCAGGTCCCTGACACCTTCTCGAAGCGGCTGATCTCGTGCTGTTGCAGGCGTCGGCCGTCCTGGCTTGAGTGGGCCGTGAACTCCACGATCCCGACGGTGTCGAGCAGACCGCCGTGCACGGTGCGGTCGATGTCCAGGCGCAGCCACGTCACCGATGCGTCGAGTTCCAGTGTGGCCGGCCGGGTTCGCGGGTGCCAGCTGCGCAACAGGTAGCCGGCATCGCCGACGGCGAAGGCCGCATAGCGTGAGCGCATCAGCTGTTCGGCTGTGGCTGCCCTGGCGTCGCCGAGGTGCAGCCGCTGGCAGCAGTGGGCGTAGCTGTTTCCGCTCAGGCAGGGACACCGAACGGGTAGGGCCTGAGCTGTATCAGGGCCGGATACGCCGGGGACGACGACACCGGGGACTGATTCAGAGTCAAATGGGGGCACCGTGCAATTATCGTTCGTTTAGCGCGCGCCGAGGCTCTCACGCCGAGGTGACGCGCACGAGGGCCTCGTTGCGGCTGCGGATGCGGGGTGTCCAGGGCGAGTCGAAGCGTGCGAAGTACAGTCCGCCGAGCGGCTCGAGTCTGGACGCCCGCACTTCGTCGAGAAGTCGCCTGCCGCGATCGAGGAACCGCGTCGTGGTCCACCCACCGAATCGGAGCACCGCCGCCTCGTGAGACGGAATGGCCCGGATCCGCACAGCGTCGTCCAACGGCTGCGGAAGCGCGGCCGGATCGGTGCCGACGGCCAGGACCAGACTCACCAGGTGCCCGGAGGACGGCACCGGCACCTGCAGCACAGGTGCCGTGTGCGGGAAGGTCGTCGCTGCCCGATTCCCCCCGGCGAGGTACCCGTGCAGCGGGCGGAGTCCGACGGCGGCTGCGCGGGTGAGCGCGGCATCCACGTGCACCTGCACGAGCACGCACTCCGGGTAGCGCCGAACGTCGAAGTGTGGAAACGCCCGCACCACCGTGTACGGCACCTGCTCGTTCATACCGGGAGTGTAATCCAGCACCCCCGGAACGGGGGCCACCGCGAAGAGGGGGTCAGGCCTTCTTGACGACGCTGGACTTGAGCTGGGTGGTGACGCCTTCGATGCGCGCCTCGATGTCGTGATCGCCCACGCCCTGACGCAGACGGATGTCGCGCACCTTGGTGCCGACCTTGATCACGTTCGACCCACCCTTGACTTTCAGTCCCTTGACGATGGTCACGGAGTCCCCATCGGCCAGAACACTGCCGAACGCGTCGGTGATAACGGCCTCAGCGGCCGGTTCGTCGGCGGAGGCGGTCTCGGCCGTCCACTCGTGCGCGCACAACGGGCAGACCAACAGCGACCCCATCTCGTAGGTCAGATCGCTGGAGCATTCCGGGCACGGGGGCAGGGTCTCATTCACCTCCCCATCGTAGAGGCAGAGGCGGTGGCCGGCGTCCAGTGTCGACAGATCCACGGTGTGCTCGCGCGCGCTCAGAGAATGACAGCGCATTCCCTGACAACTCCACGGTAATGAGCGTATTTTGCCCGGTAGAGCGTGCCGTCGACAGTGACGGCGCCGTCGATGGATTGAACAGAGGTGGACACATGGCCCGGCACTTCCTTTTGATTGCACCGGTCACGACGGCTACTGACGGGGGTGCGGAATGAGTGTTCTCGCTGAAATCCTGATTGCTCTCATGGTGATCATGGCGCTGTCCGTGGTGAGCGTCGTCGTCATCACGCGATTGCTGTACAGGCGGGTTCGTCGCAGCCGGGCGCTGAACGACGCCGTGTTGCGCGCGCGCACCGGCCTCACCATCGGCCCGCAGCACGACGTTATGCGGCTACGGTTGCGGCTGCGTCAAACCCTGGTCAGCGGCCAGGAAGCCGTCGCCCTGGCCGGCCGCAGCCAGGGACCGCACGGCGACCTCCAGCGACTGTTTCGTCGCGTCCTGGAGGAGAGCAGCGCGGTTCAGGCGCAGTTGATCCTGCTGTCCAGCGAGAGGGATCCGGTGGTCCTCGCCGAGGCTCTTCCTCAGGCCGGCCGCCGCGTCGATCAGATTTCCGGGTTGGTGAAGCGGATCCGTGGTGTCGTCGCAGCCGGCCTCGGCGCGCGAACCGATGACTCGCTCACGGCGCTCCAGGACGACGTCGATCGGGAGATCGCGGCGGTCGACGCCGGCGTCGCGGCGCTGCACGACCTCAACATGTCGGACTCGGCGTCAGCACTGCCCAGGCTCGGCCGAGGGAGCACATCATGACGTTCAGCTCACGGCTGCGCGTCATCTTCCGCAGCAAGGCCTCCCGAACCCTGGACAGGCTGGAAGATCCGAGAGAGACGCTGGACGACAGCTACGAACAACTTGTGCGGATGTTGCAGGACGTTCGGGTGGGCTTGGCCGATGTGGCGACCGCCAAGAAACGGATCGAACTGCAGGGCCAGGAGATGGGCGCCCGCCACAAGAGGCTGGCGGACCAGGCCCAGGAGGCGTTGAACCAGGGCAGGGAAGACCTGGCCAGGACCGCGCTGGAACGCCGCTCCCTGCTCGAGGGCCAGGTTGTCTCCCTCCGCGACCAGTACTCGACCCTCGCGAGGCAGCAGGCGCAGCTGCAGGACAACGAACGTCGCCTGGCCGAACGGGTCACCGCGTTTCGCACCGAAAAGGAGACCATCAAGGCCAGTTATGCCGCCTCCGAGGCCCAGGTGCGGGCAAACGAGGCCGCTGCCGGTCTCGGGTCTCAGATGAGCGACGTGGGTCTCAACCTGGACCGGGCCAAGGACCGCATCGCTCAGATGCAGGCCCGAGCCGCGGCCACCGACGATCTTCTCGCCAGCGGCACGCTCAACGACCTCACGGCTCCACCGGATGCCGACCTGGAACGACAGCTGGCCGGCGGCGCGACATCTGCGCAGGTGGAGCGCCAACTGCAGGCCATGAAGGATGCCGGGCCTTCGGGCGCCCGCGGTACCGCCGGATCGCGGGATGCCGGCCCGGACGCCTGGCTCAGCATCGGGCAAGGACCACAGGGGCACTAAAAAACCCCCGATGACGATTGTCATCGGGGGTTTTTCTTTGTTTTGGTGGATCCGAGGGGATTCGAACCCCTGACCCCCTGCATGCCATGCAGGTGCGCTACCAGCTGCGCCACGGACCCAGACTTTGTTTCGAATTCCTCCGAAACAACTTCATTAGGTTACTACATGTTTGGAGTGCTCGTGAACCAAACGCTACTCCGCGGCGTCAATTTCCACGCTGGATTCGACATCGGAGCTCTTCTCGGCAGCATCATCGGCGTCGTCGAGGGCACGTGCACTGGCCAGATCGATCGGGATTACCGGGCAGTCCTTCCACAGGCGTTCCAGCGAGTAGTACACCCGCTCTTCCTCGTGGAAGACATGCACGACGAGGTCGCCGAAGTCCACCAGGACCCAACGCCCTTCGGCGCGGCCCTCACGACGGAGCGGCTTGTAGCCGGCCTCGATCAGCTTGTCTTCGATCTCGCCGGCGATGGCGACGACGTTGCGCTCTGAGCGTCCGGTGACGATGAGGAAGATGTCGGCCAACGGCAACGGGTTGGAGACGTCGATGGCAACGAGGTCCTCCCCCGCTTTCGAGTCGGCGGCGGCGGCAGCCACCTTGAGGAGCTCGAGAGCGTGGGCAGAAGCGGTCATCGATTGAATCCCTGAGTTAGTAAAAGCGAAAAGGATGGCATTAGTAGATATTGAAGGCGTAGCCGACGACGAAGAGGGCCAGCACGCCGATAGCGAGCACCGCGGCGGTGATCGCGAGAACTGTCGGCAGGGACGCGCCACGCTTGCGGGGCGGTGTCATCACGCCCCTGGTGGACGTGTGAGTGCTCACCGCACGGCTCGCGCTGACCGGTGCCACGTCGTTGTGATGACCGCCCTCATCGAGCTGGTCGAGCATGCGGTCCATCTCCGACGAATCGAAGAGGTTCGGGTGCTGGCCGGTGGCGCCGAGGCTGCGGGGCAGATCGATGGAGCCGGTGATCATGATCTCGCCGGTGCTCGTGATCGGTCCGCCAGGACCCTGACGAGGAATTGACGGCAGGATCAGAGCGTTGGTGGTGGTGGGAATGCCACCGGCGCCGACGCCGCGACCCACGAGGTCGTCGAAGGTCTGGTCGTCCCGGCGTCCGATGGTCTCAATGTGACTGTCGTCTTCCCTGTCCACCGACCAGTGACCGATCGGCGGGTGCAGGCCATCGACTGCTGCCGGCGCCTCGGGAGGCTGCACGTCTTCCCCGGAGGCGGTGCGTGGCGCGGCCACCGGGGCAGGAACAACGGGAGCGTGGTCGGAGGCCCCAGCGGCGTCGTCGGCGCTGGCGGAGGACGCTGCCTGCAGCGCGCGCATCTCGCGGCGGCTCAAGGTGCGACCGGAGTCGACCAGAACTGGCGGCTCGGGAATGGGCAGGGGGGCGGGCGCCTGGGCGGACCGGCCCGGCGCGGACGCCGCGGATGCCTGGGGCGCAATCGCCCCGGACTCGTCCACCGGTCGTTCAACCGGCGGTGACGTGTGCCGTGAGTGGTGGGGCTCGGCGGGGGTCGCGGTCGGCTCAGCGACTGTCGGCTTCGCGGAGGACGGCTTCGCGGGCGGCGTCTCTTCGGAACCAGGCTCAGCAGCGGCCGGCTCGTGCTCCCTGGCCAACTCGCGCAACTGCCGTCGCGTCAGTGGCTGCGGGCTATTACCCAACGTCATGCCACACTCCGATACAGATGGTGCTTTGAGATGTACTGGACTACCCCGTCGGGGACCAAGTACCAGACCGGGAATCCCCGGTTCACGCGTGCCCGGCAGTCAGTAGACGAGATCGCCAGAGCCGGAACCTCTAGCAAGCTTACGTCCTGGTTTGGCAATCCAGAAATGCTCAGGTCGTGTCCCGGGCGACTCACAGCCACAAAATGGGCCAGCTTCCACAGTTCGGCGACGTCTTTCCAGCCCAGGATCTGAGTGATGGCGTCGGCGCCGGTGATGAAGAACAGTTCGGCATCCGGACGTTCGGCGTGCAGGTCACGGAGAGTGTCGATGGTGAAGGTGGGACCGGTGCGGTCGATGTCCACACGACTGACCGTGAATCGTGGATTGGACGCCGTCGCGATGACTGTCATCAGGTAGCGGTGCTCCGCCACAGTGACGTCGGCCTTCTGCCAGGGCTGGCCGGTGGGCACAAAGATGACTTCGTCCAGGTCAAAGCTCTGCGCCACCTCGCTGGCTGCCACGAGGTGCCCATGATGAATGGGGTCGAAGGTGCCGCCCATCACTCCGATGCGGGGGCGGTTCCGGGTCACGGTGCGCCGATTGTCAGTGGCCGCCGTGGCTGGCAGCGCCACCGTGAGCGGCGGCGTACGCGTTGGCCTTGGCGCTGTGGCGGTTCGCCACGTCCCGGAAGCTCCACACCACGAACCCGAGGGCAGCGAAGACGATGAGGGCAACGAGGCCGTAGACCCAGGTCGCGACGGGCAGCTGGGTGTGCTCGACCTCGGCAAGGACAGCGGTCACGAACAACATGGGGTCTCCGTTCAGGAATACTTCTTCGCCGGCGAGGGCGGGCGGTAGCGGTACCGCGACCAGTCTAGTGGGAGCACCTGCCCGGGCAGGCGAGCGGCACGGGCGCTAGCTGCGGATCTGGCCGGTGCCGCGCACGATCCACTTCGTACTGGTGAGCTCGGGCAGGCCCATCGGTCCTCGCGCGTGCAACTTCTGGGTCGAGATGCCCACCTCCGCGCCGAAACCGAACTCGCCACCGTCGGTGAACCGGGTCGATGCATTGACCATCACGGCCGCGGAGTCGACCTCGTTGAGGAAACGCTCCGCATTCACGATGTCGTTGGTGATGATCGATTCGGTGTGACCGGTGGAGTACCGCCTGATATGCCGGATGGCGGCATCGAGGTCGGCGACCACGGCCACCGCCAGGTCGAGACTCATGTACTCGGTCGCCCAGTCCTCCTCGGTCGCCGGCACCGCCGCGGGGTACAGCGCCCGAACGGCGGCGTCACCGTGGATGGTGACCCCGGACTCTGCCAGCTTGGCAAGCACCCCGGGCAGCACCCTGTCGGCGGCCTGCTCGTGCACGAGCACGGTCTCGACCGCGTTGCAGACGCTGGGCCGCTGCACCTTGGCGTTGTGCACGATGTCTGCGGCCCACGCCTCGTTTGCGGAGGCATCCAGGAAGATATGCACGACACCGGCACCGGTCTCGATCACCGGCACCGTCGATTCCGTCACGACGGCCTGGATCAGTCCGGCGCTGCCGCGCGGGATGAGCACATCGACGTGTCCGCGGGCCTGCATCAGGGCCGTCGCGCCCGCCCGTCCGAACGGATCGATGGTCTGCGCGCACTCCCCCGGCAGGCCGGCGCCCACCAGCGCGCGCTGGATCAGGGCGACCAGGACCCGGTTGGAATTCTCGGCGGCTGAACCGCCGCGCAACACCGCGGCGTTGCCGCTCTTGAGCGCCAGCGCTGCGATGTCGACCGTCACGTTGGGACGCGCCTCGTAGATGACGCCGACGACACCGAACGGCACCCGGACCTGGCTGATCTTGACCCCGTTGGGCAGGCTGCTGCCGCGCACCACCTGGCCGACCGGGTCGGTGAGTTGTTCGATCTCGTCGACGGCGTCGGCCAGCGAGCGGATGCGCGCGGCGTCGAGGGTCAGCCGGTCCAGGAGGCCGGCATTGAGGCCGTTTTCGGCGCCGGCGGCCAGATCGAGCGCATTCGCCGCGACGATCTCGGGAATATTCGCCCTCAGGCCTTCGGAGAGTCCGCGCAGGGCCCGGTTCTTCACCTGTGTCGGTGCGGCCGCCAGGGCCAGCGACGCCGTGCGGGCGTCGGCCAGCAGCGCCGCGAACGCCTCGGCCTCCCCCGCCGCCAGGGTTCCTGAGCTGTGCGGGAGAGAAGCCGGCAGGGTGGTGGCGGGAAGGGTCTCTGACATGCCGTCAGTTTACGGCAGTGCGCCTCACGGCCGCCGGGTCGGCCGGCTCGAACCAGGTACCGATCAGCTCGCCCCTCAGAGCCTCGGCGACCAGCGCCGTTGACGTCACCAGGACCGCTGTTCCGGCCTCGGCGGCGATGCGGGCGGCCGACACCTTGGTGCCGGCACCCCCGGTGCCGACTCCGGACAGGGAGGAGCCGAACTCCACCCCCGGCAGGGTGTCGCCCAGAGCGACGTGGTCGATCGCCTCCGCACCAGGCAGGTGCGGGGGCCGGGTGTAGAGCGCATCCACATCGCTGAGCAGAACGAGCAGATCGGCCTTCACCAGGGTGGCGACCAGGGCGGCGAGCCTGTCGTTGTCGCCAAACCGGATCTCGTGGGTGGCCACGGTGTCGTTCTCGTTCACGATCGGCAGGATGCGCAGGCCCAACAGGCGTTCCATGGCGCGTTGGGCGTTGCTGCGCGGAGACGCGTTGTCGAGGTCTCCGGCGGTGAGGAGCACCTGGCCGGCGATGATGTCGTACCGGTCCAGGCTGTCCTGGTATCGGAAGATCAGCAGGTTCTGACCGACCGAGGCCGCGGCCTGTTGGGTCGCGAGGTCGGTGGGGCGCTCATCGAGCTGCAGGTAGGGCATCCCGGTGGCGATCGCACCCGAGGACACCAGGACCACCTCGGCCCCGCGGCCGTGTGCCGAGGCCAGCGCGTCGACGAGCGGCGCGATCTGGCCGACGTTGGCACCGCTGATCGACGACGATCCAACCTTCACGACGATGCGAGCCGCCGTGGCGACGTCGCTGCGCTGCAGCCGGCGCCGCACGGCGCCCGTGCCGAGCCGGTCGGTACGGCCGCCGTCGGTCCCGCCCCCCTCGGTCACTCGGAGTCGCCCTCCTTGACGCGCCGGCGGGCGGCGTTGTTCTCGGTGACAACGCCTTCTCCGGCGTTGAATTCCTCTTCACCGGTCGACCACATGCCGGCCTCCCGCTCGCGGATGAGTTCCGCACGCGCGGCGGACTTCGCGTCCATGCGCTTGAGGTATTCCTCACGACGCTCGTTGCTGGTGCGACGCTTGGAGTCGTCCATCCGGCTGTCGGTGCCGCGCGGGGCGGTGATCAACTCGGCGGTGGAGGTGAGCGTGGGCTCCCAGTCGAAGATCATGCCGTCGCCCGGTCCGATGACGACGGTCGAGCCGGCGACCGCACCGGCCTTGAACAGCTCGTCCTCGGTACCCAGCTTGGCCAGCCGGTCGGCGAGGAAGCCGACGGCTTCGTCGTTCTTGAAGTCGGTCTGCTGCACCCAGCGTTCGGGCTTGGCGCCCAGGATGCGGAAGATGTTACCGAACGACCCGCCCTCGACGCGCACGATGAAACCGCTGTCGTCGACGGGCTTGGGGCGGATGACGATCCGCGGCTTGAGCGCTGCGGCTTCGGCACTCGACAACCGGCCGGCCTCGACGGTTTCGGCCAGGGCGAAGTTCAGCTGACGCAGTCCTTCGTGACTGACAGTGGAGATCTCGAAGACGCGGTAGCCGCGGTCTTCAAGCTCGGCCTTCACGAACGCGGCGAGTTCGCGGCCCTCCGGCACGTCGATCTTGTTCAGCGCGATCAGCTGGGGACGCTCGAGCAGCGGCGTCTGCCCCTCGGGAACCGGGTACGCGGCGAGCTCACCGAGAATGACGTCAAGGTCGCTGATCGGGTCGCGTCCGGGGTCGAGGGTGGCGCAGTCCAGGACGTGCAGCAGTGCGGTGCACCGTTCGACGTGGCGCAGGAACTCGAGTCCGAGACCCTTGCCCTCGCTGGCACCTTCGATCAGGCCGGGAACGTCCGCGACGGTGTAGCGCACCTCTCCGGCATCGACGACGCCGAGGTTGGGCTGCAGGGTCGTGAACGGGTAATCGGCGATCTTGGGCCTGGCGGCCGAGATGGCGGCGATCAGGGATGACTTGCCGGCCGAGGGATAACCGACGAGCGCGACATCTGCCACTGTCTTCAGTTCCAGGAAGACATCGCCCTCGAAACCGTAGGTGCCCAGCAACGCGAAACCGGGGGCCTTGCGCTTGGTGGAGGCCAACGCCGCGTTGCCGAGCCCGCCCTGACCGCCCGGGGCGACGACGATGCGGTAGCCGGGCTCCGTCATGTCGGCGAGCTCGTTGCCTTCGGCGTCCTTGACCACAGTGCCCAGCGGCACTGACAGCTCGATGACGTCACTGCCGTAGCCGTTGCGGTGGTCGCCCATTCCGGGTCCGCCGTTGGCGGAGCTGCGGTGGGGTGAACGGTGGAAGGCGAGCAGGGTGGTCACCTGCGGGTCGGCGACGAGCACGATGTCGCCACCGTTGCCGCCATTTCCGCCATCGGGTCCGGCGAGAGGCTTGAACTTCTCGCGTTTGACCGAGACACAACCGTTTCCTCCGTTGCCCGCTCGCAGATGCAGCGTGACTTGGTCAACGAACGTGGCCATGGAAATGCCCCTTTCAGGTGGCGATAAAAAAACATGAGGACGAGCCGAAGCCCGCCCTCATGCTGAAAAGCTGTGTGGAAGCCTAAGCGGCTGCCACCACGATGTTGACGACCTTGCGGCCACCCTTTGCTCCGAACTCGACCGAGCCGGCTTCGAGGGCGAAGAGAGTGTCATCTCCACCGCGGCCGACGTTGACGCCGGGGTGGAAGTGGGTGCCGCGCTGGCGGACGATGATCTCGCCCGCGCCGACAACCTGACCACCGAAGCGCTTCACGCCGAGGCGCTGGGCGTTGGAGTCACGACCGTTGCGAGTGGAACTCGCACCTTTTTTGTGTGCCATTAGTTATTCTCCTCGGGCCTAGGCGATGCCGGTGACCTGAACGCGAGTGAGCTCCTGACGGTGCCCCTGACGCTTCTTGTAACCGGTCTTGTTCTTGAACTTCTGGATGACGATCTTCGGGCCGCGGAGGTCGTTGAGGACCTCGGCAGTGACCTTGACCTTGGCCAGTGACGAAGAGTCGGAGGTGATCTTGTCGCCGTCGACGAGAAGCACGGCGGCCAGCTCGACGTTGCCGTCCTTGTCAGCCTTGATTCGGTCCATCGTTACGATGGTCCCGACCTCTACCTTCTCCTGCCGCCCACCGGCGCGCACAACTGCGTAAACCACTTTACGTACCTATCTCTGGGGAACCCCGGGGGCTCCGATTCCTATGATGGAAAGTTACCGAGTGCACATAGTCCAAGTCGGGCCATGTCACTTCAGAAAACCTTGGCTATCGCGTGGACATAGTCCTCCGCACACCAACACTCGACTTTAGCTGATCGGGTAGCCCCGGTCAAACCATTCCAAGAGGGCGTGTCGCGCCCTCGGTGAGAAGGTGCCGCCAGGTTCAATCTTAGGGCCGGCATTGTCCCTACACTTTCAGCATGGGCATACTGATCGACCAGCCGGCTTGGCCTGCGCACGGCACGCTCTGGTCGCACCTGGTGAGCGACGCCTCGCTCGAAGAATTGCATGCCTTCGCGGCCGCCCAGGGTGTGCCGCGGCGCGGGTTCGATCTGGACCATTACGACGTGCCGCAGTCGAGCTACGACGCTCTGGTAGCTGCAGGTGCCGAGCCCGTGGACTTTCGCGGGCTGGTCACCAGGCTCCGCGCGAGTGGTCTGCGCGTCACCGCCAGGGAACGGCGATCCAGGCCTCGGGGCCACTGAGGTCGTTCCGACACGCGAAGTGCACGGGCGTCACCAGGTGGCGTCGATGCCCACGATGCTTCGACTGACGATGCCCGTGCTCACCTCCACGAAGACCGTCGTCGCCGTGGTGGCCTGGGGGTCGACGGGGTACCCGTCCGTCACCTGGGTCTGACTGTTCGGCACGGTCTGGATCGCCAGGTACTGGTCGTTGGGCGAGATCGAGAACCCGACGATGGTTTCGTTGGGCAGCACAGGTTCGTAGAGCACCCGGCTGGTCGGCGAGGCCGCCTCGCCTGTCACAAGGATGATCGACTGCAGCACACGGCCGGTGGCCTGGTCGAATTCGGCGACCCGCTGCACGTATCCCTCTCCCCCGGTGAGAAAGCGCAGCTCGGCGGTGTACGGGGTGGTGCCGGCCACATCCTGCGGAACTATCGCCGCCTCGGTCCCGGTCGAGAGGTCCAGGATGTACTGGCTCTCCTGGTCGGAAACGGCGATCCGCAGCCCGTCGGGGGCGAAGGCGTCGAGGTTGGGGAACTGGCCGATCGGGATGGGCACGCTCAGGGAACCCGCGCTGTCTCTGCGCGGATCGATCAGGAGCAGGGTGGTGTCGAAGAGTTGCGCCACGATCTCGGGGCGGTTGGCCATGAACCCCCAGGCGCTGGCCTGGACCGGCTCGCCGTCGAGCCCGGCCACGGAGTCGACAGTGCCCCGGGTGAGGTCGAGCACGAAAAGGGTGTTGTCGTACTGGTTCCCGGCCGCGCCGGGAGCGCTGCTGAAGCGGAAACCGACGGCACTCGAGGACGACGAGGCCCGCAGGTCGTGCACGGTGCCCGCGCCAGGCACGGTGAGGGTACCGGCGCGGCCGTCGGTGCCGACCAGGCTCAGTGCGCTGGTGAGGTCGTCGTTGATCGTGGCCACCACCAGTTCGTCGCCCACCGGCACGAACGACTGGATGTACGGGGCGCTGAATACGACGTCGGTCTCGGGTGATCCGACGGTCGTGCGCAGAATCCGGTCTTCGGCCTTGGTCGACTCCCCCGGCTCGGCCGGCGATCGGCTCAGCAGGTAGAGGGGCGCTTCATCGGTGTGGAATGCGACGGACAGCTCGCTCGACCTGTCGGGGAACGGTCCAGTGACGGCGCTCACGGTCACGGTGTACTCCGTGTCGTAGGCCAGCGGCTGGGCGAAGACGACCACGATGGAGTCGTTCCTGGTCTGCACGTCGACGACGCTGGCGGGGCTCACCGTGACCTGGTCTCGGCTCACCTCGGCCAGCTGCTGGTTGGTGCCGAGCACCAGCCGCTGGTTGGCCGCGGTGACGACGGCCGTCGTGTCCACGTCAGAACCGGTCAGCCGGGGTCCGTTGAACACGTTCACGGCAACGAGTGCCAGGCACAGCACGATCAGCCCGATCAGCAGCGCGGCGAGGGTGCGGCGAAAACGCCGGCTCCCCCCGTCGACGGACGCCTCCGCTGCCGGCACGTCAGTAGACATACGGGTCGCTCGGCTGGTCGACGGGCTCGACGGTGGTGGGCAGCACGGCGAGGGCGTCGGCGGAGCGGGCGCTCGGGTTGCTCACGAAGGTGCCCGTGACCTGCACCCAATCGTCGGTGTCGTAGGTCGCCTTCCAGCCCGGCTGGTACACCGGTACCCCGATCGGCTGGGCGTCGACGGCGCAGCAGGTGACCACGAACCGGGCCACGTAGAAGACGTTGTCGGGGTCCGCGGCATCCGGCAGCACAAATCCGGTGACGTTGGCTGTCTTGTCGGCGTAGAGCGCGGGGTCGTCGGACTGGGCCAGGAGTGACACCCACTCCTTGACACTCAGGCGCTCGTAGTCGCCGGTGCCCACCAGGGCTGCGGCATCTTCCGCCGCGGCCGCGCCGTCCAGTCCACCGGAATTGACCTCTCGCTGAGTGGCTGTGGCGCTGGTGAGGGTGGCCGGCGGCAGTGCCAGCACCGTGACCGCCGCGATGACCAGCAGCAGGGCGCTGCCGCTCAGCGCCACCGCCCGCCGGCGGGCCGACACCGGCTCGCCGGATGACGGGGTGCGGTACACGAAGCTGGACACCACGAACACGAGCCCGAGCACGGCCATGACCGTGGTGAAGATGAAATAGCGGGGGTGGATGTAGAGCCCCAGCTGACCTGTCACGCCGAGCCAGATGGTGGCGACCACGATCACCAGGCTCAGACCGATGCCGCGCCAGCGTTCGGCGAGGTAGCTGGACAGGCCGTCGGGCAACATCGGCTTACGCGACATAGTTCACCAGCAGGCCGGCGGCGGCGCTCATCAGGGCCACCAGTGCGGTGATCTGCACCAGGGTGCGGGTGGTGAAGGTCGTGCGCATCAGCGCGAGCATCTTGACGTCGATCATGGCTCCGAAGGTGAGGAAGGAGGCGATACCGCCCGGCATGAAGGTGCTGCCGAACGACAGCACGAAGAAGGCATCGACATTGGAACAGACCGCGACGATGAAGGCCAGGGCCATCATGGCCAGCACCGACCAGACCGGGTTACTGCCGAGCGCCAACAGCACCGATCGCGGAACGAAAACCTGGGTGAGGGCCGCGATCAGCGATCCGATGAACAGGGCGGGCATGATCACAGCGGTCTCGCGGGTGAACAGGTCGACGCTCTTTTCGATCCGGCCCTGCCGGGGACCGTGCGGGTGGCTGTGCCCGCCGTCGTGGCCGTCAACGTGTGCCCCGTCGTGACCTGGGGCAGCCGGCAGCGCGCAGGAGGCCGAGAAGGTGCGCGTCAGGAGGCGGTCAGGGTCGGGGTGGCGGCTGAACAGCCAACCGATCACGTTGGCGATGATGAACCCCGCCACGATCCGCGTGATGAGGATCCCGTCGCTGAAGCCGAAGGCCTGGTGGGTGGTGATGATGGTGATCGGGTTCAGGATGGGCGCGGCGAGCAGAAAGGTGATCGACTCCGGCACGGTGAACCCGCCGACCATGAACCCGCGGGCGAGCGGCACGTTGCCGCATTCGCAGACGGGGAAGAACATGCCCAGCAAGGAAATGGCGCCCCGGCGCAGCAGGGGCTGCCGGGGCAGGTACCGGGTGATGAAACCGTGCGGGAGCCACACCTGAACCACGGTGGAGAGCAGGATGCCGAGGAAGACGAACGGAGCGGATTCGATGATCACGCTCAGGGCGAGGGTGATGGTGTCCTGGGCCCGGTCCGGGAGCCCCCAGCCGGCGAAGGCCGGACTCAGCGCGCGGACCGCAAATGCGCCGGCCACGAGGACGACCCCGAGGATGAGCCCGATAGGCACGCGACGCACGGCCCCCCGATCGCTGTGCATCCGTCGATCTTACCGGTGCCGCGCTGGGAGCGCGGTCACCGAATCTGGCCGGACCCGCCAGGCGCCCGACGACAAAAGCGGTGCCGCCCCGAGGGGCGGCACCGCTGTGGTGCGTTGACGGTCGGGAACCGTTACGGGGCGTCCTGCGTGGGCACAACGATCGGCTGCGCACCTGCGGTCGAACCGCCGGCAGTCGTGACGCGCCGGCTGCGCGAGCGGCCCTGGCCGGGCTGCTTGGGCTCCGGCAGCGAATCGAGCACCGAATCGAGCAGCTGGTCGGTGACCTGCTTGCTCACCGGCCGGCGGCTGCGCGGCGACTTCTGCACGGGAATGTCGAGAATCGCGACACCCTCGGTGGAGTCGTCCGCGGCGGACGCGGCCTGCTGAACCTGGGCCTGGGCGGCCTCGGGGACGGTCTCCGCGGATGCGGCGGCCGGCTCCTCGACCGGGGCTGCCGGCGTGGTGTCGGTCGACTGGCCGTTCCGGCCACCCGACCGGCCGCCCGAACGCGTGCCGCGGGTCGTCGACCGAGCGGCGGGAGCGGCGTCGACGCTCTCGGCTACGGGAACGACGTCGGCATCGGCGGGGGCGGCCGCAGGCTCGGTCGGCGCGACCACGGGGATCGAACCGGTCAGGGTGCGGGTGATGGTGCGGGCGGCGATCAGCGCGAGGGCGTGCTTGGCGTCCTCGGTGATGCCGTGCGTGCCATGACTCGCCTTGGCCGCATCCGTCGGAGCGGAGGTTGCGTGTGCCTGGCCGCCGCCCTGGCCGCCATTGGCGCGCTGCGAGGTGCCGGCGTCGTGGCCGGAGGCTCCGCCGCCGTTGCCGTTGGACTTGCTGCGCGGGCGACGCTCCTGAGCTGGCTGGGCGGTCTGGCGGTGCTTGATGACGGGGTCGTGGTGGATGACGATTCCACGTCCGGCGCAGGCCTCGCAGTTCTCGCTGAACGACTCGAGCAGGCCCAGGCCGAGCTTCTTGCGGGTCATCTGCACAAGACCGAGCGAGGTGACCTCGGCCACCTGGTGCTTGGTGCGGTCACGGCTCAGGCACTCGACCAGGCGGCGCAGCACCAGATCGCGGTTCGACTCGAGGACCATGTCGATGAAGTCGACCACGATGATGCCGCCGATGTCGCGCAGGCGCAGCTGGCGCACGATCTCGTCGGCCGCTTCGAGGTTGTTTTTGGTGACGGTTTCTTCGAGGTTTCCGCCCGAACCGACGAACTTGCCGGTGTTCACGTCGACGACTGTCATCGCCTCGGTGCGGTCGATGACCAGCGAACCGCCCGACGGCAGCCAGACCTTGCGGTCCAGTGCCTTCTCGATCTGCTCGGAGATGCGGTACTCGTCGAACGCGTCGCGCTCGCCCTCGTAGCGCTGCACACGCTCGACGAGGTCGGGAGCCACCTGACGCAGGTAGGACTCGATGACCTCCTGGGCGTCGTCGCCGGAGATGACCATCTTGTGGAAGTCCTCGTTGAAGACGTCTCGCACGATCTTGATCAGCAGGTCGGGCTCGCTGTGCAGCAGGGCCGGCCCGGAGACCGTCTCGACCTGCTTGGCGATGGACGCCCACTGCGCGGTCAGGCGGTTGACGTCCAGGGTGAGCTGTTCGTCGGTCGCGCCTTCGGCCGCGGTGCGCACGATGACGCCCACGTTGTCGGGCAAGACCTCCTTGAGGATCTTCTTCAGGCGGGCGCGCTCGGTGTCGGGCAGCTTGCGGCTGATGCCGTTCATGGAGCCGTTGGGCACGTAGACCAGGTAGCGGCCGGGCAGGGAGACCTGGCTGGTGAGCCGGGCACCCTTGTGACCGATCGGGTCCTTGGTGACCTGCACGAGCACCTTGTCGCCGGGCTTCAGGGCCAGCTCGATGCGGCGGGTCTGGCTGCCACCCGGGGAGTTCACCGCGGCGGCGTCCCAGTCGACCTCACCGGAGTAGAGCACGGCGTTGCGGCCGCGTCCGATGTCGACGAAGGCGGCTTCCATGCTGGGCAACACGTTCTGCACCCGGCCGAGGTAGACGTTGCCGATGAGCGAGGCATCCTGGTTCTTGGCCACGTAGTGCTCGACGAGCACCCCGTCTTCGAGGACGCCGATCTGGATCTTGTTGTGCTTGGCGCGCACGACCATGGCGCGGTCGACCGACTCGCGGCGGGCGAGGAACTCGGCCTCCGTGATCACCGGGCGGCGACGGCCTGCGTCGCGGCCGTCGCGGCGGCGCTGCTTCTTGGCCTCCAGGCGGGTTGAGCCCTTGATGCGCTGGGGCTCGGTGATGAGCTCAGGCTCGCGGGGCGTGCGCACTCGCACGACGGTGTTCGCCGGGTCGTCGCTGCGACCCTCCTCGCCGGTGCGGCGGCGTGCGCGACGGCGAACTGTGGAGCCCTCTTCGGCGTCGTCATCCTCGTCGTCGAGCTGGCGTGAACCCGACCGCACCGGGGCGGCCAGAATGGCCGGCGCCTGGAAGATCAGGGACGTCGTCGGGCGGCGAACCACCTCGACGGTTTCGTCGAAAGGTGTCGGCAGCGCCGGGAACGCGACCGGCTGGTCCGCCGCGGCGGCCACCAGGGACTCGTTCGGAACTGACTCCGGCAGGATCGCTGCGTCGACAGGGGCAGGCACGCTCGGTGCCTCGCTGATCGGCTCAGTGTGCTGTGCCGGTGCCGCCTTCCTGGTTGATTTGCGAGTGCCGAACAGGCCCTTGCGCTTCTTGTTTTCGTTGTCTTCCACCATCACTGGTGCGCTCCTTGACCGCTGTGGGTGACCGCGCCACCCACTCGGTTACTCTCTCGTGCGAGCCCTTCGCTTACGCGAAAACCCCGCGAATCCTCTTGCGTTATGCAACTTTGCGTTGTGCAACCGGCTCTTGGCTCTGGTTGCGAATACCTTTGGTCTAGGACCAATGAATCTGGGCTATTGCCGCCCATTAAGCCTTATGGCATCGGTTTGAGCGCGGCTCAAACGACTGTTTCGATTATCGCACGCATTCCCAGGGTCGCGTACGCGACACATGGCATAATCCGAATGTGCCATTCACCACCTCAAAAAAGCCCCCGATCGGCCTTGCTGTTTTCCTGATCGTCGCGGGGGCGATCGGCTTCGCCGCGGCGTTCGCGCTCACGCTCGACAAGTTCACGATGCTGCAGGATCCCACCGCGCAGCTGTCCTGCAACTTCAGCGTGCTGGTGGGGTGCAGCACCAACCTCGGCTCCTGGCAGGGCGCGGTGTTCGGCTTCCCCAACCCGCTGATCGGCGTGGCAGCGTGGAGCGTGGTGATCACCATCGGCGCCGCGATCCTCTCCGGCGCCCGCTTCGCACGCTGGTTCTGGCTGGGCCTGAACCTCGGCGTGACCGGCGCCCTCGCCTTCGTTATCTGGCTGATGGGGCAGAGCTTCTTCGTGCTCGACGTGCTGTGCCCCTGGTGCATGGTCACCTGGAGTGTGACGATCCCGGTGTTCCTCGCCGTGACGCTGTACAACCTCAAGACCGGCATCCTGCCCGGCTCGGCCCGGGTGCGGCGGCTGGCGGCGGGTGCGTACTCCTGGATCTTGGTGATCACCATCGCCTGCTACCTCGTCGCAGCGACGGTTGCCCAGGTGCAAATGGACTTCCTGCACCGCCTCTGAGGCACCCAGACCACAAGAACTGCCCCGGAAACGCGAGGTTTCCGGGGCAGTTCTGTCAGCGCGCTGCGTGGGTTCTAGGCGAACCAGAGGGCCAGCTCGCGGGCGGCGGACTCGGGCGAGTCCGAGCCGTGCACGAGGTTCTGCTGAACCTTCAGGCCCCAGTCGCGGCCGAGATCGCCGCGGATGGTTCCGGGCGCGGCCGTGGTGGGGTCGGTGGTGCCGGCCAGGGCTCGGAAGCCCTCGATGACGCGGTCGCCGGCGATCCGGAGCGCCAGGATCGAACCGCTCTCCATGAACTCGACGAGCGGCTCGAAGAACGGCTTGCCGGCGTGCTCGGCGTAGTGCTCGGCGAGCAGCGAGCGCTCGGCCTGCACGAGCTTGACGTCGACGAGGGAGTATCCCTTCGCCTCGATCCGGCGAAGGATCTCGCCGGAGAGGTTGCGGGCGACGCCGTCGGGCTTGACCAGTACGAGTGTTTCCTGAACCTGGGTGCTCATGTGTATTCCTTGCTCTCTGTGTTCGAGGGGCTGTGCGTGTGTTCGAGGGGCCCTGTGTTCGAGGGGCCCTGTGTTCGGGCTCTAGGTGCTCGGGGTGTTCCGTCGGTCGATGCGTGAGCCGGTGATCATGCAGTAGGCCCACATGCCGGCGAACAGTGCGCCGACGAAGAACATCGCCGGGTTGAGGAATCCGGTGGCGACGATGATCACCTGGACGGCCCAGCCGACCACGTACGCCCAGTTGTACCGTAGCAAGCCGAGGGTGGCGACCATGATCAGGCAGAGCAGCGCCCCGCCGCCCAGGGTGACCCAGGCGGGCAGGTCACTGAGCCCGAAGATCACCAGGGTGGCCAGGAACACCACGACCAGCTCGAAGCCGAGCACTATCGAGGCGAGCGAGCGCCGCACCGATCCGCTTCTCACGGGGTCATCCAGTCCCCCGCGTCGGCCAGCGCCACGGCGTCGCCCACGAGGGTGATCGAGCCGGCGACGAGCACGGCGCGCTTGGGGGCGTCCTGCGCCCAGCCGCGGGCGGCGTCGAGGGCCTGGGCGAGGTCGCCGAACCTGAACGTGTCGCTGTCGCCGACGTGCTCCGCCACGAGGTCGGCCAGGTCGTCGACCGGGATCGCGCGCTCGGAATGCGACTGGGTGACGTGGAAGCGGGTGGCGACCGGACGCAGCGCCTCGATGATGCCGCCGGCGTCCTTGTCGGAGAGGATGCCGATGACCACGGCGATCTCATCGAAATCGAAGTAGCTCTCCAGCGCCGCCGTCAGCGCCAGGGCACCGTGCGGGTTGTGGGCGGCGTCGACGAGCACGGTCGGTTCGATGCCGACCAGCTGCAGCCGACCCGGTGAGGTGGCCGTGGCCAGGCCCTCCACCAGGATGTCTTCGACCAGGGCCTGGCTGCCGGCGCCGAGGAACGACTCGACCGCCGCGATGGCGACGGCGGCGTTCTGCGCCTGGTGGGTGCCGTAGAGCGGCAGGAACAGCTCAGAGTAGGTGCCGGCGATGCCCCGCACGGAGATGAGCTGGCCGCCGACGGCGACGTGGCTGGCGAGGAGGGCGAAGTCGCTTCCCTCGCCGACCAGGGTGGACTCCGTCAAGGCCGCGGCGCGGCTCAGCTCGGTGAGAGCCTCCGGTACCTGCGCGGCGGTGACCACGGCGGCTGCGGGCTTGATGATGCCGGACTTGGTGCGCGCGATCTCGGCGATGGTGTCGCCGAGCCGCTTGGTGTGGTCGAGCGCGATCGGGGTGAACACCGCGACCTGTCCGTCGGCGACGTTGGTGGAGTCCCATTCGCCGCCCATGCCGACCTCGAGCACGACCACATCGACGGGGGCGTCGGCGAAGCACGCGAAGGCCAACACGGTGAGGGCCTCGAAGAAGGTGAGCGGTTCCTCGTTCGCGGTGGCCAGTTCGGTGTCCACCATGCTCAGGTAGGGCTGGATGTCCGCCCAGTTCGCGGCCAGGGCCTCATCGGTGATCGGCGCCCCGTCGATCACGATGCGCTCGTTGAGCCGGATCAGGTGCGGGCTCACCAACAGTCCGGTGCGCAGGCCGTAGGCGCGCAGGATGCTCTCGATGATGTGACTGGTGCTGGTCTTCCCGTTCGTACCGGTCACGTGGATGATCGGGTACGAGTTCTGCGGATCGCCGAGCAGCTCGACGGCCCGTCGGGTGGCCTGCAGGCGCGGCTGGGGTGCGCTCTCGCCGACCCGCTCGAGCAGCGCGGCGAGCACGGCATCGCCGGCGTCGCGGAATTCGTCGGGGTAGTAGTCGTCAGACATTGATGGTTCCTTTTTCGCGGGCGACGGCAACGATGACCGGTCCGGTGTTCGCGTAGTGATTGGCCTCGAAGCGCACGTAGTGTTCGACGGTGGAGCCGGTCAGGCCCTGCAGCCATTCGGCGGGGGTGCCTGCGGCGAGCACGTCGACGGGGACCGCCGAGGATGAGTGGGTCGCAAAGCGGGTGGCGAGGGTGTCACCGGCAACGTCGACACCGCCCGCGAGGGCGAAGGTGGCGGCATCCGTCTCGTCGAAGAAGACCAGGTCGAGGCTGATCCGGTCGCTGACCGCGAAACCGGCGGACTTACGGGTGTCCTGCACGGCACGGATGAGGTCGCGGGCCAGGCCCTCGGCCTCGAGCTCGGGCGTGGTGGTCGTCTCCAGCAGCACGAAGCCGCCGCCGGCGAGCAGGGCGAGTGCCGAGCTGCTCAGCGCCGAGTCCGCGTCCGCCGCCGCTGAGGCGGCCTGCAGCTCCAGCTCGTACTCCCCCGCGACCAGTTCGATGCCGCCGGCGGTGACGACGCCGTCGGTCTCTGACCAGTCGCCGGTGCGGGCGGCCTTGATGACCTGCTGCACCTGCTTGCCCAGCCGAGGGCCGGCGGCCCTGGCGTTGACGGTGAGTTTGGAGGTGATGCCGTAACTCTCGGCAGAATCGGGCTTCTGTTCGACCAGGGTGACGGACTTGACGTTCAGTTCGTCGCGCAGGATGCCCTCGAACCCGGCCAGGGCTGCCGTGTCTGTGGTGACCACGGTGAGGTTCGCCAGCGGGAGCCGCACCCGCAGGCCGGCCTTCTTCCGCAGCGACAGCACCGTGGAGCTGACCAGGCGGATCTGGTCCATGGCCGTGACCAGGCCGGGATCGGCGGGAAAGTCAGCGGCGTCGGGCCAGTCGGTCAGGTGCACGCTGCGACCGCCGGTGAGGCCCTGCCAGATCCGTTCGCTGATCAGCGGCAGCAGCGGGGCGGCAACCCGGGTGACGGTCTCGAGCACGGTGTACAGGGTGTCGAAGGCGTCGGCACCGGCGCCGTCGGCGGAGACGCCGGTCCAGAACCTGTCGCGGGAGCGGCGCACGTACCAGTTGGTGAGCACGTCGGCGAAGTCGCGCAGGCGCGACGCGGCCAGGGTGCTGTCCAGACGTTCGAGGTCGACGGTGACGGCTTCGACGAGGTCGCGGGTCTTGGCCAGCAGGTAGCGGTCGAGCACATCGGTGGAGTCGGTGCGCCAGGTGGCGGTGTAGTCGGTGGCGTTGGCGTAGAGCGAGAAGAAGTACCAGGTGCTCCACAGCGGCAGCAGCATCTGGCGGGTGCCCTCGCGGATGCCCTCCTCGGTGACGATCAGGTTGCCGCCGCGCAGCACCGGGGAGCTCATCAGGAACCAGCGCATGGCGTCGGAGCCGTCACGGTCGAAGACCTCGTTGACGTTCGGGTAGTTGCGGAGCGACTTGCTCATCTTCTGGCCGTCGTTGCCGAGCACGATGCCGTGGCTGACCACGTTCTTGAACGCCGGGCGATCGAACAGCGCGGTCGAGAGCACGTGCAGCAGGTAGAACCAGCCGCGGGTCTGGCCGATGTACTCCACGATGAAGTCGGCCGGGTTGTGCGAGTCGAACCATTCCCGGTTCTCGAACGGGTAGTGCACCTGGGCGAAGGGCATCGAGCCGGAGTCGAACCAGACGTCGAGCACATCCTCGATGCGGCGCATGGTGGACTGCCCGGTGGGGTCGTCGGGGTTGGGCCTGGTGAGCTGGTCGATGTATGGCCGGTGCAGGTCGGTGGGGCGCACGCCGAAGTCGGCCTCGAGCTCGTCGAGCGAACCGTAGACGTCGATGCGGGGGTATTCGGGGTTATCGCTCTTCCAGACCGGGATCGGGGAACCCCAGTAGCGGTTGCGACTGATCGACCAGTCGCGGGCGTTGCCGATCCACTTGCCGAACTGGCCGTCTTTGACGTTCTCCGGAACCCAGTTCACCTCCTGGTTGAGGTCGACCATGCGGTCGCGGAAGTCGGTGACGCGCACGAACCAGCTCGACACCGCCTTGTAGATCAGCGGGTTGCGGCAGCGCCAGCAGTGCGGGTAGGAGTGCTCGTAGCTGGCCTGGCGGAGCAGTCGACCTTCGGCCTTGATCAGCTGGGTGAGCGGCTTGTTGGCGTCGCTCCAGAGCTGGCCCGCGACCTCGGTCACGTGCGGAAGGAACTTGCCGCCATCGTCGAGGGAGAGGATCACCGGGATGCCGTAGGCGCGGCAGACGATCTGGTCCTCCTCACCGTAGGCGGGCGCCTGGTGCACGATGCCGGTGCCGTCGGAGGTGGTGACGTAGCCGGCGACCACGAACTTCCAGGCGTTCTGGGTGCCCCACTCGCTCTCGTCGGCGTAGTAGTCGAACAGGCGGTCGTAGGAGACGCCCTCGAGGTCCCGGCCGGTGACCGTGCGGCTGATGGCGGCCGTCGCGTCGGCGGCGCTGTCGTAGCCGAGGTCCTTGGCATAGCTGCCGACGAGGTCGATCGCCAGCAGGTACTCGGCGCCGAGCACCTCGGTGGTCGCCTCGGGCGCGCCGGCCTGCTCGCGCAGCACCTCGGCATCCGGGGTGCCGTGCGGACCGGCCGGCACGACGGCGTAGACGATGTCGGGCCCGACGGCCAGCGCGAGGTTGGTCGGCAGGGTCCACGGCGTGGTGGTCCAGGCGAGGGCGCGCACGGCGGTGAGGCCCAGGGACTCGGCCTTGGCACCGACCAGCGGGAAGGTGACCGTGACGGTCTGGTCCTGACGCATCTTGTAGACGTCGTCGTCCATGCGCAGCTCGTGGTTGGACAGCGGCGTCTGGTCGCGCCAGCAGTACGGCAGCACCCGGTAGCCCTCATAGGCGAGGCCCTTGGTGTGCAGTTCCTTGAACGCCCAGATCACCGACTCCATGAAGGTGATGTCGAGGGTCTTGTAGTCGTTCTCGAAGTCGACCCAGCGCGCCTGGCGGGTGACGTACTTCTCCCAGTCCTTGGTGTACTCCAGCACCGATTCCCGGGCGACGGCGTTGAACGCGGCCAGGCCCATCTCTTCGATCTGGCTCTTGTCGGTGATGCCGAGCTTGCGTTCGGCCTCGAGCTCGGCGGGCAGGCCGTGGGTGTCCCAGCCGAAGCGGCGGTGCACCTGCTTGCCGCGCATGGTCTGGAAGCGCGGGAACAGGTCCTTGGCATAACCGGTGAGCAGGTGGCCGTAGTGGGGCAGGCCGTTGGCGAACGGCGGACCGTCGTAGAAGACCCACTCCGGGGCGCCTTCGCGGTTGTCGATCGAGGCCTGGAAGGTGCCGTCCTTCTCCCAGAAGTCCAGCACCTCGCCCTCGATCTGCGGGAAATTCGGCGAGGGAACGACGGCGGCATCGGGGTCGGTCAGGCCGAACGCGTTGTCTGTGGGCTGCTGCGGGTACGTCATGCTTCTCCTGGACGAGGCGGGTGAAAAGCCGCTGGCCTATTCCACGAGGACGCTCACCCCGACAGGGCGATGCGCGGTACCACCTCGCTTGCCGTTCCCGAAAGGCGAACGACCGCTCAAACAAAGGCTATGACGGGCCCGACCCGTTCGGCTCTACTGGTCGGTGCCGGGCCTGGGCCCTGTCCCGACGTTCTTCCGAAGACTCCCCGGTGATAGCCGGATCAGTGTCTGTGAATCACATCTCGGTCAATACTACCGTGTCGCGCAACCCGGCCGGCTGGTGCTCTCAGACGGGGTCCAGAACCGTGCGGAAACCCGCGCACACCGGCGAGACAGCCGCGTCGACGTAGGCCGCCAGCCCGCCCCGGCCGACCCCGGCGGCGGCCCATTCCGCTGCCGCGGCAGCCGCAGCGGCCACCACCGAGGTGGAGAAGGCCCGGCCAAGCAGGTCGGCTTCGACGGAGTGCCCCGGCCTGGCGCCGACGAACTCGTGCACCAGGCCGACCTGCACGAGAAGCCGGGCCAGGGCGGATGCCTCCAGCTCGTTCGTCGTCGCCATCAGCTCGTACTGGGTGACCGCCCACGGCACCCGGCCGGGGCCGAAGCCGGCGGCAACGCGCAGCAGGGCCTGGCGCACCGCCTCGGTCACCGGGGCGGTGCGGTCGCAGTCGGCGAGGGCGCCGGGCAGCGCCGCCAGCCCTGCATCGACATCCACCCAGAGCAGGTCGCTCTTCGCGGTGAAGTAGTTGAAGAAGGTGTTGCGGCTCACCCCGGCGCGCCTGGCGATGTCCCCGACCGTGGTCTTGGCGTAGGTCTGCTCGAGGAACAGCTCCGCGGCGGCCTCTTCAAGCATCGCCCGGGACGACGCGTGCGGGCGACCGACGGCTCGGGAATCGTTCATGGCCCTCCAGTGTTCTACGATGGACTCGACGCGTTCCTTTGTTGTACGCAGTCCATCAATGGTACAGCGTGCACCAGCCCGTCTGAGAACCCCTCGTCCGACCGTGCAACCCGTGAAAAGAGACAGCAGCATGCCCCGACCGGGAATCCTCAGCGCCACCCCCCGCCCACTCATCCTGGCCGCGGTGGCCGGCGCCGCCGCGTTCACCCTCGCCCTCACCGGCTGCACGAGCGCGTCCCCCGATGCCGACACCGGCACCCCGGCATCCGGCGGCACCCTGACCTACGCGTCCGGCGACGCGGAGCCCACCTGCCTCGACCCCCACGTGGGCGGGAACTACCCGCAGGCATTGGTCAGCAGTCAGTTCCTGGAGTCGCTGGTCTCGTTGGACGCTGACGGCACCATCATTCCGTGGCTGGCGGACAGCTGGACCGTGAGCCCGGACGGGCTCTCCTGGGAGTTCACGCTCACAGACGACGTGAGCTTCACCGACGGAACCCCGCTGGATGCCGCTGCCGTGCAGGCCAACATCGCCCACCTGCAGGACCCGGCGACAGGTTCATCCACCGGCTACCTGGCCCTGGCCAAGGTGACCGGCACCGAAGCGGTCTCGGACTCCGTCGTGCGGCTCACCCTGGCGCAGCCGGACAGCGCCCTGCTCGAGTCGTTGGCGCAGCCGTGGCTCGCCATCGAGTCCCCCACCGCGCTCGCCCGCAGCCAGGACGAGAATTGCGCCGCGCCGGTGGGAACCGGCCCGTTCGTCGTCGAATCCTGGGTGAAACAGAACGCCATCACCCTGGTGCGGAACGACGACTACAGCTCTCCCCCGGCCGACGCCGAGCATGACGGTCCCGCCTACCTGGAGAGCATCGTCTGGCGCTTCATCCCGGACTCGGCGTCCCGCTACGCCGCCCTGCAGGCCGGCGAGGTCGACGTGATCGACAACGCCCAGCCCGACACCATCAGCCAGGCGGAGTCCAGCGACACCATCGTGCACCTCGACGCTCCCCGCCCCGGCGCCTCCAACCGCATCGAACTGAACTCCGGCAAGGCACCGTTCAACGACGCCGCCGTGCGGGAGGCGTTCATCCGCTCCGCGAATGTCGACGACGCGGTCAGCTCCCTGTTCCAGGGCAGCGCGGACCGGTCATACTCGGCACTGTCCAGTGTGGAACCGCTCGGCGTATCCCGACCGGACCTGTTCGACTACGACCCGACCGCCGCCGCCGAGCTGCTCGACGGCGCCGGCTGGTCGGAGACGGACTCGGAGGGTTACCGGGTGAAGGACGGCGTGCGGCTCACCGTGGTGTTCCCGGTCAGCACCAACCAGTCCATCCCCGCCGAACAGTCGGTGTTCGAGCAGATCCAGGCGACGGCCAAGGAGACCGGTTTCGACGTCCAGCTGACCAAGCTGGACCTGTCCAGCTGGTACACGGCCCTCGGCAGCAACGCCTACGACGCCGTCAGCGCGCCCTACACCAAGATCGGTCCCGACGTGCTGCGGATCCTGTTCCACTCCGACGGCATCACCCCGGCACCGAGCGGCTACTTCGCCAACCACGCCCAGCTGAACGATCCCGAGGTGGACAGCCTGCTCACCGAGGCGGTCCAGACCAACGACACCGACCAGCGCGCTTCGCTGTACGAAGACGCCCAGGACCTGATCCTGGAGGGTTTCTACATCCTGCCGCTCTACGACCAGCAGAACCACTTCCTGCTCGGCTCGGCGGTCGAGGGCGCTCGCGCGCTGCCGACGGTGTCGACGCCGGCGTTCTACGACGCGTGGCTGAACCGCTGACGACAGCCGCCCGGCGGGGCGGACGGCCTCGGCTCCGAGGTCTCGTCCGGCGACTCGCCGGCGCGGTCTTCGTGCTGTGGGCCGTCGCCACCGTCACCTTCTTCGCCGTTCGACTGATCCCCGGCGACCCGGCCGAGGCCATCCTCGGCGGTCCCGGCTCGCAGACCTCCCCGGAGGCCCTCGCTGCGGTGCGCGCGGAGTACGGCCTCGACCAGCCGCTCTTGGTGCAGTACCTGCAGCAAGTGGGCCGCCTGGCCACCGGCGACCTCGGCCGGTCCTACGCACTGAACATGGATGTCGGCCCGCTCGTGATCAGCCAGCTCGGCGGCACCCTGCTCCTGGCCGTCCTTTCGCTCACGCTGGCCTGGGTCATCGCGCTGGTGCTGGCCACCTGGTCCACCGGGCGGGGCCGCCTGGCCGCGCGGATCGGCTCCGGTCTCGAGATCGTCTCTGCCGCGCTGCCGCACTTCTGGCTGGCCACGAGCCTCATCGTCGTCTTCAGTGTGTGGTGGGGGGTGCTGCCGCCCATCAGCACCGCGGATGCCCGTGGCCTGGTGCTGCCCGTCGTCACCTTGGCCATCCCCCTGGCCGGCTTCCTCGGCCAGGTCATGCGCGAAAGCCTGAACACGGCGTTGGAATCCCCGTTCGTGTTGTCCGCCAGGGCGCGAGGGGAAACCGACCGCGGGGTGCTGTGGCGCCACGCGCTGCGGCACGCCGCCCTGCCTGCGATCGGCCTGTCCGGCTGGGCGTTCGGCTCGCTGATCAGCGGCGCGGTGGTGGTGGAGACCATCTTCGCCAGGCCCGGGCTCGGCCGCACCCTGCTCAACGCCGTCACCGTGCGGGACGTGCCCGTTGTGGTCGGCGTCGTGATGGTCGTGGCCCTGGCCTACATCCTGATGACCATCGTCACCGACCTCGCGTCCAGCCTGGCCGACCCGCGACCCACCGAGCACGCCAACGGAGCGTTCTCGTGAGCGAACTGGAGATTCAGGCCTCGGCCACCGGACACGGGGCCGGCCGTCCGCAGACCGCCCCACGCGGCCGGTTCGGCCGGCTGCGCGTGAGCGTGGTGGAGCTGCTGGCCGTGCTGGTCACCCTGCTGCTGCTCACCGCGGCGATAGCCCCGCGCCTGCTCGCCCCGGGTGACCCGCTCGCCATCGACCCCCTGGCCGCCTTCGGCGCACCGTCGTGGGCGCACTGGTTCGGCACCGACGAGTCTGGCCGGGACATCTACACCCGCGTGGTCGACGGCGCCAGGGACTCCCTGCTGATCGGCCTCACGGCCACCCTGATCGGGCTCGGACTGGGCGCGGTGCTCGGCACCATCGCCGGCACCCTGGGCGCCGCGGTGGACTTCACGGTCAACCGCTTCCTCGAGGTGCTGTTCGCGTTTCCCGGGCTGCTGCTCGCCCTGCTGTTCATCCTGATCTTCGGCCCTGGCCCTGGCAGCGCGATCGTGGCCGTGGGGCTCTCCACGGCACCGGGCTACGCCCGCATCATCCGCGCCCAGCTGCTGCGGGTGCGTTCCTCGGGCTTCGTCGAGGCCGCTACGGTGCAGGGTCTCGGCCGCACCCGGATCCTGGCCAGGCACATCCTGCCCAACACCCTGGCGCCGCTTCTCGTGCTCGGCACCCTCGGCGTCGGCCAGGCCATTGTCTGGGCCGCGGCGCTGAGCTACCTCGGGCTCGGGGCGCAACCGCCGGCCGCCGAGTGGGGCGCCATGCTGTCGGCCGGGCGCACCTACATCACCTCGGCCTGGTGGATGAGTTTCTTCCCCGGCCTGTTCATCGTGCTCACCGCGGTGTGCGCGACGGCTCTCGGCCGCGCGATCGAACGACGGATGAGGCACGCATGAACACCGCACACCAGCCGCCGGCCGCCTCTCACCCGATGCCCGCCCTGCGGGTGGCGAATCTGCGGGTGGCCTTCGGGGACGCTCACGCCGACCCGGTTGTTCGCGGCGTCTCCTTCGAGGTCGCGGCGGGCGAGTGCCTGGCCATCGTCGGCGAATCCGGCTCGGGCAAGAGCGTCACCGCGCGCAGCCTGCTCGGCCTGGCGGGGCCGGGCGCCCGGGTCAGCGCAGACGAGCTCACCCTGGCGGGCGAGTCGGTGCTCGGCCTGTCCGAGTCGGCCTGGCGGCGCCGTCGCGGCCGCGACGTGGGCCTGGTGCTGCAGGATGCGCTGGCCTCGCTCGATCCGCTGCGCCCGATAGTTCGGGAAATCGGCGATTCGCTGCGCCTGCACACCCGGATGTCTGGCGCGGAGCGAACCCGCCGGGTGCTGGAGACGCTGGAATCGGTCGGGCTGCCGGACGCCCACCGGTACGCCGGCCGCCGCTCAGGTGAGCTGTCCGGTGGCCAACGTCAACGCGCTCTCATCGCCGCCGCCCTCGCCCTGAACCCCCCTCTGCTGGTCGCCGACGAACCCACGACAGCACTGGACGTGACCGTGCAGGCGCAGGTGCTCGCCCTGCTCGAGCAGGTGCGTGCGCAGGGCACCGCCATCGTGGTGATCAGCCACGACCTCGCCGTCGTGAGCCGCCTCGCCGACCGCGTCGCGGTCATGCACGACGGCCGGATCGTGGAGACCGGACCGGCCGCCGAGGTTCTGACCGAGCCCCGGCATCCGGAGACCCGGCGGATGCTGGCCGCAGTGCCCGTGGACAAGCCGCGCGGGCACCGGCTCGCGCCGGCCGCGGGCCCCCGGCCGGGCGGCACCGCCCCGACCGTCGCCCCGAGAGTCACGGATCGACCGCACCACCCGGCAGCACCGGCTGCACCCGGAGCCGGCGCGACCTCGGCCGCGGCAAACGCGGGAATCGCGCTCGAGGCGATCGGCCTGGCCAAAACGTTCCGGGGACCACACGGTTCCGTGCACCGGGCCGTCGACAACGTGTCCTTCAGCCTGCAGCGCGGCAGCACGCTGGGCATCGTCGGCGAATCCGGTTCGGGCAAGACCACCACCGCCAGGCTTGTGCTCGCGCTGACCACTGCCGACACGGGCGAGGTGCGGCTGCTCGGCCAGCCGTGGAGCACTCTGCCGGAGACCGAGCGCCGGGCACGCCGGCCGTTGATCGGCGCCATGTACCAGGACGTGCTCGCATCATTCGATCCCCGGCTGAGCGTGCGGGATATCCTCGGCCACGCCGTGTCCGGCCCGGGTTCCCGGTCCGAGCCGGCCGCGACCGCGGGATCCGGGCGTGCCGGCCGGGATGCCCGCGCGCTTGTGCTGCTCGACGAGGTCGGTCTTGCCGCCGGTGTCCTCGACCGTCGACCCACCGACCTCTCCGGCGGCCAACGTCAGCGGGTCGGCATCGCCAGGGCGCTCGCATCCCGCCCCGAGATCCTGGTCTGCGACGAACCGGTCTCAGCGTTGGATGTGAGCGTGCAGGCACAGGTGCTCGACCTGCTCGACGAGCTGCAACGTGAGCTGAACCTGAGCCTGCTGTTCATCTCCCACGACCTCGGCGTCATCCAGCACGTCAGCGACCAGGTCGCCGTGATGCACGACGGGCTCATCGTCGAGACCGGCACCGCCACCGACGTCTTCTCCACGCCGGCGCATCCGTACACACGCGCGCTGCTCGCCGCGGTGCCCCGACTGGTCTGAACCCGGCTCGCCCACCGAAAAACCCGCCGCATCCGGGCGCCCGGCCCCGGCGGCCCGTACCCTACGCTGAGCCATGTGTTCTCTATCCTGACCTCGACGCTTCGGCTGGCCGCCACCAGGTGGCCGGTCCTGCTGGCGTTGTACCTGGCCGGCTGGCTCGCCCGGTACCTGGTGATCGAGGTCGCCGCCTTCGCGGGCACCACGGACGCCCTGTCCGCATTCCTCATCATGCCCCTCGCCATCCTCGCCCGGCTGGCGAGCTTCATCGGGATGTTCCTGGTGCTGCGCCCCGGCATGCCCGCGTTCGCCGAGCTCGCCGCGAACGGCGAAGACGCGATCGACCGCACCCAGGACGCGCCGGCGGCCGCGACCGGGCCCAGTCTGCAGGACCTCTTCCTGGCGAGCATCCTGCCGTTCTTCGCCTTCTACGCCGCCTGGCAGTTCCTGCGCGAAGACACCCTGCAATACGCGGCCACAGCCCTGGGCAAGATCAACCCCTTCGAAGACACCGACACCTCGGCCGGGGTGCTCAACCTCGAACTCACCTGGGCATCAGGTGCGGCCATCGTGCTCGCATTCACCGGACGGTTCCTGCTCAAGCGATACAACGCCAGGTTGCCGCGCTGGACCGCCCTGCTGACGGTGTACCTCGAGGCCGTCTGGGTCTACCTCACCGTGTTCCTGATCAGCACCTACTTCGCGCAGTTCGACGCGTGGGTGGCGAATCGCGCCGCGATGCACTGGATGGCGGACCTGCGCGGCAGCGTCGGCGACGTCTTCGCGCCGATCGGTGTCGCCTGGGACGCCATCGCCTGGGGCATCGGCGAAGCCGGCGCGCTCGTTCTGCTCCCGGTCGCCTGGCTCGCCCTCGCGGGCATCGTCTACGGTCGCGCGCTCACCGCCGGGCCGTTGGGCCTGCGCGTGCCGACGAACCGGTACGCCGACAGGGTGCGAACCCGATACGCCCGCGTGCCCAAGGCCGTCTCCCGGCGCTTCATGGATGTCGGCGCCGGTTTCGTGGGCCGGTGGAAACCGCTCGCCAACGCCCTGACCCTGGTCTGGCGCGCCGGCGTGGTGCCGATGGGTATCTTCGTGCTCGCCTACACAGTCATCGAAGCGTCCGGGGCCTGGCTGGGCTTCGGCGCGACCCGGCTCATCGGTGCCCACGACCTGGAGTCGTGGTGGATGAACGTGGACGGTGCCCTCATCTTCGGACTCGATGTTCTGCTCGAGCCGCTGCGCATCTGCCTCATCGCCGCCGGCTACGACTACTGCCTGCGCCGGTTGAGCGAGCGGCGGGACGCGGCCGCCGTCGCGGACCCTGTGCCCGCGTAACGACGGCGTCGCGGCTCAGTCGAGGGCAAAGCTGGCGTACTCGGGCAGCGCGTCTTCCACGTAGATATCGACGCTGAAGGCGGACGACTCCCCGGCATCGGTGGGAATGACGAACTCCGCGTCGAAGGTGTACCGGGTGCTCACCTCGGAACTGCACGAGGTGTGGGCCGACAGGGCGCCATCCAGGGAGATCGCTCCCCCGTTCGACCAGCGCCGTGTCGGTGTGTCTGCGCCGGACTCCTCCAGTCGCACCGCGCACAGGTCGGGCACGCCATCGGGCCCCGTACCGGTCGGGTCGACCAGGACGGTGACGACAAGGAGATCGGTGCCTGCGGGTAAGTCCCGCTCGCGCCCGGCGGCGCTGTCACCGAGCACGCGGTCGAATCCCTCGATGTGCCAGCGCGCGTTGCCGTACTCGAGAGTGTCGCCGGCCCGGACGTTCACGGGCCGGCTGGGCCAACCCTCGAAATAGCTGATCCACTGGGTCGCGAACATGATTCCCAGGGTCACCGGCAGCAGCACTACAACGGCCACGAGCCCACGGATGTTCCGCCTGAGCCATCCCACCGGCTTGTTCGTCACCGTGCGTGCGCCGTCAGGGCTTTCCTCCGTCACGGTTTCGTTCACCGGGCACCCCACTCAGGCACGTCCACGTCCAGGCTCTCCTGCACGGGGAGGTCCCCGAGGTCCACGGGCACCACGAGCAGCGAGTCCACCCGTGGGTCGGAGCTGATGGCGAACTCGAGGGTGGCGTCCGCTGCCGAGGTGCTCGACGCGACGTCCGCGGGGACTTCGAACATGAGCGGACCGGTCAGGGGAATGCCGGTGGCGAGTCTGCCGCCGACCACCGTCGCGGTGCGGCCCGGGCGGGTCGACGCGCTGAAATGGGTGTCGCCGACACGCAGCAGGGCCGTTCCTAATATGGCCATCTCGTCGGTCTCCACCGCCTCGACGCTGAGGTTCACCACCACCCACACCCCTGGTGTGCCTCCCGCCCAGCCGGTCCCGGCGGTCACGGCCTCCGTCACGGCCACAGAGTGCACGGTGGCCCGGATATTCCGGCCGGTGGCCGGCTCGCCCAGGGAGCCCGGCACGCTGATCGGCGACTGCTGCAGGTCTCGATCCGGGGTGGTGTGCAGCACGATCGCCGCCGCCGACAGGATGGCCACGAGCGCGGCACCGTTCGCGGCATGGCGCCAGCGCGGGGTTTTCAGGTTCATTCCGATACCCCCGCGCCCACGTCCCCCAGGGGCAGGTCGAGGGTGGCGGTCACCACGGGGTCGTCGTACAGGCCGCCGTAGGTGAGCTCCCCCTCGCTGATCTTGACCCTGTCCAGCAGTTGCACCTGAATCGAGTCCCCCTCCGCAACGGCGTCTCCGGCGACCTCCCAGATGAACGCCAGCTCGACGGGCACACCAGGCTGCACGGCCACCTCCCCGCTGCCGTCGTCGATCACCAGGATCCGGTACGGCGGGGTCGCCCCCGGCACGCCGGGCACCCTGCCGACCCGGAGGCTGTCGGCCGCGCCGGCAGCCAGCCGGAGCGGACCCGTGGTGGTGTTCTCCACCACCGCCCGCACGACGAGGAGTCGGTTGCCCTCCTCCGGAACGAGGAGCTGCTCGGGGAAGGCGTCGATCAGCAGCGCCTCGCTGACCGTGACGGTGAGCTCGGCGCCCACGTGGGTGGCACCGGGCTCGATGACAGGGGCCGCCTGCACCGGCGCGTCGTCAAGGCCGCCGAACACCGCGGAGAACGCCAGGAGCACCGCGGTGATCCCCGAGATCAGCCACGGCGTCGGCAGCTTGTCGAAGAGCCGCCTCGATCCGGCACGCCAGGAGAGGCGCTCACGGGGCGTGCCTCGGTTGGTCATGAGTCATAGTACCGAGCGAGCAGCATCGGTGCCTCCGCTGTTTCAGCGGGTTTCCGGCCGTGGTCACAACCGGCCGGCGGCTCACCGTTTCCGGCCTGCTGCACCGGCAATCCCCTCGCGAACACCGCCCGGATCAGCCCCTTCGGGGGGTCGACGTGCGGCGACGAGCACGGAATCGGCTAGATTGGATCTGCACTACTGAAGGCACCTCACCAACGACACGGTGCCGCTATTACCGAATCGGAGAGTCATGACCAGCGCTGACCGCGTTCCCGACAAGCCCGCCCTCGAAGGGCTGGAAGCGAAATGGGAAACCAGCTGGGAGGCGCAGGGCACCTACCGCTTCGACCGGGCCGGCGCCACCAAGGAGTCGATCTTCTCGATCGACACTCCCCCGCCCACAGCCTCCGGTTCGCTGCACATCGGCCACGTCTTCAGCTACACGCACACCGACGTCGTCGCCCGCTTTCAGCGCATGCGCGGCAAGAGCGTGTTCTACCCGATGGGCTGGGACGACAACGGCCTGCCCACCGAGCGCCGGGTGCAGAACTTCTACGGCGTGCGTTGCGACCCGTCGCTGCCGTACACCGCCGACTTCGTGCCCCCCTTCGAGGGTGGCGACGGCAAGAGCACCAAGGCCGCCGATCAGCTCCCCGTGAGCCGGCGCAACTTCATCGAGCTGTGCGAGCGCCTCACCGTTGAGGACGAGAAGCAGTTCGAAGAGCTGTGGCGCACCCTCGGCCTCTCGGTCGACTGGACGCAGAGCTACCGCACCATCGCGCCGGAATCGATCACGGCCTCCCAGCGTGCGTTCATCGGCAACGTCAACCGCGGCGAGGCGTACCAGGCCATGGCGCCGACCCTCTGGGACGTCACGTTCCGCACCGCCGTCGCCCAGGCCGAACTCGAAGACAAGGAGATGCCCGCCGCGTACCACCGGGTCTCCTTCCACAAGCCGGACGGCTCCACCATCGAGATCGAGACGACCCGGCCGGAGCTGCTCGCGGCCTGTGTCGCCCTCGTGGCACATCCGGATGACGACAGGTACAAGCCGTTCTTCGGCAGCACGGTTCGCACCCCCGTCTTCGACGTCGAGATCCCGATTCTGGCCCACCACCTCGCGCAGAAGGACAAGGGTTCGGGCATTGCCATGATCTGCACCTTCGGCGACGTGACCGACGTGGTGTGGTGGCGCGAGCTCGATCTGCCCAACCGGGCGATCATGGGCTTCGACGGCCGCATCATCGCCGAAGCGCCCGACGTGATCGTCACCCCGGAAGCGCAGGCCGCGTATGCCCAGCTGGCCGGCAAGACCGTGTTCTCCGCCAAGCAGGCCATGGTCGAACTGCTCCGCGCGTCCGGTGACCTGATCGGCGAGCCCAAGCCGATCGTGCACCCGGTCAAATTCTTCGAGAAGGGTGACAAGCCCCTCGAGATCGTCTCCACCCGCCAGTGGTACATCCGCAACGGCGCCCGCGACGAGAAACTCCGGGCCCGCTTGATCGACCACGGAACCGCCCTGCAGTGGCATCCTGAGTTCATGCGCGTGCGCTACGAGAACTGGGTCAACGGCCTCACCGGTGACTGGCTGGTGTCGCGTCAGCGTTTCTTCGGCGTCCCGCTGCCGGTCTGGTACCCGCTCGACGCGGATGCCAACCCGGTGTTCGACCAGCCGATCATCGCCACCGCCGACCTGTTGCCTGTCGACCCGTCCTCCGACGTGGCCCCCGGCTTCACGGCCGAACAGCGCGGAGCCGCCAACGGTTTCGTCGGCGAAGTCGATGTGATGGACACCTGGGCGACGTCGTCTCTCACCCCTCAGCTCGCCGGCGGCTGGGAGCGCGACCCCGAACTCTTCGACCTGGTGTACCCGTACTCGTTGCGGCCCCAGGGTCAGGACATCATCCGCACCTGGTTGTTCTCCACTCTCCTGCGCGCCGAACTCGAGCACGGTGAATCGCCGTGGAAGCATGCCGCACTGTCGGGCTTCATCGTCGACCCCGACCGCAAGAAGATGTCCAAGTCCAAGGGCAATGTGGTCACCCCGGCCGACGTGCTCGTGCAGCACGGCTCGGACGCCGTGCGGTACTGGGCGGCGTCGTCCCGCCTGGGCACGGATGCGGCGTTCGACCCGAAGAACCCCACCCAGATCAAGATCGGCCGCCGCCTGGCCATCAAGATCCTCAACGCCAGCAAGTTCATCCTCGGCTTCGCCGGCGATGACGCGGCCCCCGTGACCGAACCCATCGACAAGAGCATGCTCGCCAGGCTCGACGTCGTGGTCGGCCAGGCGACCGCGGCGTTCGAGAGCTTCGACCACGCTCGAGCCCTCGAACTCACCGAGAGCTTCTTCTGGACGTTCTGCGACGACTACCTCGAACTGGTCAAGGAACGCGCTTACGGCGAGACCGGACCGGAGCAGGCGTCGGCCGTGG
>Ga0247816_10000187_pt1 | contig 37725 bp, 64 predicted proteins | sample UWRJL209509C1_FD_179930 | JGI IMG/M metagenome (GOLD analysis project Ga0247816, IMG submission 179930) | Plant litter microbial communities from Arlington Agricultural Research Station in Wisconsin, United States - UWRJ-L209-509C-1 | ecosystem: Environmental > Terrestrial > Plant litter >...
AAAATAAAAACTAAAAAAAATGACAGAAGACAAAAGACAGAAAATAAAAGCTGAACAAGCTTTACAAGTAGCCAAAACGATACAAAGAAAAACAATCGTAGTTCCGCGCGGAATAACAGGCGATTTATTAACCGGGAAAAACCAAATGCCAAACAATAAAAACCCAAAAACTAAAGGAATTAACCACGATGATGTTTTGAAAATGCTAAAAGATGGCGTAAAACATTCAGAAGTGGCTAAAAAATTCAAAGTTAGCACTCAATCGATAAGTTATATCAAAAATAAATATAAAGAGATTTAAACCATGAACATTAAAGCCATACTAAACCAACCGATAAGCCGTAAACCAATTTCCGCAAACTTTATAATACCAATACCCGAAAAGCAACTTATAAAACCCGTTCGCACCGTTAAAAGTTTTGACGAGAAAGGAAAAGAAGATATTGAAAAATGGTTATGCTTCTGCGCGATCGGAACAACTATTTTAGACACGGGTACAAAAATGCTATCTCACAAAGGTGTAATTCATAAAAGGGATGCTATTTTCGACCTTATAAAAGCGTTTAAACAGTTACGTAAGCATTTCAGTGGAAACGATAATTTCGATACCAAAGAACGTGAATTGGATGATTTCTTTTATACTTTTTTAACGAGTGACGAGGCAACGCAAAACCGAATAATTAAGTTTCAGGAATCAATTTTAAATAAAAGTTTAAAATAATTGATATTTTATTTGCGTAGTATTTAACTATTTATTAATTTAGCCAAATGAAAAGACACGATGTTATTAAACTATTGTTAAAACGTAAAGGAATTACACAAAAAGAATTATCCAAAAAGATTGGTATTTCTCAAACTGCAATTTCTTTGATTTTAACGGGCGCAAACAACCCATCAGATGATACATTTTCAAAAATATCAACTGTTTTGGAAGTTCCTATTGCTATTATCAATTATATGACTTTGAGCGAAAAGGATATTCCGGAAAGCAAGCGAGAAATATTCAGGATTTTAAACCCAAGTATGGAAGCATTTTTAAAAAAAATGTTTAATATTTAACACTAAATAACAATACAATGCACGCAGATTTAAAAGGATCATTAGACCATATTAACAAGAGTTATAAAACATTTGTACATAATGGCAAATCACTTACTAAAAACCAAGTCATATTTATCTTAGTTGCAGGAATCGCAAAAGGTTATAAAACTACCGCAGACTTTAAAGAAAATGAGGTTGACGAACTTTTAAAACAACTTGAAACCACCCAAGATTAACTTAAATAAAAAATATTATGGAAAAAGAAACGACCGAAAAAATCACAAAGAGACATTGTTGTCATATTGGATGTGAAGATGAAGCAACACACATAATTCAGTACTCCGAAGGAATCGAAGATTATACCGAAATGTGCAAGAGTCATTTATCTGAATATTTACCTGATGACAAAGAAGTTAGGGTTATTCCTGTAGAAATAAATGATTAATTAATATTGGAGAATGTGGCTGATCGGTGATAGCACTTGTATAGCGAGATTATGAAATACAAATCGTACAAGATGGAAGTAGGTTCGATTCCTACCTTTCTCCCAAATTTAAAACTAAGAGCGGATTAACCCCCGCTTTTGGCGGTGAAAACAAAAACAAAATTATGGCAAAACATTATTTAACTGTAAGATGCAAAGAAGATGGTTGTAGAGAATGCTCGCACTACGAGTATAATAATCGAAAAGACTATCAAGATGCTATTGTAAGACATAAAAATTATAAATGCTTACGACATTCAGATTATTCTAAGAATAGATTAATGAGTATTGATTCTTCTAAAAAAGAGAAAATTCTTATCAACACCAAAAGCAAAACAAATGAGTTTCTTTTTTGGGCAAATGAAGATGGAAAATTAGACAGTGGTTTTCAGAGTGGACCAGGATTTCAAGTTTGGAGCAAAGATTTTCCAGAAGGCACAATTTTAAAAGTTACCGCAGAAATTATCTTACCCACCCCCGAACTACTTAACCCCTCAAATTAAAACAAAATATGAAATATATGGGAAGTAAGGCAAGAATAAAAAAAGAAATTTTGCCTATAATTTTAAAAGATAGAAAGATTAATCAATACTATGTTGAGCCTTTTTCGGGAGGAATGAATATGATTGATGAAGTAACGGGAAATCGCATAGCAAATGATGTTCAACAATATCTAATTGCTATGTGGAGAGGTTTGCTTAGTGGCGAAAAATATCCAACTTGCATTAATAAAGAATTGTACAATAGCGCAAGAGATGTTTATAATGGCAAAGAAAATAAGTTAGATTTATCTAATGATCTTATTGGGTGGATTGGATTTATGGGATCTGCTAACGGACGTTTTTTCGATGGAGGTTATTCAGGGAAATCAAAAACTAAATTAGGAACTGAGCGAGATTATATTAAAGAAGCTATTTCTAATATAAATAAACAAATAGAAAAATTGGATGGAGTAGAATTGTTTGATTTAGATTACTTGGATTTACCAATTCCAAATAATTCAATTATTTACTGTGACCCTCCATATAAAGGCACAAAACAATATTCGCTTTCTAACTATTTTAACCATAACGACTTTTGGGATTGGTGCCGAAATATGAAATCAAAAGGTCACACAATTTTCATTAGTGAGTATTCAGCACCCGAAGATTTTATTTGCATTTGGGAAAAAGAAATCAAAAGCTCACTTTCGGCAAACGGAAAGACAGGATGTTCAAAAATCAGTACAGAAAAACTATTTACCCTCAAATAAATAATTATGGAATGGAAAGAATTTCAAAATAAATATGAAGTCATTAAAGAAGAATTTAATAATTCAGAGTTTGATGAGAGAGTTAAAATGTCAATCAATGGAAGATATGATTCTATTGCAGAACTTATTAGAACTAAGGATATTATCAGAGAAAGCATGAACAAGTTAAACGCACGAATTCACACCATATCAAAATCCTTAGATGAAGATTTGAAAGAGCGTTTAAATAATTCCAAAAACATCAAAGATGAAGACTAAAGATGAACTTTTGAAGATTTACAGCAGTTATCTGCCTTATGAGTTGAAAGTTGCGCATATTGATGCTCAATTTGAAAATGGCTATAAAATTTATTTATTAAATGGAATTAGCGAAAAATTTAGATACAAAAGCGAGGATTTGGATGAAGATGATGATAAAGATTTACTTAATATCAAAGAAATTCATTTTTGGTTAAAAGATTTTGGCTTAAATAGTACAGCGCACAAGATTAAGCCAATCCTTTACTCGATGGACTATTTAACCAAAGATGAATTACACAAATACGGATTCGATAATCACGTGGATTGGCTAACAAATGAAAGAGAATCAATAATTAATAAATATGGATATGAATATTTTTTAAACAAAATACCTTACGGACATATTCGATATTTAATTTGCAGACACTATAATGTTTTCGGCTTATCAGATTCCGAGTTCATCAAAAAAGAAACTTTAAAACAATAATTATGGAAGCAATTAAAGACAAAACACAAATTTATCTCGACCTCTCTAAATTGAGTGGAGAGGAAATAAAAGAGGTGATTTCGCTATTACCAGAAGAAAAAATAGAACATGATTATGATATTAATGAGGTGTGTTATTTTTTAATCTACGAAGAAGATGAAGTAAAGTGGTCTGTTTTACATAATTTTTGGATTAAAGGCAAAAGCGAAATATCCCTTTCAGAATTTCGCCAACTGTTTTCATATAAGGGAGAGGAAGTCTTACAAGTTGAGAAATCCAAAGCTTCAAGTTTCATTTTAGGGCAAATTGATAAAAAGATTGAGCAGATAAACGAAATTGATATTGCACACACAGAAGGTGTTTTAATCGGTCTTAATATCTGCAAACAATTATGGGCGCAAGGAACTATTTCCCACGAAAATATTCAAGAAGAAATTTACCACTATCAAGAAGAATTGGAAAGTCTTAAATCTAACAACTAATAAAACAATGAAAGAACACAATTTAAAATTAGACATTCAGTATTTCGATGATGCTATTTGCGGAAAGAAAACATTTGAAATAAGATTTAATGACCGTCAATTTATGGCAGGTGATAGAATAGTTTTACGGGAATGGGATAGCGAAAAACAAGATTACACGGGTCGGTTAATCGGAGGTTACATTTCTTATGTTTTGCGAGATTTCCACGCTTTAAAAGATGGCTATGTGGCTTTCGCTTATCATCCAACCGAAACAATAAATTAATAATAGATATGGAAACACCGAAAGAAAAAGTAATCGAATTAATCAATAAAGAGTTAGAAGAAAACTACGAGATTCTTAATAATGAAAAGAATTATTATCATGATGATTTTCAAGCGGTAAAAATTCAAACTAATTTTCTCGCAGAAATGTTATTGGAAGTAGAAAAGATTCCAGATTCTGAAACCCAACTCCAAAAAGACAAAGAAGAGCTTTTGGAAATGCTCAAAATATTTATCAAGGAAAATACACCGATTTCAACCTCTCATGAGTATGAGTTTCCTGACTATATGGTAAAAGCTAAATCCCTAATACAAAAGCACAAGGCTTAACGCTTAATTAAATTTACCATGACCCACGCCGATATTATTAATCACACTGCAAAATGGCTTAAAAAACACTCACAAAATATAGCAGTACCCAATTGTAATACAATTCTTAAAGAGTTGAAATCTGCGACTGAAAGCGGTGAAATTCCTGATATAATAGCGTGGTGTAGTTGGGCATCGGTTTTAGTAGAAGTTAAAACAAGTCGAAGCGATTTTCTTAAAGACAGATTTAAGCCGTTCCGCATTAGTCCAGCAAAAGGAGTAGGTAATTTCCGATACTATATTTCTCCACCGAATATTATCAAACAAAATGAAGTTCCTGAATATTGGGGATTGCTTCAAATAAATGAAAAAAGAGAAATCGAAATCATAAAAGTTGCGCAAAATCAATTCGCAAATACTGACTGCGAAAGAACAATTTTACTATCACTAATTAGAAGAAATAAAATACTTACACTATGAAAAAAATATCCCTTACATTAAAGAGAAAGGTTTTGGTAATTGAATATGATTCTATTATCGAAATGGAAATCGATGAATTACTTCATAAAGGCTTACCGACAAATGATTTAACGTTACTCGGCTCACCCGATGATTTAAAAGAGGAAGATGTGGAAGATTTGGTAGAGTATGAATCTAAATTTGATAATTTCAACAGGCTAATTGAAGGCTACAAAGGAAATGGGTATCTATCGAAAACAGCATTAAAACCTTTTTTGGAATCAATCGAAAAAGAAATTTATTGGGAAAATCCTTTTGGAAAACAACCAAATCACATGGATTATAAATTTGAAAAATATCCAAATGAATTTCATTTTAAATCTGAATCCCATAAAAGTCGCTATGGAAATGCTTTTGAAAAATGGCAAGTAGCTGAATTAGGAACCTTCGACAGAACCCGAACTCTCATATTTGTTGAGAATTAAAACCAAACTCCCCACCTCATTAGAAGCGGGGAGTTTTTTAATCTCATTCTTTTGGTTAGTAATTATCGATTCTTTCTCTTAATCTCTCATAAGCTATTGTTTGCTCATCAATTTCTTGACTAATAGATACTTTTTCAGCCATTGACAACGTTAAAAAGTCATCACTATTTGAATATTCCGTTAGTTTTACAATATAATCATACTGCAGTTTGTGGAATTCAAATGAATTATTTTCATTTAATTTACGACCTCCTATGGTCTCTTTGGGTGGAGTTGGCATTTATTATTATTTAAAGTTATGGCATTATTGCCTTATAATATTTTTTCAAATAAAGTAGCGTAATTTGCAATTAATTGAGCCTTATCCGTTCCATTAATACATCTTCTTGCACCTTTATAATCCTTTATTTTATTATTTATGTAATCTGATATTTTCTTATTCGTAAAGTCTCCTTTTTGAAAACCATCTATCAAAATACGAAACGCATATTTAGGTGTCATTACTAAATCCGGGTTTTTAACGAAATCTTCACCAATTTGTTTTGAAAACTTTTCATAGTTAGCTTTCCAAGTAATCTGAACAAAACCACGCCCATAAAATGGAAAATATCTAAGGTTCTTTTTTCTCCAATCTTCTGACAACCAATAAGCCTCTTTAATAGGAAGGAACGTAGCATTTGTCTCGTGAAAAGTTGTAGCGAATATATACGCCCATTGAGGAACAGTAAACCTTTTAAAATTAGCATCAACCATATCTAAAAATACAGTTAAGGCATTAACCTCAGATTGATCTAATTTTTTATTTGGATCTAAATTTAATCTATATCCATCGAAGAATTTTTTTCTATTTATCATTTTACGTATTTTTTTACTTTGTTTAATATATCAGTCCAAAATCTTGTTTTTCTAAGCCATAAAAATAAAACACAAATAACAATTATAACCAAACCCCACAAAAAGAAAACGCTATAAGTTCCAAAAGTTAAGTCTTTCTTCACAACTTCAACTGATTTTTTCTGAACATCTTTAACAGCGTTCTTTACATTTTCAACCGCATTTGATATTGATTTTTCGCTTTTATTCTCATTTACAGTGTTAACGCTCGAATTGTTATTTATATTTGAATTTTGGCTCTTATTTGAGGTTTTAAATATTACTTCTGCATTTCCGGTAACTTTAAATAAATATATAGTATCACCTTTTACAACATTATAATAAATCAAAGGATTTTTTTCGTCTGTCTTTCCTTTAATTTCTACATCTTTTGTTTCCTCTTTTTTAGTTTCGGATTCTACCTTTTTAACTTCTTTTACAGATTTTGTTTTTACTTCCTCTTTTTGAGTTGTTTCCGTTTTGGAAATAACTGTTTCTTTTATTTCCTCACGATATTTTTCTACAATCTTTTTTTTAGTTGAACATCCTAAAATGAAGAAACTAATTACTATTATCAATATTATCTTTCTCATTGTCTTCTATTTTAAATGAACTGTCTACTTTTTGAATTGCTTTCTTTTGAATTATTATTAATATTCTGTCAAAGAACATAAATATCCCAGGCTTTGAACCCGTTAAACTTTCTATATGTCTTCCAATACTTCCGAACTCAAAACCTATTCCCAAAAACCATAAAACAGATAATGAAGCGGTTAAAAATAACCAAAGCCAATTAATATCCATTGCCTCTGCAACAATCGCTAAAAACATAACCATTGAAGTGATTATAACCATTGCTGAAACTTTTGCCATCGTATCAACTGCTCTATCCCAATCGAATGCTTCTTTTTTAATCTTTTTTGAAACCCGTGTGCCAAAATAAAAATCAATCAAAATAATTACCAAGAAGAAAACAATCATTACCGATTCTATAAACATAGGCAAAAAAACATTTTTTAAATCTGCTTCCTTAAAAAAAACATCATTTAATTTTGTGAAAAATACCGTACTTAATATTGAAGCGCAAAAAGAAAATAATACAGATGCGCCTTGTTTCCAAGTGAATATTTTGATTATAAAGCCTAAAAACGCTTGAATGAAACCCATCGTATTATTTTGATTAGTATTAGACCAAAGATACTGAATAAAAAAGAAGGATATATTACCTCACTATAAAAACGCATCCCAAATTTTAAAGACAATGCTAAAATATTAAATAATTGAATTAAAAAATATATCCACGTGACTAAAATTGTATAAATACAAAGTTTGTATCTGAATGTTTTAAATATGAAATAAGATGCGAAAATAAATATGACTAATGTATTAGCCATTGGATAAATTGAGAGTAAATAATCACTTCCTTTCACTTCTCCTAAGTAATTTTCATTAACGCAAATTCGCCAAGAAATAAACTCAATTAAAGTTACTACGAAAATAACCGAAGCCATTAAAAAGTCTACTGTTTTTATTTTTGATTTCATATCTAATTTTTTCTTGAAGATTCAAATTCTTCATCTAACTCCCAATCATCCCGAACCGTACTGTAATTGTCACCGCTTTCGATTTCCTGCTGAATAAAAGAAAATTCAATTATTCTTTGAATGAATGCTGATCTTAAAGAATGATTATCAAACGTTGGTAATTGAGTTTCTGCAAGTTCTACCTGCTCCCACGGAATATCTGTTTTGAAAGGATCTAAAACCATTTGCTGACCTTCTACCTCGTAGTAGTAAAATCCATTCGCAGTAACACCACCGTTATTGGCAGAAATATCATTTACAATCAATCGCACGATGTGGGAACCGATAGATTTTAATCTTCTGTCGAACAGTTCTTTTTCAATATTTGTTTTGAATTTTACCATTTTATTGATTTAAAAATATTTTTGATTCATTAATTGTGATGACCCTTCTAAATAAAAAAACATTTTTAATAATTCCATTAAGTTCAGAACTTGCCAATATTCCTGTTCCTGCTGCATTACCATAGGCTCCGATTATAAATGACCGATTCACAAAAGTATCAACTGATGAAACCGCAATTGACACAGAATTTAAAAGAACATCATCAATAAATAAATTAAACGTTCCTAATGTTCTATCAATCGTGCAAAATATATTATGAAAATTTCCATCGTCATAACCTATTGCGCTTGTTGATACTGTATAATTTACCGCTCCAAACCTTATAATGCATCCTATCTGACTTGAATCCAAATAAATAGCGTATCTCCCATTCGTATTACCACCAATTGATTTACCTATAATTCCTTTATTAAGTCCAATAATAGAATTAAATTTGACTTTACATCCAAATGACAAGCTGCCTGTTCCAAAATCTAAAAGCGTACTATTTGGAATAAAAGCGTATTGCCCTGTATTAGTTACTAAACCTCCCAATGAGTGAGTTTCTGTACCAACTGCAGAAGCGTTTAACCCGTTACCTGAAATATCCAATAAATTGGAAGCCAAAGGCATATTTAGTGTCGGTTTCAATCTTCGTTTACCCGATTCGTAAAATAACACTGGATTAAACATTATCGATTTGATATTTGAAGGTAAAATGTATTTCCAGATCGTGTCAAACACGCTGTACTTCCAACTACACCATTTAAAATTGCAGTTCCATCAACTTGAACTAATGTTGCTCCTGAACCTGCAGTAAAAGTGATTGATGCACTTCCTAATTTCGTATAACTTGCAACGAAAGCGGATGCACTTGATGTTTCACAACTTAAATTAATAGCATTAACACCATTGGAAATCTTCACATTTCTTCCATGTTGGAATAAATTTGCAGTACCTCCAGAAGTGATTGCTCCGAGGGTATTTGTAGAAATTGAAGTTGTTGCAGTAATTGTAATTTGATGAATATTTAAATCTGCGATCGATGCATCTTGCGCTACATTAGTAGAGTGCTCAGTATTAATTTGAGTTTGTAAATTAGCATCTGCAATTGCACGATTTACAATTTCAGCATCTAAATCAGCATTTAATGCATAAGGTGATAAATCAACCAATTTAGAAACTACTAAAACCCCGTTTTTTTCCTTTAATTTTACCCATAAACCATTTTTTAAAATAGTAGTTGTAGCAAATGTTATATGTTTAAAATTTTCAGTATCAGAAAAAGCAGTAGGTTGTAAAGTCAAATCATATCCCGAATTATTTAAAATCCAAAATTCAGCACCACTCCAAAACGCTCTACCAAATTTCGATGATAAAGTACCCAAAATAGGCGATGCAATAGTACTTGTGATTTCAAATGACGAAGCATAAGAAGTTCCCATTGCTATACTATAAGGATTTGAAGTAATATTTACTAATCTCCACGCATCAGAAGCGATTACCTTATAATTCAAATCTTCTTCCTCAACTACCTCTCCCATTGCACTGACAATGATACGGGCGACAAATAAACCGTCATAATTAGGTTCTACTGCTTCCAATGCTTCTGCACCTTGTGCTAATCTTAAAATAGGGTCTTCTGGTTTTGCGTAAAGAATTAAAATCTTTTGTTCTCCACTTGTACCAACAATTGGCGCATAATTGAATAAACTCGGATAATAAAGCTCGTAAATCGAACCGTCAATTAAAAATGAATTTGTTAATCCAACGCCCGGAATATTTACAGTTAAACTATTTGCTGTTGTTTCAATCGTTCCCAAAGACAAAACCCTATCAAATTCGTTTTCGGGTCTGAAAGCACGGATTTTATAGGAATATTCGATTAATTCAATTCCATTATCAGGCATCCAATAATTACCTTCCAAATCAATCAAAACAAATTCGGTCGCCAACGCAGGTAAATGATAGATTTCACCCAAAGTTTCTAAAACCTGATAACTTTCTTCATCTGTTTCGTTTGTAGTTCTGAAAAATGGTCGGGAATTGTACGAAAGCAATTTAACCACAATAACACCATCGAGATTTTCTGTAATCTCAATTCCATTTACTAACTCTTTTATTTGAATTTCGTGTGCCATTATGTTGCTTCTATAAATAAATCTACTTGTGTTTCCGCTAATCCATCATTCATGCTTGTACTATATCCATAGCTAACTACTCCATTAACATAAAGGTCTAAAGATGTTGATCGAGGATTTCCATTAACTGAAATCGTACAATCATAAACTCCTATAGGAATATTTACTGCTGTTGATTTTTTCGCATATTGACCAATATCATTCATCGATGGAATGGATAAAACGCCTCCGAAAGTACTGTTGACAATTCCGTTTCTTGTGTTTGCGTTTTTCTCGCCCTGCATATTTTCAAATCCAACGAAATCAAAACCTTCAACGTGTAATTTGTAAGTTTTAACTCCTGGGTTGGTTACTACTTCATCGGTGATGTAAATGGTTGATGTGTTGGATTTTGTGTACTGTAGAATATTTGAATAAGCCGTAACATCGAATTGTGTAACCGCTTTAAATCTTATTCTATTTTCTAAATATGAAAGTGCAATTTCTTCTAAATCAGCAGTATAATTTTTATAGAACACCCAATCAGTACCGTTGAAGATTTCCCATTCTTTTGTAACAACAGGATCAGAAGGATCAAAAACTAAACTCGCTAATTTCACATTTATATTTCCTAAAGTACCTTCTTTTGGTGTACTTGAATTATCTTCCCACGTTATAGAAACCGATAAATCAATAGGCTCAACCGATGAATCTACCATATTAATTGTGTGAGTCGTTAAACGACCTAATCTACCATGTTGGTCGACTATTCGATAAGAAAATAACTCCGTAAAATTACCCTGAACTCCTAAATCATTATCAAAGCCATTCGGAAAATATACCAAATCATCTTTATCACAATAAGATATTAAATCGTTTATCGAATAAACATATCGTGTAACATTATTCGCTAAAAATCCTTTTGCCGGAACGCTTGCCAATTTTACTTTTAAATCGCAATCATATTCAATACCAAAAGCATTAAAATAATTAACAAAAAGCATATTAGTTAAAAAGAATTCACCGGAATTCGGATCGTTTTCGGGTTCGTGTGAGTAAGTGAAATTATAAGTTATTTCATCTGAATAAATGTCATAATCTGCAACCGCTGTACTCGGCATACCATAGCCGACTAATGAAGCGTTAAAACCTATCATATCATCTACTGGGTCTGTAAAAGCAATACTTTCAATATACGCTTTCCCGCTGTCGACATAAAGACCTTTTAAAGTTTTAATTTTCCAAACTATTAACTCTTTATCCCGCTTTATTCTGCGTAATTCTCGGTAGCTTATGATATTGTTTCCGCTGTTTTCATCATCGTAAGTCATATATCCTTCCAATGGTATCGTATAACTTTGCATTGTAGGAATTGAAGTACGCCATCCCGCATTGTCGCGAGTGGTCGTTTCCATCATTTCCGAATTTTCCTCAATAGGATTTGAAGTAAGACAACCCACGGGAATAGTAACTCCGTTTTTAACGATGTAAAAAAGACTTTCTGAACCTTTTATTAATTCCATACGCTCTAATATACAATTTTAAAAAGAAAAACCCACGGTTAACGTGGGAAAAAACACAATGAAGAAAGTTTTTATTTCTATTAACCAACAATGGTAACTTTTGTAACGTTACCATAATCCGGCTGAAATTCATATCGATAATCTATATCTCTAATTAATTCTGCATTGTCGTACTCCTTAAAGTTTGTCGAATTTATATTTGTTTTAGTATCATAAGAATATTTTGAAATCTGATATTTACCTGTAAAATTATTAATTGAAATTTTAGACAAATAAGGAAAATAACCACAAACATCACCTTCAAAAAAATACATAGGTCTTGGTGAAATCCTTAATGTATCTTCAACCATAATTTGCAGTAACGGTTTGGGCATTTCATTGCCTACTCTATTCCAAAATTCAGTCGGATCACCGTTTTCTTTATACAAAGTTCCGTAGAATATATCTGATACTGAATCTCCGTTATTTACTACTTTATCCGATTTTGTAACCGTTGAAATTCTCGTTAATCTTTGCGCGGTGTGAAATTCGCCTTTTAAGTTCGATGTTTCATTAGGCACAACCGAAATTCCATCAATAAATAATAATGGTGTAGGCGGTGGTAATGCCGTATCTGTTGCGTTATGCAATACTCTTACAAATAATGAAATTGACAAATCACCATCTTCGGGAATTAAAGGTAAATTAAAAGTTTCTGAAAATGCCCCGCTATCCGCGCTATACGTTTTCTCAACTACTGTTCCCTCGTTTCCAGGTTTACCAATCCATCCCGAATCATTCAATATAAAATTAGCCGTTTCGATACGATAAGCCAAAATTAATGGAAACATTAAATAATGAGTTCTAACGTAATTATTATAAAAAACTACACTCAATCCATCACCTTCTGTAACGTTTATTGATTGATTGGAACTGACTACTAAATTATTAGTTATAGGCGTGTAAAAATCACCGCTAACCTTTAAACCTGTATCATCATCTTGCGGGGAAACCCTACCTCCTAAGTCATAAAAAGTCCATCCCGTAATATCTGTACCGTTAAATTCTAAATCCGAATTTTCCGCAATTGTACGAACTGTACCATATTTGTAATTTACTCTAAATGCTTGTGTACTTGGATTTATAGAAACTTTTTGGTTTGCTTTTGCGTGAAACACTTCAAAATTATCGATATGAGAACCGATTTGCAAAACGGAATCCCATACAACGCCCGTTCTTTCCTCACCATCGTATCGTAAAAAATACATGGTATCAGCCACATCTATAGTCCTATAAATCCACCATTCCCCATTCATTTGAATAATGGTAGCGTTATAGATTTCTAAAACAGATTTTAAAACCTCTTCGCAGTCCATTATATTGTCTTTTTCCGCATCTTGGTAGAATCTGTCCGCATTTATTAAAACAGACTTTAAAATAGTGTCTAATGAATCAAAACCTATGTATTTAGGTAAATCTATACTTACGTTTATTGGTAAATCATATCCGATTCGGTGCAAACATTGCTTAACGGCTTCAAATTGCGTTATCTGACCAACGTAAAAAAGCGAAATATCAAAGTCTGTCGGGTCTTTAATAAATGATAAATCTTTCAAAGTCGAAAGGCCATCCATTGCATCCATAGAGATTTGCCAATTGGTGTTAACGAAGTCTTGCCATATTCCATCAGGCTTTAAAATGCCATAAAAAATTACCTGATCATTTCGAGTTAACCGAACTTTAAATTTACTTTCCTCTTCTGTATAAAGGTCTTGTAAAGTCAAATCCTTATTAGCTTCTAAACTAATATCTAACGATGATGAAATAATAGGCTGTAATAAATCTTTTCGGGTTATGTAATCGTGTGAAACATATCCGTTAATCTCAATACTTTCGTCCTCAAAACTTTCATCTAATATTTCTACTAAAAAAGTATCGTTTGCAATTCCTTTGTATGTAAACCAATATTTAACCACCTAATCTGAAATTTTTATCTTGTTGTCTGTTTAAAACACCTATTAAACTTTGTCCGGAAATCTCAAATACTACTCTTCCATCCATTCCACCGCCACCCGAAAACGATGACGAATAAGAGTTTGAACTTGCACCCGTACCACTTGAAACAGAACCGCCACCGCCACCCGAAAGAGTGCCTTTAATTGCTCCGCCTATCAAAGATAACGCTGCACCCGCTGCAATCATAGCAATCGCTGCCGGAGCTGCCGTAATTGGATTTAATAACATTTTTGAAAGTACCGACATTGCAAGTGCTGCAATACCATATTGAATCATCTGTTTTCCTAAATCACTTAAAAAAGATCCGATACCACCTAAAATAGCTTCTCCAACTGCTCCCATCACATTTCCACCGTTTGCCATTGCTTCACCTATTGCGCTAAATGAATTTGCAATTGTTTCAGTAACAAAATTAAATGATGTTGCGATTGATTCGCCTAAGAAATTACCAAAGTTTGATATTTGTGAGAATTGATCTTGTAATGAAAGTAAATTTTCTAAAACCGAAACTTTCAAATCTGAAAACGATGTTAAAACGGGACCTAAATTATCTTGAATTGCCTGACCAAATTCTCGCGTTCTATTTTCAAACGCTAACATAGAATTATAAGTTTCACCTAAGAAATTTATAAATCCTGCGCCCGAACCTTGCGCGATTGGTTCAATATCTGGAAGTTCTATTTTTACGGTTTTTGCTTTTGCCTTTTCACCTCCTTTTTTTACCTCTTTAGTAATGGATTCTGCAACTTGGTCGCTAAATCCTAAATCCGTTATCGGTTTTAATTTCTGATTGCCTAAAGTATTTTCTATACCATCCAATAAAGCTTCTCCAACTTCATTAAATGTATCGTTAAATCCTTTTTTAAGGTCGTTGCCTAAGTCATTCATTAACGTTGGTACAGTAACCGCAATTTTACCCAATCCTTGCTTAATTGAATCTAAATTACCTGTTAAAGCACCTTTAATAACATCACCAACACCTCCAAATAAAGCAGCGGTATTTTTAGCAAAGGATTTAAAGACTTCCCAAGCTGTTTTTAAAATATTCTTGATGACTGAAAATGAAATACGAAAACTCGTCACTAAGTATTGAACACCTCCACGAACTATAATACTTTCATTATAAAGATCACGAAAATAGTTAATTGTATCGATGATATAAGGTTTTATTTTACCCCAATTCATTACAACAGCCGCAATAATACCCGCAATTCCAACGATAACCAATCCGATTGGACCCGTCATAAATGTAAAAGCCGTACTGATTGCTCCAAGTCCTGAAAGTATAGCAGGCCAAGACGCAATAAGACTACCAATAATAACTAATAATGGTCCCGCTGCAGCAACTAAACCACCAACTACCAAAATAGCTTGTTGTATCCCTGGTGAAAGATTTTCAAAAGCCGTGATTGCAGTATCTAAATACCCCGTTAATTTGTCGATTATTCCGCTAATATCTAAGTTATCATCAATGATTTTACCAATTCGAGATAACGTTAAAAACATACTGTCTTTTAGATTCTCAAAAGCGTTATTTATTCCCCCCGTTACTTTTGGTAGTTTCTCAAATTCTGCAGTTAATTTTTCAACAACTTGAGCACCCGTAACTCCCATTTTACCAATTGCTTCGGTATCCATTGTGCCAAAAGCATCAATTAAAGCTCCTCTTAATTGCGGTAATTGCTCAGTTAACTGTCTTAAATCCTGACCAAATCCCGATGATTTATTTTGTAACTGTGTAAGGGCAAGAATAACCAAGTTCATTTCGTTTGCACCTTTACCAACGGTTGCGAGTGCATTTCCAAACGCTAATAAAGACTTACGCGAAGCGTCCGCAGAAAACCCCGCTGCTTGTAAAGATACAGCACCTTTAACAGCTTCTTTTAAACCTAATCCGGGTAATTTAGCAACTTCTCTAAGTTTTTCAAATTCAATTCCCGCTGCAGCAGCCGAACCCATAACAGATTCTAAACCTTTTTGAAGTGCTTCAATATCACCGTAAGCCTTAACAGCAGCAGTTGCTAATCCTAAAATGGGTAAAGTTAAACCAATGCTAAGTTTTTGACCAATACCACCTAATTGTTCTCCTATTTGACCTATTTTAGCTAATGGAACATTTAGACCTGCGCTCATTTTTTGACCAATAGAACCTAATTTAGTGCCTACTTGATCCCCAACTTGACCTATTTTACTGACTTTAGAAACGAATACATTTAATTGTGCTTCCGCTTCTTGCAATCCTTTATTAAGTCCGCTGTTATCCGCGCCTATGCCTACTTTAAGTTCCGCTGCCATTTAATTTTTCTTTTACCTTTTCGGAATATATTTCACGTTCTCGTTTTAGAGCTTCAAAAGCCGTTGAACTTGCTTTTTTAGGTGTGTTATCATCTAAAGGAATGTATTTGTCTTTTGGAAGTTTTTTAGGGTCTATATGACCTCCTATTAAAGACGCGTACCCAATTTCACGAACCATAAACCATTTTCGCTTTTCAGACCTTTCAAAACCCATTCTTTTTAACTGAAATTCTCGCCAAGTCATTAATTCAGCAGTTTCGATATTAGGACAGTTTAATTCAAATAAAATAAATGAATAAACATCTAAATCCCAATTAAATGCTATTTCTTGGCTTTCGGCTTTCCCTCTTCTTTACTTTCAGGAATATGGACTTGAATAGATTTACCTAAAGCTTCCAAAAATGTGGCTACTTCCGTTGAATTAATTCCGATTTCATCTAACCAATCTAAAATTACATCTTTTGCAATTTCTTCTTTATTAGCACGATATAAACCGTAATTTACAGAATGCCAAATTAAAGTAGGAACAAAGAAAAAAGCATCGCTCTCAATCTTTGTAAATACTTCTTTAATTGTAATGTTTTCGGATTTAGTAACACGTTCTAAAAATCCTAAACCAAAATGTGCATCGTAGGAATTACCCGCGATATTTAAAACTATTTTCTTCATTGTAATAAGTTTTGATTAAACAAATAAGTCTGTTGGTGAAATTGCTTCTACACCTACGAAAGTTCCGGAAAAAGTTACAACATCTTCAACGGGTGCAGTACGCTCCAACGATGTTAAATAAGCCTTTCCAAATTCAATACCTACGCCACCTCTTTTGATTTGCCAGAATGTAGGCGTGTCTTTTGCCATTTCAGCGCGTAACTTTTCATAAGTGATTAATGTTTCTTCCTCATCATTCGCAACCGCTTCAAACGATAATTCGTAAGTCGCTTCTTGTGGGATTCCTTGAGGGTTTAAATTACATTTGGTTTTAGTTCCTTCCGTAATTTCTCGGGATTCCTGCAATCCGTTTGATGTAAGGCATCCAATTGGCAAGTAAGCAGTACCATCGTGAATGAAAAGTATCTCGTCTTTTCCTAATAAATCAGCCATTTTCTTTTAGTTTTAGATTAAAAATAATTATTTTTCTATAAATTGTTTGTGTAGAATTAACCTCTGACAAATCAGGTGCGAACTCATAACTTTTATTAAACACCTCAAAATTTTCTATCACGATATTATTACACGCATTTAAAACAGCTTCGTGAATATCATCTACTAATACTCTGCTTCCGCTGTTTCCAGGAAACGTTGTTACAATATCCAAAGTCTGCTGAAAATTCCAAACTTTATTGCATTTCGTTTCCTGATCGTGTGATTTATCAACCGTTGACATTATAATATAAGCATCCGAATTGTTTGGGATTCTCATATCAGAAATTATAATAGTCTTTCCGTTAACGATTAAACCCGTTAAAGTCGTGCTAAAATACTTTCTAATCCATTTGTCGGGCGTTCTCATTAGGTCTAATATAGTGATTTAATTTTAATATTAAATAAGAAAATACCCTATGCAGAGTATTTCTTTGTAAGTAATTCGAGAAGCCTTTGTAAATCCTTTTCGTATTGTTGTTTCCCGCGCGTGTATGCAGGATATAAATAAGGTCGTGGTTGAAGTGTTCCCTGACCGTTTATATAGAAAGTCCACGCCATATCTTTCCATTCGGGTGCAACATCAACAAAAGAACCTGTTCCGAACTCTACATAAGCAGCAATAGGTACTGCATTAACATAAACAGCATAAAATAAAGAGCCTGGCGTTTTTGGTTCAACGTTTATCGATTGCGCTATTTTACCAAAGTTTTTGGGTGCTTTTTGAGTTGCATTTAACGCTATTTCGTTGGCTGTGATTTGAGTTATCGATGAAACTTTCTTTTCGGCTTCTTCTCCAAACTTTTGCAACTCCCTGAGTAATTCTTTTTGACCTGTGATTTTTATTTTAGGTTGCATCACAAATTAAATTAATTTCTAAGCCATCAAAATCAACATCTTCAAAACCTCGGACTTCAAACCTTAAACCTTTGTAAATTACAAAAGTCTTTTCACTGAAATCAATGTTTTTATTTTTACCGCGAATAGCGAAAACTACAGGGTTTTTGAAATCGTTCAATCCGTACTGCTGAAACTTAAATCCTGCTCCGGAAGTTTTTTTGTTTGCCCAAACCTTTTTTACAAATTGGTCTGAATTAACCCACCCGCCAAAACCATCATCAACGGGTATTGATTTCCAAATTTCTATTTTAGTGGTGTAACTTCTCGCTTTCATTATACGGTAAATCTTCTGTAAGCTCCGATTATCTGCATTACATTATCAGGAACTAAACTTGTATTTGATTGTTTTTCGGCTTCAAAGTACCAAATCTTAATCATTTGCAGTGCTGCATCAATTAGCGCATCAGGCACATCTGAACGATTTTGATAACCTACCGAATCCAAAGTGATTTTATCCGCTTTAAATCGCACCTTATTAGCGTAATCCAAACGAATAGCATCACCCGAATAAGTGAAAGGATAATCATAAATATCTAAAAACTCACTGCATTTTGTTGGCGAACCGAAATATTCAGCATTCGTTTTACCTTGAAATATGTGATTTGTCCGCTTTTCGATAAAACCCAAAGCAGACCGCACCATTCTTTCAATAGCATCATCGTCATCTGTAAAGTCATCATCTACCCTAAGATAGTTTTTAACTTCTGCGAGTGGTAGAAATTCGTTGTAGGTCATTATTTAGTCTCTATTTTTTTTCCTTTTACCAACGAAGTAGTTTTCTTTGGTGTTTCCTCTTTTTTCTCGGTTACTTTTTCCGAAAGGTTTTTTACTTCTTTGAAACTGCGTGAATCTACCCATACTGCTAAACCGTTTTTAACTGCTTTCTCATTACGTTCTTTTCCTAAGTCAATTAAAGTACCCTTTAAATATTGAGTGTCCTTTTTTTCGTAGTCTTTAACCGTAGTTAAAAGTTTAATTTGCTTTTCCATTTTAATATGATTTAAGTCTAATATACAACTTATTTTTAAATAAAAAAACCACACTCCGAAAAGTGTGGTAAATAATAAAACAGATATGAAAACAAAAACTATACGCCCGCTTCTTTTACAAAAGCATTCGGATAATAAACAGGTAATGCAACTCTTTCCTCAATACGAACAGTAATCATATTCTTTTGAACATTATCAATATCCTGCTCAAAGAATCTAATCTCAGGGTTTAACCTTGTAACAAGTTGTGCAGCGTTGAAATCTCCTACTAAGAAATCTCCGGAAGCCAATTGATCTGTTGGCATTTGTACAACCGTAAGACCTGCAATAGTTAATCTTCCATTTACGAACCCAACACCACCTGGAACATCGTACTCTTCTGATCCTGTCGCTTTATTTAAATAAATACCGATTGCGTCACGCGCATTTAATACTACACCGTTAGATGAATGACCATTTTCTACAACTTGACCGTACGCAGCATCAACAATTTGCTCTACTAAATTAGTATAATCACCGTTATACGCTTGCGCTTGTGGTCTAATACCTAATAAGTTTGGAGCTGTACCGTTACCGTTAAGGATTTGAGCATTTTCAGCTTTTAAAAGTTGTTTCAAAAGATTTGCTCTTAAGAAACTTTCCAAAAACTGTACATCATCCAACATTTGTCGAGGAATTCTCAAAATACCCGCAATCCATTGTACTGCATCGGTTTTAGCATCGAAATCATAATCAATTAATGGTTTTGCACCAGATGCAGCGTTCCAAGTTGTAGGCGCACCCTCACCACCCGTATGACGTGGATAAGTAATTGATCCCGCTTGTGTAGTTCCTTTAGATAACAAATCTCTGATATAAACAGTATTGTCTGCTAATGGTAAAACTTGCTGTCTGTAATCAGTTGTAAGATTAGCGTAAGATGATCCGGAAAAGTTTGCAGAACTCATGTCTCCTACCGCTTTCATTTCCAACTTCATTTCTTTATCGGTAGAACTTGCAAAAGATTTTAACTGATCCGCTTTTTCGTGAATCATTTCGGAAAGATTGTCGTTGAAAGATTTCGTTTCCGTATCTCTCATTACTCCTTTCTTCATTTTTAATGAAATATCATCCAATTGCTCCTGCATTTTTTCCGCGTATTCTTTTGAAACACCGCTTTTTTCCGCTACATCTAATTTAGATTTCAATTCGGTTACTTGGTCGATAAGGTTTTTTACCTCACCTTCGTTTTTTTGATTTGCGGTATCAACTTTTCCTTTAACTTCCGCAAGTCCGGCTTCAATTGCCGATTTAATTTCTTCGTTCATTTTTTAAATTTTAAACTGATTAAATATTGATTTGATTACTTGCGGCTCAATAGTTTGTTGAGTGACTTCTGTCGGCTCGGTTTGAGTGCTTTTATATTCTTCTATGATTTGCGCTTCAAATTGTTTTAATGCAATTTCAAAAAGACCGTGAGTTTCATCAGTAAAACTTCCATCTTTATGCGCTTTTAATATTCTTTTGTATAGGTCTTTTACTTCGTTTACAGATGATTTAAAACCTAAAAATGGTGTTTCATTGTTTGCCCCTAATGTTACCGCTGAACCTTCGTACAATTTAACTTCTTTAATTAATCGGGCGTTGTTTCCTTTTTCAGATTTTACCGTAATGAATCCTATTGAATGTTCTTTTACAATTCCTGCTTCATATAACTTCATTTGATCCTCACCGTATGAAGTATTTATAATTTCACCTTCGAAATAAAGCCCTTTTTCATCTTCTGACAACTTTAAAAACTTACCTAAAGGCTTTTCCCAATTATGTTGTTGCAAATAGAAAATATCATTAAAACGCTCATTAATAGACTTGCTAAAAGCTCCTTTTTCAATAATATCATTGTCTGAATCAACATTACCAAAGGAAGATAAATAACCCGTTACAATACGACTTTTAACGTCTATATCTTGGATTGTACCAGTGTTTTTTTGTTCAAATACTCCTTTCATAATGTCTAATATAATGAATTATTTTTAATTATTACAAATCATTGTAAATAATATTACCTTCTGAATCTCTTTTTGCTCGGTAACCAAAACTACAACGGCAATTAACGAGGTTGCGCACACTTGCACCGTTTGCCCTATCACCCGGATATAGCATCTTTTCACCGCCTACAATAAAGAATGCGTTTTGCTCAACTGCTTTATCATTAGCCACTCTATGCGCATCCCTTTCCCTTCCATCGACAGCCGTAACCCATACCTTTTCCATCGTAACGCCCGAAACTTCACCGCTTATCTGTTTTGCGCTATTCATTGCAAAGGTTGTTTCGGTTCTCGCAATTCGTAACGCTTGCCACCTATAAAAGTCGGGTTTGTTTACCGCCTTATAAATCCGATCACGCATTTGGATAACCGTTTCGTTTTCTATCGTTGCTTCTTTTATTGCGCTTACGATAGTTTCAATGTAAGTTTCCGAAAGTAGTTTTATCTGTTCACCTCCAAACTTTTTGTAATATTTTAAAAGGAAGTCTTGAAATTTAGTATTGAATAATGCTAATGGCTTCCATTTCTTTTGTTCTCTAATTATTTTGCGGTATCGTCTGGCTTCTAAATTACCGTATGACTGACCAATAGTTAAGTGAACTTTAAAAAGGGTTTTTTCGAGTTCCGATTCATTTACAGCGAGGTTCAAAATTGTTTCCGCGTTGGTCGGTGTGAGTAATTCGATTGGTAAATTACGTGAAATCCTTTTAAATTCTTTTAAAAGAATACGCAACGCCTTTTTTTCATAGGTATTGTGTAACTTTAAAAAAATATCGTGTTCATTCATTTATTTTATACTTTCTCCAATAGGTGCAAACGCTTTCTCAATTTCAGCATCCGTAATACCAACATCATCAATTCTTTTCATCCCCGAACCAACCCAAACGGAATCCATGCCATCCAGGTCAGATGTTTCATATTTAACAGCCTGACGAATCTCATTTGGCGTTAGATACGCTTCTTTCATCCATTTAATCATTCGGTCTATATCCTCCTGCATTTCCGGCATTTCCGAAATATCCCACTCCCAAACGCAAGTATTATCGCATCCTTCTAAAAATGGTACTAATTCACTGTTAAACGCTTCCTGCAAAAGTAATAAACCCGCCTGAACTTTACCAGTTAATACTCGCCTTTTCTCTTGGTGAATATTATCCATTGTAGAAGCTGTATGGTTGTTCAAAAGTATATCTGACCATCCCAATAGATTAGCAAATACCTTTCTGTCAAAGTTTAGGTTTTCAATTACTTTTAATTGGTCCGCATCGAGTGATAATCTTTGGAATCCTAATTTAATAGCTGAACCCGCAATTCTCGAAAGATTCGATGGATCACTATTCATATCTATTAACCTCTCTTTAAATTGAGTAGCTTGTTCAGGTGTTAAAGGAACGTTTGCATCATCTGAATAATAAAAACCAAATACACCACCGTTTTTTAAATTCTTAACGTTGTGGATAAGTCCTGCGTTTGAACTTTCAATATTTTTTAGTGCAGCACGAAGGGGAGAAAGTCCGTATAAATGCGAACCACTCATATCAAAGTTAGGATTTGCGTATTTGATATGAATAATATCCTCAACCTCAAATTTAATTAGTGAATCACCATCCGTTAATACATAATAATCGATAGGCGTTTCATCAATGATAGTATCTGCATTCTTTTTAAGTACGATTTGAACGAGATTAGACGGTAAAATATAGAGTTGCTTAATCTTTCCATTGTTATTGCCACCATCAACTTTAATCTTGAAAAAATAGGCGTTTCCGTCTGTCTCCATAAAGATACGGTAAAGCGCAAATAACTCTTTCCAAGTATGCAATGGATTTGGTCGCTTCAACTTTAGTTCTATTTCCTCTGTATCTTCTCCAAAAGCTTTAACTTCTAATAATTTCTTTTGCGCTAACTGCTGAATAGATAGATTGCCTTTTGTGGCTGTCATCAGTCGATCACGCTTGCGATAAGACTTTTTATCATTAATTTTTTTAATGTAGTAAGGAACTTCATTTGTCTTATCTGCAATCTGATTGATGATTGCATTAATATCAGGATTGTTTAGGTACGCATCCAAATATGATTTCCTGGAATAATCAAATGTGATTTTCTGTCCGTTAACGTATTGGAAAAATGCCTGGTTGTAAGCGTTTGTTAATTGCTTTTCACCGCCCCACAAATTATTGAATATATTTTTAAGAAAATTAGCCATTTGAATCGTTTAGGGTCTAATATAGTGAAATAATTTATAATGTTTTTAAAAAAAGAAATGTTCTTTCTGTGGTGGTTCAAGCTCAAAACGCTCTCTCATCATGAACATATCCATTAAATCGGGGGAATCACCATTTAACTTGGCTTTCATTGCTCCTTTTTTATTTATACACAACTTTCCATCTTGATCTTGTTTATCCCTTTGTATTGCTTTTCTTTCATGTAGAAATCTTTGTCGTACTGTCATTTTTGAATCATACATTTTATTAGCAACAAGTTCATTAATTTTATACGCTCCTTCTAATACTTTTTTTGCTGATCTGTAATAACATTGACCTTTCAAATTCTCGTATTTTTCAGGTGTTCCAAAATCTTTATCACCGTGTTTTAATTCGGGATTTGGCATTGGCCTGCCTCCGTTATGAAAAGGAATGGCGCCAGGAATAAATCCCTCTATAAAACCACCCACTCCATCATTGTCATAACAAATGTGTTTATTTTGTACAGTATGTTTGCGAGCCATTTCAATAATAGCATCTAATACTTGCTTACCGTTTGATTTTTCTATTATTTCAATATCCATTTGCTCACGACCGTAAAAGCATCCGATAATAAATTTATCAGAGCCTTCTAATGCTATATCAGCGGTAATATATCTTTCATTGTGTGGAACCTCATAAACATTAGTAAACATTCCCAAGAATGAAGAGTAATTATAAAGGTCGTTTTCTGATAATACTACCTTCCAATTAGAATGTAGTAAAGCCATCTGTGTGTCTTTATCTTGCGCAAGTAGATTACCTAAATACGCAGGATTTTCCTTTAATAATTCTTTATTATCGTAAATACTACCACCTATAAAAGTAACTGATTTTACAAACTCATTTGGATCTATCCCAGAACGGTTCACAACCTCTTCCAAAATATGCCATCCTTTTTCAATTACTTCTGATTTTGTATCACCCCAAATAAAATTATCTCCATCTACTATTAAATAACGTAAAACACCACGCCTTTCGGGTATTGCGTAGCCTGTTTCCTGATCTATCCACCATGATATAAAATCAGCAACCCAACTATCAGGATCAGGATTACAAGTTGCTCTAACGTACGGATTAACCCCACAAACAGAACGGTTACGGGTTAGTAAATAGAAAAACATCTTTTTTGAAAAGTGGGTTAATTCATCAAAACCAATAAAAGGAATTTGTGAACCTTGCCAATCGTATATGTTTTTTTCGTGTTCTAAATGGGAAAATTTAAGTTTAGAATTTCCAAAATCCCACTCTAAATTAGTTTGTTTTGGGTGCGCTCCTAAATGATTATAAAGAGTTGCAGAAGTATCCCATAAACCCCCTTCATTTCGTATTTGTGGGTTTGTACGTCTGAATATTACAGAACCAAAACCCTTAACATCTTTATGCCTTATAGGCTCCAATAATAAAGAGAATGTCTTACCAACTCCCGCAGCTCCCCCACCTATACAAATATCAGCAGATGAACTTGCGAAATCTAATTGGTAACCATCTTGCGGTCGTATAAAATTTATATTATCTGCCATTGTCAGGCAATTGGAATATAGTTACTTGTGAAAGTTTTTCTCCATCGCTGGTAACATCGACTTTATCACCAAACATCTTAGGGTAGAATTTAGCCATTTTCCATTTCAAAGTCTGAATTAAAACGTTCCCTACACTTGCTTCCATTTCACCTGCCTTTAAAGAAATCATAATATCGTCTATCTCGTTTTCAAGTGCCATACCTTTATCCTGCTGTGAGTTTACATACAATGTTCGTAATTCCTCATTCTCGTTTTTCCATCGTCTGAAAGTGGACCAAGATGGATAAGTTGATTCTGCTAAAACTGAAATAATATTTTCACCATCTGCAACCTCGTCACAAATTAATTTACACAATTCAAAATCATATTCACTTGGTCGCGCCATTAGTACTTTCTTTTTATTTGGGTTCTTTTAATCATCAAAATATAAAATCCTTCGCTTACCGTGGTGTGTTTATTTTCTTTGATTAATTTTTTAGGATTTTGCTTTTCTGCTTCTTTTAGTTTAGACAGCATTTCGCGAGCTTGCTTCTGCATCTCTTTGAATCTGTCGTTAACTTCTATTTCGTTAACTATTGAACCTGATAAGCCTTCTTTCACATTGTTTTGTTTTCGTTATCAAAGGTAGTTAAAATTATCAGAATGGGAGATCATCCGGTTCATCTGCGAAAGCATCACTTGGCGCATCTTGAACACTTTGAACTGATTTTTTAATATTTCCAATGTAAGCTCCTTTCTCACCCGCTTCGTATGCTTCTTTTTTAAGTTGCACTGAAATCGAACCATCGTTTTTATATTGGTCGGTTTCTTCGTTGATCCAAACGTTTACATCTACTGTTCGGAATGTAGCACCATCTTTTCGAGTTACGATACTTGTTTTTGCTGTTCCGCTTTTTAATGCTTTCAAAAGTTCATCGTAATTGATGCTTCCGAAAAATAATTGATTTGCCATAGATTTAAGATTTAATTAAGATTGTTTATTGTTGTGCTATTACTTTTGTTTTCGATTCAATTATTGAGGCTAATTTAACCTCGGGAGTTTTGTATATTATTTCATCTGTTTTACTCCAATTGGCTTTTATTTCTTCGATAGTCATTTTACAAAAGTTTTAATGACTTTAGCCAGTTATAAATTCTTAGATTTTTTGATAGTTGATAACCCCATTCGCCCGTAATGAAAAAATTAATTGGTGACGCAATAAACAGTAGTAATAGAAAAATTATCGCAAATGGTAATGTTAGTCTAATCCACGGCTTAACGGGTGTAGATTTCTGTGTGTAATAATCAATTCCTAAATCAATCCATCTATCACAAAGCTCTTCATTTGAAACTATATTTAGCTCGGGAAATGTTTCTCTAAATTTTGGAATGTAATTCATGTCGTTATGCGACCAAACTCTCTTTAATTTTTTATACATAATCATTTTTTTTCATAAAAGGGAGCTTTCACTCCCCGAACCATTTAATTATGAAAACGTTGTAAATTTACGAATTATTTTCATTATTCTTAATTAAAATATCATTCTTTTTAGTTGTCATAAAACTTGGCGTTAAAGGCTTATTAAATGACAACATTGACAGCCATATTTCACCCTTAAATAAAATTCTAAATCTTTCTTTAAAAGAAAGTTCCCAACATGTTACAACCTCGCCATTGGGGTCTTTATAAGCTGGTAATGATTGATATTCCGGTTGGTCTTTTGCGTAAATAGTATTTACTTCTGGAAATCTTTTTGGTTTCATTGTTTTAAATTTAATTGTTTTATTTTTTCTTTGTACTCTTGTATCTTTTCTTTTATTTCCGGAATTGATAGTTTTAAAGTCGATGTACGCGCTCTTAATTCCAATGCTTCGAACCGTTCAATTCCTATCTTTTCAATCAATTTAGGGCGGTATTCGATGATATTAGCGGATAAATGCATATTGCAATACTTATTACACTGCGAATGGACATTATCCTCGTCAAACCTTACATTTGGGAAACCACCAACTGAAAAAAAATGACCTGCAGCATATTGTGTTGTTTCTTTTTGAGTTCCACAACTGATGCAATTTTTACCATCCCTTAATTTAATGTAGGTATTGAAAACCTTTTGAAATATCTCTAACCATTCCGAGTAAGTTAAAATAGCTTCCTTTCGTTCTTTTTTTTCTTTTGTCCAGGATTGCTTTTCTTCTTTATCAGTCCTTTTCTTTTCCCTTTCTCTTAATTGCTTTGCGTATGTTGTAAAGGCTTTTATACACTCGTCTTTATCCATGCAGTGTTTCTGATTGAAGTGTTTTGCGGTGAATTTCTCTTTACATGATAAACAGCGGGGCATCGATTAAAGATTTTCTAATTCTAATTTTACTTCCTTCCAATAATTATATCGTTCAGTTAGTTTTTCAATAGTCTGGAAATCATTACTACCACCTAAATCCAAAACTAAATTTTCTCGGGTTATCTCATTGATAATAATTAAAACACTTGCTTTTGTATTATCCTTTAATGTGGTTGGAGTTATTCCAGATGCAAAAATATAACACTTTTCATATAGTTCAATTGCTTTATCTTTTGGGTTCATAATACTTGTATTTAGTTATTTTTAATTGCTCGTTGTTTTTAATACGTTCTTTTCTTCCGATATTTCCATTTCATAATGCCATGAACAAACCGATCCAAATGATAACTCATAAAGCAAACCTGATGGTCTTACCGATATTCCTATTACCATTCTTTCTGATTGGTCGTTATCTGTTTTAAGATACACTGTTTGCCCTAATTCAAATTTGTTTTCTATTAACATCATGTTATTGTTTTTTAGTTACACCCCTCCCTTAATACTTGCATAAGTTACCCAAGCAAGAACGTTAGATTTTATACTAACTCAGCACTAATTAAATTAATCTTGCAGACCTTTTTTAAGGTGTTAGCCATATCGCCTTTCGCTAACTTTATTAATTTGCTCCTTTATCTCTATTAAAAATATGCAAGTCGAGACCCGGAGTTGTCGGAGTGTGGGACATTGCTCGGATTTGGAGGTTCGTACTTTTGCGGAAATCATATTTGTATTCTTATTAAAAACGCTGGTCGGTTTGAGTAGGTCATACCTGAGAAAACACCTAAATACAAATAAAAAAGCCACTTACTATGTTAAAGACTTTCAATTGCAAACAAAAGTTTTTAGTAAATGGCTTTTTAAATATTATAAAAAGAATGTTTCGGTAAGATTTAAAAATCGATAACTTAACTAATGTTTGCTCTACAAAGATAGTAAAACTTTTTTAATTATTTTAATAAATTTTTTAATATTGCCTGAATTGGAGGAACTGATATTGTATTCCCGGCTTGTTTGTATAATTGTGAATTGCTTACTCCTGCATCTATTGCGTTTTGTAGAAATTCATCCGGAAAACCTTGAAGTCGGAAGCATTCTTTGGGTGTGAGCTTTCGGATTCGATAGTCAGAATATTGTACGCATTTAGGTGCTTTGTAATCCGTTGCTAAAAGTGCTGGTGAATTACCATCTTTGAAACCGTCAAATTCTAATTTCTTTGAAATTGGGTGTACTGCTATTCCGGTGTAAACCACCAAATTATCTTTCTGCACGGTACTCAAACAATTGGAAGTTCCTATATCGCCAACTTTCTGAATAATCTTTGGCTGATTCTTATTTTCTTCTTTCAAAAAATATAAATGACTTGTGTCAATTCTCGTTAAAACAGTGCTTGTAACTTCTGTGTTTAAAGTCTGGTTGTAAGCATCAATAAAACAAGCTTCATCAGGGATTTCATTTTTATCTAAAGTCTTATTAAGTCTGTCGCTGCCGTAGCCTGATTTGGTGGCGAATGGGACTTTTAAATAATTGTCATCAATTCCCATTTTATAATATCTGGCTGTAAGTGCTGACGAAATTTCACTTTCGGTATTTTCAATAGGTTTGAAGCTAAATCCATTTCCTTTCAGCTTCATATTTTCGCTGTGATTCTGGAAACCTTTTATAATCTTCTCACTCAAATAATACTTTTCGTCCACTTCCGGCTCTAAAATATCCTTTAACCTTAATTTCAGCGGAACACCTTTCGGAAATACAAAAGAGTTCGGTAAATCGTTTCTTATGCCTATCAAAAACACTCTTTCACGGTTCTGCGGAAGTCCGTAATCTTTGGTATTTAAAACCTGCCAATGTAAATTATACATTAAAGAATCTTCGTGAGGAAATATAAACGTATTTCCGTTTTCGCTTTGCCCTAATAACTGAATCCAGTTTCGGAAAGTTTCGCCATCGTTATCGCTTAATAATCCTTTCACGTTTTCGATGATGAAATATTTAGGGTTTTGGTTTTTAACGTATCGCAGGAAATCAAAGAATAATAAACCGCGCGGATCTAATTCTCCTAATCGCTTTCCGGCTAAACTGAAACTTTGGCAAGGTAAACCTGAGATGTTTAGGTCGCTATAATACTCCTCTCCAATGTAATCAGGTTTGGTCATATCATTAACCATTTTTTTTGTATAATGGTTCGCAAGGTAAGTTTCACGAGCATATTTATCAATTTCAGCAGTTAAAACAATTTCGTGTTCTATTCCTAAATTCTTTAGCGCAACCTCTGGGCTTCCAATACCCGAACAAAACGTACTGATTTTTAACATAATTAAAATTAAAATGAGAAAACCCCAACAGACCTACTACAATCTATCAGGGTTTCTCGGTTAGTCATTAGACTAAAACTCGTTAATGCAAGTAGTAGATTGCTTTCACAAATTTACGAATTATTTCCACACCACCAAACTTTATAATAAATATATCCTAATTTAGAATGATTACAAATTAATAAAAGTATTGAAATATATTTGTTTTGTATTTACAAATGTATTTACTTTGCAATATCAAATAACAATAATAATGGCAAAACTAAAAAGCGAAACAATGACATTCAGAGTGTCGCCATCGCACCCAAAACAATTAAAAACGATTTCCAAAATCAAAAATGAATCTCAATCCGAACTCTTAAGAAATTGGATTGACAAAGAGCTTCAAAAAAACATTCTCGATATTGTTTCGGAAAGCGGACAAGAGATAGAAGTTTTCGCAGATGATCCTGAATTTACTAATCACTTTGAAACCATAGAAACGGATGCGGTTAATTTTGAGTTAGCGTTTGAGATTTACACAAAGTATTACCCGCCGGAACCCGAATTCGATAACGCTTATGAGTTTGAGGTTTTAAGTTACAGAACTACGTTACTTGAAATCACAGACGAAAACGGTAAAGTTGAAATCCCTAAAAACCTGGAAAGAGCAATCGAGAAAGGCTTCAACAAAAATCTAACTTTTAACATCATTAAAAAACATTAAAATGGCAGAATTTAAAGGAACAAAAGGAAAGTGGGAAATAGAGGATATAAAATCTCCTTATGAAACTACAATTAATTCAAGTGAATATAGGATAGCAGAAGTAAAGCATTTTGAAGGGGAAAATTTTAATGACCCAATTGAAAAAGAAGCAAAAGCCAACGCCTTGCTTATTTCCAAAGCACCCGAAATGCTTGAAATGTTACAAGATATTTTAGAACAAAGATTAGATGGTAGAGATTATGTTAGTATATCTGACATTCAAAATTTAATCAAAGAATCAACAGAACTTTAAAACAAACATTATGAAAACACTATCACTACTTTTATTTGCGGGTTTAATTTCCGCGCAAAGCCTTAAACCAACAATAGGCGTACACTATTCAGGCGGTTTATCCTACGATATGAACCACGAACCACTATCAATCCAAACAGGGCTAATTTACACTCCTAAAACGGCTGATTTGATAATGAGTAATATTGGAGTTAACTTCAATATTTACAAAGACCCAATGCCACGTAAAAAAGGTGAAAACGATGCTTTTTATGTCGCAAGATTACAATTCGCTAAAGAGTTCGCACAATATTGGAATTTCACCTATTACGTGGGTTACGCAAATAACTTCAACAACGATATTATGAGTAACTTTAAAGGCGGGTTTAAAACCAATTTAGCTTATGGTTTCGGGTTTCAGTTGACCGATGATTATATTACCGCTGAACTTCTTTATGAATCAATTGCGGGTTATCCACACCTTTCAGTGGGTGTTAATTACAACATTACAAATTTACTAAAAAAGAAGAAATGAAAACTAAAATAACAAAGTTTTGGTGGGGAAAAACAACTACTCAAACAGTCAAATTAAAAGAGTACGGATTGCGTAAGCAAATTAAATTTTACTTGTTTGGAATTAGAGGATTATGTTTCTTTACCATAAATAATCCTATTGATGTTCCGGAAAATGCAGAAGAGTTAGCAATGTGCCAAATAATCGCAGAAAGACAAGTTAATTATTCCGAAATGCCACAACTATCAAATTTAAACTTTGATAAATTCCAAAGAGAAATGTACGAAACTTTTAAAAACAACTAAAATGAAAAAACAGATTGAAGAAATACAAAATTATTTCGTTAATAAAATTACAGCGTGTGATTTCGATAATTTAAAATCTGAAACATTTGCACATAATACCATTCAAATTAAATTACAAGTAGATGGATATTGTTTTGAATTTATTTTTAATACTGAATACAAAACTATTTATCAGTCAATTTTTGATAATTTTATGAAAATAGAAATACCAAATGACAGATTATTAAATATTATCGATTTAATTAATGAAAGAGAATCGCAGATAAAAGATGAAAAAATTGAAAAATTAAAATCTGAATTAGCTAAACTCGAAAATCAAACCTACAACGTATAAAAAAAGACAAAATGGAAAACAAACATCATTACAGAAACGTTTTTAAATCTGACCATTTAGGCAGCGCAGATTTAGAAGATTTATTAGAGCAAGGAAGTAAATTGATATTTACAATTAGCGAGGTTAAACAAGAAAAAGGTGCAAAGGTTGCCGGAAAAAAGATAGACGCTAATATTGTATATTTTCACGAAAAAATAAAACCTTTAGTACTTAATGCGACCAACTCAAAAACATTAAAGTCATTCGCAAAAACAAAAGAACATCCAAACGGATCGCCATTCGTTGAAGATTGGAAAAACATTACAATCGAATTATACGTTGATGATAACGTTCAAATGAAAGGTGAAAAAACGCAAGGTGTAAGAATCAGACAAATTCAGCCGACAGTTCAAAAAGTAAAACCTGATTTTTTAGAAGCTAATTTTGAAAAGGCTAAAAACGCAAGTGCAACGATTGAAACGATAAAGGAGCGTTATAATGTTTCCGATGAAATCGAATCTAAATACATTGAATATGTCGGAGCAACGGAGTGATTTATGGTTTGAAAACCGTCTCGGAAGATTTACCGCTTCCGAGATATTCAAACTAATGGGAGTAAAAGGATTGGGAGAAACGGGTAAAACCTATGCAATCGAAAAAGCTATTGAAAGTATTATTGGAAAAAATGAAGATGAAATAAATAGTAAGGATTTAACAAGGGGAGTAGAATTAGAACCTTTAGCTTTTGCTAAATTTTCCGATATTAAATTTCTCGATTTTCTGGATGTAAGCGAATCTAATTTTATTGAATACGGAGAACATTCGGGGGCAAGTCCTGATGGCTTAGTTTCCGACAATTCAAATTTAGAAATCAAATGCCCTAAGTTGGTTAAATTCTTTAAAATTGTAGCGGATAACAAAATTGATGATGCTTATTTATGGCAAATGCAACATCAAATGTTATGTTCAAAGACTGAAAAAACCTATTTTTTTAATTATATCGTCGATAAAGGCACTGAATATTGGCACGAAATAATTGTGCAGCGTGACGAAAAGAAAATAGATTTAATTGAATCGAGATTAATAGAAGGAATCGAAATTAAGTTAGATTACATTGAAAAAATTAACTCTCAAAAACAATGGTAAATGAAAATAACATTGATAAAAACCCTTAACAATACATTTAAGATTGCATTTGACAGTGATTTTGAAAAAGCAAAGAAAATAAAAGTCGGTGAACCTTACGAGTATGAGTATAAGAACGTAAGAAATCCACGTTTCCACCGACTTTACTTTGCTATGTTGAATATGGTTTTTCAGAACCAGGAACTTTACAATAATATCGACCATTTAAGGCGTGATTTAACTATTGAAGCAGGATATTACGATTTACGTGCAAACATTCATGGAGAAGAAGTAAAAGAGCCTAAATCGATTTCTTTTGCTTCGATGGATCAAACGCAATTCGATGAATATTATAACGCTTGTTTGGATGCTATTGTAAAATACTTCCACTTCGATAAGCAGGATATAATAGAAAATATTGAGCAATTCTTCTAATTTAGATTAATTCCATATTACTAAAACCTATTGCATAATCCTACCATTATAACGAAATTTGAAAAACAAAAATTATGATTGAGAAAGCGATATTATGGTGGGAAATGCTACCTAAATCAGAATCAGAAAAACTTAACAAAAAACACAAGGTAAAAACTGAAACCGTAAAAACAAAGGTTAAGATTTACTTTAGAGAAATTTACTTTAACAATTAAAAAATAAAACAATGAAATACGAGATTACAAAAGAGCAACTATTAAACATCGAAAAAGTAGGCGGTGCAGATGTATCACTTTATTTAAAAGAACATTTTGCAGAAGCATTTAAGACTGAATTTGAGGTGAATAAATGGTACGTGCCAGACAGTGAAATAGGTAGTCTTTGGTATTTAGAAGAAATCAGCAAAAATGGTATGGGTATCGGTTATGGATTTTTAAGACGTGAATTTAAACACTGTGACACTATTGCTATTAAAGATGATTTTCAATGGAGATTAGCCACTCCCGAAGAAGTAGAAAGCGCTTTAATTAACGAAGCGAAGAAAAGAGGGTTTATTGAAGGTGCAAAAACTCAAGGAACAAATAATGAAAGAGAAATTTCAACATTAACTAAAGGATTTATCTATAATGATAATATTCTAAAAGCAATGTGTACAGGTGAATTTTTCGAAAAAAGAAATATTTATGAAAACGGAATTTGGGGAACTATTATCCCCCAAGAAAAGACCTTAGTACCAATGGAAAAGGCTTTGAAAATCATCGCAGGAGAAAAGTATATCTGCCGTAAAGATGTGGTTATGAGTTTTGACAGTAGAATTGAATTTAAAAGGGGTTTAGTTTATTATTCTGAGTTCGATGGAAAAATAACTAATGAATCAGGCGATAACCATCATGAAGTACCTAACGATTTCGCTTACAAACACTTTCTACACTTACCAAAATAGTCGGTTATGTTCCAACACAAAGGAGTAAGATACCACCTTAACGATTCGCCAAACTCTAAAGGAAGAATTTTTATGTACGCACTTGAAAATGATAAATTCCTTAAACCTTTGCAAAGCACGAGTTTTAAAGACGCGGAAATTGAGGTTAAAAAAATAATAGAAAAGAAATTATGAAAATCACTGATAAAATAGAAATAACTCAAGAAGATAACATGGAATTAATGAAGCGTTATCCCGATAAGTATTTCTCTATTGCCATTTGCGACCCTCCGTACGGAATTGACGCAGCAAAAATGACAATGGGAAGCGGTAAGCACAAATTTATAAAGGGTAAATCTTGGGATTCAAATATTCCTAACGAAGAATATTTCAAGGAATTGTTTAGAGTTTCTAAAAATCAAATCATTTGGGGTGGCAATTACTTTCCATTGCCTCTAAATAATAATTGGGTTATATGGGATAAATTAAACCCTAATATGTCTTTTTCTGAAGCAGAAATGGCTTGGTGTTCAATAAACAACAACACAAGAATTTTTAAACGATTAAGTACATTACCAGATATTGACGGGTCAAAAAGGCATATCACCCAAAAACCCGTTGCTCTCTACAAATGGCTTTTACAGAAATACGCCAATCCAAACGATAAGATTTTAGACACGCATTTAGGTTCTGGAAGTATTGCAATTGCTTGTCACGATTTCGGCTATGAATTAACAGCTTGTGAACTTGATACCGATTATTATAATTCTGCTATTGAAAGGATTAAAAAACACTGTTCTCAACCATCATTATTTGAACCTGGAGAACTATTACAACCAAGTCTAAAATTTGACTTTGACCACGAGGTTTAAAATTAAAAAAAATAATTGAAATAGAATAAAAAAAAGTATTTTAATCAAAATTAATTACTATATTTGCGTTGTATTAATCGAGTAGAAGCGAATTAATACCATTGACGAAATTTTTAACAATCCTAAACTGCGGAGCCTTCTACCTCCAAAGTTTGGGATTTTTATTTTACCCATATGCGAGATAGTTCAATATTTTACAGAAGCTTTTATGAAGCATTAAAAGATCTTCCTGCTGAAAACCAAGCCGAATTATACACTGCTATTTTCGAGTATTCTCTTAACTTTAATGAAGTAGAATTAACAGGTTTATCAAACACGATTTTTAAGCTTATTAAGCCACAATTAAAGGCTAACAATAAGAAATATGAAAACGGTAAAAAGGGAGGAGCGCCTAATAAAGAAAACCAAAATGAAACCAAAGAAGAACCAAATAATAACCAAAACGAAACCAAATCAAAAGCTAATGTAAATGATAATGATAATTTAAATGAGAATTATAAAGATAAAGAATATAATACTTTGTTCGAAATCAAAGATTTCAACTTTGCAATTTCTAATTTTTCAGGTAATAAGCAATATTTTTATTTGTGTTACCGATATTGGGAACTCTACAGAAAAGAATATCCCAACCATATGCATTTGAAAACTGCTAAATTCAAAGAATGGTACGATTCAATTCGTTTAATGGTAGAATCAGATAAACAGTCTATTGATAGAATAGTTGCTATTTACATTTTTCTAACTAAATGCCAAAACAAAGAAAAGGGATATGAAACATTTTTATTCAGCCAGGTTAAATCTCTAACCGCGCTTAGAAAGAAAACGGCAAGCGGTGAATATCGATTAGATAACTTAGCAACTTTGGTAAATGAAAAACTTCAAAAGGATGATGAGTTTAATCGAAGCGTAAAAAAGGCAATAGAAACATTTAAAACTAAATTCCAATGAGATCACTAAATAAATTAATAAATCGGTTTGAATGGGCGTTAAAGAACAAAAAACCTATCAACCCGAATAGAGAAGATTTGGAAGCCTTAAACGAGTTGTCGGATTATTTCCAAACTCAAAAATTTAATTCTAATTTAGAAGATAGTTTACTTTTGTTTTGGGTTTTCTGCAATTGGAAATTAGCAATCGAGGAAAGCAAAGTAAAATTTGAAGAGGAAAAAAGAGGTTATTTGGTTTTGCCTGAATTATCTTTGGTTTTCGATAAACTTTGTTTACTGTTAAATCCTAAAGTTTTTATGATTAATGAAATTACAACCGATTTACAGTTAGCGCAAAGAAAATTAGGAAATACGATTTCAATAACTGAATCAGAAGTTGAATCTATTTTAGAAGATGCTTTACGAGTGGTTAAGGAAATGAAACAACCAATATCACAGTTGTCAAAGTTCGAAAAATTAATAATGCCCAAAACTAAATCCAAATGATTAGAAAATTAGACGCTTCGTTATTGGATTTGGTAGAACCGGAAATTGAAGGTTTTGATATTTCAGAATATTTGATAGATCCATTTGAAAAAGTTCCCGAACCTACACCGATTTTAGCAGTAAAGCAAAATGGATATCATATATCGATTTTTACAGAAGATAATATATCAATGCTTCAAGGTAGAGCAAAGAGCCGAAAATCAACGTTTATTAAGGCGATAGGGATTGCAATTGCTTGCGGTGTTTATGATAGGTTAGAATGTTTTTACCCACGAAACAATTTAGCGATTATTGATACGGAACAAGGGAAGTTTCATTGTTGGCAGTCGGCAAACTTAATTTCTCAAAAGTCTGGTAAGCGAGTAAATTATTACAAAGTCGCTGGAATGCCCGCTGAAAAAAAGAAATGGTTAGTTGAAGAACATTTGAAAAGAAATCCGGATTGCGGTTTTATAATTTTGGATAATATAGTTCACTTTTTAAATAACTTTAATGATCCCACGGAATCAGCACAATTAAATGAATGGCTTATCAAGATTAAATCTCAATACAATTGTCATATTTTAAACGTGCTGCACGAAAACGGAGGTGATTTTGGAGCAGGAAAGGCTAAAGGACATTTAGGCAGTTTATTAGAAAATACTTGTGAGACTATTATAAGAGTTGAAAAAGACAAGGATAATAAAAATCAAAGTATTGTATCGGTAAAAGAATCGAGAGGTCAGGAATTTGAAGCATTTGCATTAGAGCGAGATATGCAGGGTGTTCCTTTTTTATCCGATTACGTTAAACCATCAAGACAAGGAGAAGTATGAACCAAGCACTAAAAGACTTTATTTCGCTTCAAAAGAAACCCGTTTACAATCCTTATTTCGGGTTTTTCAGAGTGGCAAAAAAAGGAATTAACGGAACTGGAAAGTATTATAGAAATAAAATAGGAAAATTATATTTGAAAAGAATAGTAAAACCAATTTCAAAAGAAAAATTGCAAAATCGATTCTTAAAATATTATGAGCCTAAAATGGGTGTGAAAATAAAAACTAAAAAAAATGACAGAAGACAAAAGACAGAAAATAAAAGCTGAACAAGCTTTACAAGTAGCCAAAACGATACAAAGAAAAACAATCGTAGTTCCGCGCGGAATAACAGGCGATTTA
>Ga0247816_10000188_pt1 | contig 37642 bp, 53 predicted proteins | sample UWRJL209509C1_FD_179930 | JGI IMG/M metagenome (GOLD analysis project Ga0247816, IMG submission 179930) | Plant litter microbial communities from Arlington Agricultural Research Station in Wisconsin, United States - UWRJ-L209-509C-1 | ecosystem: Environmental > Terrestrial > Plant litter >...
TTTGATCGAGCACACTCAAAAAATAATGGAAGAGCGGCTTCAAGAAGAGATTGACCGTGAGGAGATGAAAGAGCGCGGTGAGTTTTACGATGAACTGATGGCTTTACCCGTAGAGACAGACGCACTTAGTCTTTATATCAACAAGAGGAAGAGATAAAATGAAGCTAGAACTGGATAAAGAAACTACAGAAAACTTAATGACTCTCATGCAGCAGGCAGCGTTTCTAGATGTTCAGACTCTAGTTTTCGGAGGATTTGTAACTAAGTTTTTTCCTAAAGACACTCCTCAATCTAAACCTGAGATCAAAGAGGAGCCAAAAGCTCCTACTCCTCCTATGGAGGATCAAGTCGATACCGAGAAGCTAGAAGAAATCTTTAAGATGAAAAATCCACTCGATGAGATGAGCGCAGAGGAAATTCTCTTCTACGCAACACCTTATTACGACGAGCTTCAGGCCCAAAAAAAGAAGCGCCAAGAAGATATTGCTGAGGGAAAATTAGATGAGTAACAAAACAGTTCAACACACGAACATGACAAGGACAGATGACAAGGGCAATGTGCTGAAAGCCCCTGCCGATGTGAGCTCCTCTCCAGCAAGCTTAAAGTGGTGGAAACTAGATGAAGACCAGATGGCAGCTGCGATCTCTTCAACGATCCAATTCATGGCAGATCATCAAGGTGGAAGGCTGACACAGCTGACGACCAATACCAGGCTATATGGGCATTCTGAGATGTACGGAATGGTGGGCGCTTCAAGCGTTCGTGGGGCAACGAGTGGAGTTAACGCGTCGGATCGCATATCCTATAACGTTTGCCAATCAAGTATCGATACGGTCGAATCCAAGATGGCCAAGAACAAGGTGATCCCGACTTACATCACCAACGGAGGAGATTGGTCAGCGCAGAAGAAATCAAAGCAGCTCACTAAGTTTGCCCAAGGGGTTTGTTACCAAGAAAAAGTTCATTTTAAGTCGGTTCAAGCGCTGAAAGACTGTTCTGTTTGGGGTGACGGCTTTGTCTACGTCTATAACAAGGATGGCAAGGTCGCAATTGAGAGAGTCCTTCCCCATGAGCTGTATGTAGACATGATTGAAAGCATGTGTGCCGAACCCACTCAGTTGCACCGGGTGAAGTTTGTAGACCGCGATACTGCAAGAGAGATGTTCCCAGAGCTTGAGGAGGCAATCGATAGGGTTTCTCCCGTGGATTACAAGCTCTTGGGCAGTCAGCAGACTTCAGCAGACTTAATTCAAGTCAATGAATCGTGGCATCTGCGCTCTGGAGAGAAGGCTAAAGACGGAAAGCACGTGATTAGCGTGGGAGATGGCGCCATTGTTGAGGATTACGAGGAAGATTATTTTCCCTTTCCTCACATGGTCTATTCCCAAAGACAGCTTGGTTACTACGGACAAGGCATTTGCGAGCGTTTGGAAAACATTCAGACTGAGATCAATCGCTGCATGATTTTAAAGCAGCGCTCTCTTTACATGATGAGCTCTTTTAAAGTGCTCCTCGAGAAGGGCTCAAAAGTAGTCAGCCAGCACCTAGACAACACAGTGGGCAGTATCATCCACTACGTGGGCACAGAGCCTAAGTACATTACTCCTCCAGCAACAAACCCTGAGCTTCAGCTGTGGATTGATACCCTGATCTCTTACGCCTACCGTCAAGAAGGCATTAGCCTCATGAATTCGACAGGTGAAGTGCCAGCAGGGGTTGAAAGCGGGAAAGCCATGAGGACTTACAGCCAGATCAATGACGATAGGCATATGTACCTCGCTCAGAAGCTAGAGGACTTTGTACTCGAGATCGTTCGTCAGGCCATCAACGTCGTGAAGAAGATCTACAAGGAAAAGGGTCATTACGAAGTGATCTTCCCCAATACTAATTTCTTAGAAACCATTGATTGGAAGGACGTCAACCTGGATGAGGAGCAGTATGTTCTCAAAGCCTATCCAACCTCATCACTTTCTGATGACTTGACTGGACGCTTGGCTGAGATTCAAGAGCTCATTCAAGGTGGTTTTGTCTCTCAGAGGACGGGTTACCGATTGCTTGGAATGCCAGATATTGAAGCTCAAGACGCATTAGCCAACGGTCCTGAAAATAGGATCTATCAGATCTTAGAAGAGATGCTGGACGACAAGAAGGTAGTCCGGTTTCAACCCGAGTTTCATAACGAAGAGATTGCAAGGCGGCTGTCTTTAGAATTCATCAATTACGCTGAGTACATGAATTGTCCTGAAGACCGGATTCAATTAGTCAGGGATTACTTATCTGAGATCAATGCAGTAGCAGCTGAACGAGAAGCGCTCATGGCACAACAAGTTCCAGGGGGGGGGAATCAATTGAACCCTGGTACTCCCTCTCCTGGTTTAGTGCCTCAGGCTAATCCTGAGCCAGCTCCTCAAAGCAATATGATCCCGAACAACGTAGGAGGTCCACTTGTCTAGAGAATCAGCGATAGCCAGTGTTGCTACTTCTGCTACTCCCGCTACTCCGAGCCCAGAATCACAAGATCCATCCCTAAGCAATGGGATCACAAATTCAGAACCGACTGAGAATGTGACCCCGTCTGAAGGTCTCCAATCCTCAGCCTTTAGCCAGATGGCCAAGAAGGAAGCGGAATTCGTCCGGAGGCAAGAGGAGTTTAAGCGGGAACGGGAATCAGTCTTAGCTGAGAAAGAGAAGATTAAGAGCATTCAGTCTGAGTATGAGGAGTTTGTCTCTCTGAAGAGCAAAGACCCGATTGCTGCGATGAAGAAGCTTGGGTTCTCTGAAGCTGACATTATCAATTACCTAGCAGGGGAAGAGCCTGAAGAGCTGTCGCCTGAAGCTAAAATGCAAAAAGCTGCAGAAGAGGCAGCTGAGAAAAGGTTCAAAGAATATGAAGACGCTCAAACCAAAAAGGCCCTGGAAGTCCAAGCGCAGGCCAATGAGCGAACGATTTCAGAGTTTAAAGGACAGATCAGCCAGTCTCTTGAGCAAAACGCTGAAAAGTATAAGTTCTGCGCTCATCATGGAGAAGAAGCCCAAGACCTCATCTTTGGAATCATCGAAGAAGCAGCGATCCAGTCGGAATTCAAAGAAGCTTTAACGATTGAGGAGGCGTCTGAGCTCCTTGAGGGGTATTACGTTGAGAAGTTTGAGAGTATGGCGGCACTCAGAGCTCCTGCTCCAGTCCCTGACCAGGCTCCTCCTGTCACTCCTCCTGCTCAGCAAAGACCGCTCAGCGCTCCGGAAGGACCGCCTAGGTCTGCCAACCCGCCGACCAGGACATTGACTAACTCTGCCACTGCCTCTCTTGCGTCGACCAAACCCAGAGCTCCAGAGACCAGATCTGAGAAAAGAGAAAGACTTATGCAAGCACTACGAAACGGAGGCCTATAGAGCGGAATGCAAAAACTTGAGAAATGGCAGCCTCTAATCATAACAAGCTTACTGATTCTCGCAGGCCTAATGGCCCAACAGATCCATAACGCGCACCAGTCTAAGTTACTCAGCCAGGAGTGCGATCAAGTGCTTGAAATCATCGATGAGGCGGAAGAACCCAGTGGAAAAAGAGTCTGAAGAGAAGTTTAGCACGAACGAGGTCTGTCAGATCGTGGGGGTTCATCCCTCTACTCTAAATCAACTGAACTACTTAGGAATCATCAAGCCCGAGTTTCCTGGAGCTCATAAGCGCGAAGGCAACTTCTATAGTATTTCAGACATGATTAAGATCGCGGGCATTGAAAGGTTCTCAGACCTAGGTCTGCCTAAACGGTTTATTGCCCAGGTCATGTTTGGAAAGGTTGAGGACGCTTTCTTAACATTTGAGATGACGACGCGCGAGATCAAGATTCATATGGATCTAGAGAGCTTGGAATTCATCATCAGGCAAAGAGCTGATCGGCATATCAAAGGTGAAGACGGAAGTCCTCTTTCCATTGAACGAATCACGATGAGAAGTCATGGTTCAGGAGAGTGGGGACAAGGAAGAGAAGATTCCTAAATTCATCCTCTATCCCATGAGGGATCATGTACCCATGGAATTTGTCGATTACCGAGACCTTAGAAAACAATTGAAAGGTTCGGGCCTAAAGGTAGGCCGCCTCTGGTGTCTTCCCAGACAAAAACGCTTACAAGGCTCAACCTGGTCGGGCAGATGGGCATGGATTGTCTTTGAGGAAGAAAGATGCATCGGCTACATGAATATGTTTATCGAAGATGAAGAAGAGGACCTGTCTTTGAAACAGACCTATTACGGTCCTGGCCCTATGAAGATCTATAAATTTCAGAATTTTTAAAACGACTACCAGGCTGAAGGATAATCAAGTACCTGGCAGTCGCCATCATTAGAACGGAGTTGCTACTCCCCTTTATTCTCACCCCTAAAACTAATTTGCTCAAATGTTTATTTTGATTTAACGTGAATATATAAAACCGTCCACTCATTGACAAAAGCCTGAATTGTTGAACCAAGGGCACCTTAAGGAATGGTTTGAGGCAAGCAATTGCTTAAATATTAAACAATTAAGGTGCATCAATGGCAAATATTTCACAAAGTACCGTTCCTGGTATTTTAAAAGAGTTTTACGACGGGCAAAAAGTTCAGTGGCTTACATACAAGGACAATCCAACCCTTGCTATGATCAAGAAAGAAGAAAAATTCCCAGGGAAATATTTCCCACAACCCGTTGTATACGGTTTAACCACTGGTTCTGCTACATTTTCTAGCGCATTTAATAACCAAGCTTCCCCTCTAGTTGCTGAGTTTTTGATCACACGCGTATCTGATTACGCTTTGGCTAAATAGGCTGGCCAAATAAAATTCTCTCTGATTGACTTGGAAGCCCGACAGGGTGACAGGGCGGAAGCGAAAGCACCGTGAACGACTAAGTGAGAGAACCCGAAAGGGATGCGATAGTCTGAACACTGGCAATAAATAAAACCAGTGAGGAAAATCCGAAGAGGTTTTCCCCCTCGAAAGAGGAGTAACAAAATGACCATTGACGGACAGCTTTTAGCAAGTGCACAATCCGATCCCGGTTCTTTCATCGACGGCGCAGAATTGATGATTGACGCCGCGTTTCAAACGGCCGTCAACAGAATTGCATCAGCAATGTTTAGAAATGGTGCTGGAACCATCGGACAGATTCTTTCTGTTTCGAATATTTCCGGTAACAACTATTTAGTCACTCTGACTAACCCAGATGACGCTGTTCAGTTTGAGCCAGGCTCAGCTCTACAGAGCGTTCAGTTCGTTGACGGTTCAGGAACTATTCCAGCTGACGTTGGAACGATTACTTCCGTGAATCGTAACTCAGGCACAATGGTCGTTGTTTCCACAACCAACATTGCGACCAACTGGGTTGCTGGTTACTACCTTGCAGTACAAGGTGACTTACCGACTACTGCTAACAACAACTTTCAACCCAACGGTTCTACCGGCACAAACGGCATGCTTAAACTTGCAGGTTTTGCTGCTTGGCTTCCTATTGCTGGCCCTCCAGTATCGGACAGCTTTTTCGGCGTTAATCGTAACTTAGACGTTCAACGTCTTGCTGGTGTGACCTTTGACGGTACTGCTCTTTCCATCGAAGAAGCTCTTCTTCAGGGAACTGGCCGTATTGCAATGAACGGTGGCCGTGTTGACACAGGGATCTGTTCTTACGCTACCTACACAGCTTTGATCACTTCACTTGGATCTAAAGTTCAATACATCAATGAAAAGATTGGTGACATTGGGTTCAGAGGCGTTCAGGTCAATGGTGCAAACACCGTTATGAATGTTTTCCCAGATCGTAACTGCCCAGATGGTTTGATCTATTGTTTGGAAATGGATAGTTGGACGCTCAGAAGTCAAGGTCCTGCACCCCATATACTTACGTATTTGGACCAGATCGAAATTTTACGCACGCCGGGGGAGGACTCGGCACAATTACGCGTCGGTTGGTACGGCAACATGTACACCAACCGTCCGGGTCACAATGGTGTGGTCGCGGTGCAGCTAATGGAATTCTAAGTATTTGAAATGATTATATAATTTCCCAATACTGAATGAGTTTTAGATTTATTGTTCGGTATTGGGAATTATGATAATTCATAACGCATGAAGTTATGCAAAAGATGTAATACTGAAAGAGAATTTAAAGATTTTAGGAAAGCGCCTCAGAATAAGGACGGACTACAGTCCTATTGTAAATTCTGTCAAAATAAGCTGAAGACAGAATGGTCAATAAAAAATAGAGAAAAAGTGCGAGAATACGCAGCTAAAGTTTATAGAGAAGATCCACGCAAAGCTAAGGGCAAGGCAATTCAAAAGTTTTTCAAAGGGTTATCTTGGCAGCAGGCAATGGAAGTATTTGAAGAGATGCTTAAGGTCCAAGAATACTCTTGTAAGATATGCAAGGTTCATCAATCAAAGAAAGTATTGCACGTCGATCATTGTCATTCGAGAGGAGTGGTGAGAGGCCTTTTGTGTGCTGAGTGCAATATTACGTTAGGAAGAATAAAGGAATCTATTCCCACCCTTGAATCGATGATCAAGTTTATACAAGACTTGAAGAATATAGAAGTGCCTGTTTATACAAGACGATTAATTCTAAATGCGCCAAAAAAACCGAAAACTCATTGCCCACAAGGACATGAGTTAAGTGGTGACAATCTTATAATGCGTAAAAATATAAGAAGATGTCGTATTTGTAAAAATGAACAAGAACGAGCAAGAGAAAAAAGAAATAAAGAAAAGCTGTTACAGCTGAGTTAGAATATTCTGAGAGGGCACCTGAGGTTTAGAGATTACCCTTGGGTGTCCTCGCCTTATAAACTCGTGGGGACGAAAGAAATAGGGCTGATAGTTTAATACCTAACCTTATGGGGGTTTTTCATGGCTAATCGTAGATATACACAATTTTTCAATACTCTTTATGGAAAGCCAGTTCTTTTGAACTGCAAATTTGTTGTGACTCCAACTGATCCAACAGGCGTTACCTTGCTTAAGGGTCCTGGGATCTCAAGAGTGTTCATGCACACTTCAACCACTCCTGCTGCAGGCAATCCTAATCCTGCAAATGGTGTGATCATTGTTAAATTCAATGACAACTTTCCATTGTTCTTAAACATGTCAGCTTCAGTTTCAGCTGCTGCTGGAACACCGACCGGAACACTGACTGCAAACACGATGTACACCATCACTTCTGTGGGAACGACAACCACTGCTCAATGGGTAGCTAAGGGTCTTCCTGTTGGAACAGTGCCAGCAGTAGGCGTTGCGTTCGTAGCAACAGCTTCTGGAGCATTGGGTGGAACTGGAACAGCTGCTCCTGCAGTAGCAACGGGTGCAGGCGTGGATCATTTCGAAGTCGTAGGTAATCCAGAAGCGACTATTAATTCTTCTGCCGCTGTACGTTTGGGTGCTTCACAAGGAAGTGGTTCTTACATTTTGGTTCAGGCTTTCAACGCAGGGGCAATCGTAGCACCTGCTACTGGATCAACGGTGAGAATGCAGTTCTTGTTCAATAACACCTCGATCTTAAATCCAAGCTAATTGGAGCGAGGGGAAATTATGTTCTTTGACGATCATAAGAAGAAAATCACATCCATCCTTTCGCGTCGAAACGAGAAGGGCGAGCAGATCATGGGTCCTGTCGAAGTAAAGCCAGAGATGAGTCACACGGAAGGTGGCGAAATCGACGGCAGGCATGTCGCTGCTCAGGATTTGATTGCAGCCTTTGATGAAAGATCGCCCCAAAAGCTCATGGAAGCGCTAGCGAATTTCATGGATATTCACTCTTCACAGCCGCAATCGGTTGCTGAAGACGAATAAATCTATAGGATAAGGGAGACTGGGGGGATCGAACTTGCTTGCTCCTTCCCTCCAGTCTTCTTTTAAACAAAGAGGGCAACCATGGCTATTCCTCCAGTAGGAAACATAATCACCCCGGCGTTACCTCAGGCAGTGTCTGCTCAGGGTCAAGTCATCATCAGTTGGAATCTAGTTCCTTTCGCAACTTCCTACTTCGTGAGTAGGTCAGACGATAATGTCACCTTTGCAGAGCTAGGGAGCGTCAATGCTCCGTTTCTTCAGTACACCGACCTAACAGGGGTCGTCAATCAAGTTTATTACTATTATATTCAGGCGTCAGATGGCACTAATTCGTCCTTACCGACGCGTTCAGTTGCTGCTCAAAGCTTAAAGCCAGGGCAAGTGACTCTGGGTAATTTGAGACTGATCTGTCAGCAGAGAACAGATCTCCAGTACAGCGAGAATGTAAAAACTCAGGAATGGAATTCGATGATCAGCCAGAGCTATAAAGAGCTTTGGGATATCTTGGCTCAGAAGTTTGGAGACGATTACTTTGTAGCCACTCCTTACATCTATTCCACTGTTGCAAACCAGACTCTCTATCCCCTTCCAGATGACTTTAAAGCATTGCTGGGTGCTGAGTGCTCAAACAATACAGCAAACCCCAACGCTTGGATTACGATGCGCCAAATTGAGTTTATCGACCGCAATATGTACGCAACTCCTGGCATGAATAGCTACATGGGCCCTGTTACGATCCCGTACAGACTGAACGGCAATAATCTCTACTTACCCAATCCCATGGGCGGCAATCAGACCATCCGAATTTGGTACGTTCCTCGTCCCAATCAGCTGATTAACGATCAGGATATTGTGGATGGAGTCGCAGGCTGGGAAGAGTACATTGTTGCTGACGTTTCGGTGAAGGTTCTGGCTAAGCAAGAGCAGGATCCGACCATCTTTGCCATTCAAAAGCAGCAGCTCATGTCTCGAATCGAAGAAGCAGCAGAGAACAGAAATATTGGGGAACCGCAGCGCGTGAGTGACTCGGGGCGCGGAGTGATCGGCGGTCCTACTTCTTGGAACGGATGGTATCGCTAATGCCGCTCCTTCCCCTCTTCAAAGGCGGATCGCCTGATCTAGAGCTTTTGACGAGTAAGTGGAAGTCCATCATTGATCCGTTCTTACAAAAGCCAGCCAATCAATCGTCTATTCTTAAGAACGTGGTTTTAGTCAACGGGACAACGATTGTGAATCACCTTTTGGGCAGACCGTTATCGGGTTGGAAGGTGGTCAGACAAAGGTCTCAGGCTCAGATCTATGACCTTCAAGACATTAATCAGCAGCCTAATCTTACGCTGTTACTATCTAGCAACGCGAACGTCGTTGTGGATCTGGAAGTATTTTAAGGGGGAATCTATGGCGTCATTCTTAACACCCAACATGAATTTGGTAATCCCGATTCCCACCGTTGAAATTGGTCCTGACTGGGCAAATGAGATCAACGCTTCGTTATCGATCATCGATGCTCATGATCATAGTCCTGGATCTGGAGCCCCGATTAATCCAGCAGCGATTAACATTAATACCCCACTTGATTTTAATAACTTCGATGCGGACGGAGTGAGAAGTGTGAGGTTCTTTCCTCAGGTCGTTGCCCTTCCTGCTTCCTCCCCTGACATTGGGTCCATCTACGTTGCTGGAAATGAGCTCTATTACAACGACGTAACGGGTGGACACCAGATCCAGATCACAGCCAATGGATCAGTCACAGGTTCTTCAGGAACGATTACAGGGCTCCCGAGTGGAACAGCTTCGGCTTCTTATCAGAGCGCTTCTGGCACATTTAGATTTCAGCAAGCGACGAATACCGCAGCCAACATGGACGTGGGAAGTCTGATCCTGAGATACCCAGGTTCTTACCCGACTCCGACTGGCAATTACATTTCAATTCAAGCTCCCTCATCGCTTGCAAGTGGGTACTCAATCACGATGCCCGCTCTACCTCCTCAAACGAGTGTGATGAGCATGAGCTCAATGGGTGTGATATCAACTAGCACCTACGACAACTTTGCCAATGCACTGGGCGCGACTGGATCAAATATCATCGCCAACAACAGAACCAGGACAGTTGCTCAATCAGTGGGAGCTGGAGGAGTTGCTAAAAGCCCGGGTTGTGGAAGCTTCAATACGACGTCCGGAACTCCAGTTGCGGTCACTAATCTCAGTGTGACAATCGTTACGACGGGAAGACCTGTCTTTGTGGGACTCGTGTCCGATGGCGCTTTTGCAGGAGGAAGTTTTGTAGGTACTTCACCTAATTCAGCAGCTCAGGTTGGAATCACGCGAAACGCTACTGACATCTCTCTTTACGGAGTCTTTGCCGGAACTCCGGGAACCAGCGGTTCTTTTGTTTCCCTTCCCTCGACTGTCATAAACTACGTCGACGTCGTAGCTGCGGGAACCTATACTTACCAAGTGATGCTTCAGGTGGGTGGAAGCGCTCCAACCCCTTCTGCAGGGATTAGTGGCGCAGTTTTGGTTGCGTACGAGCTATGACCTTAAAAAAAGAAACCATTAGCTTTAATTTCTCTCAGGGCGTTGAGACTAAGACGGATAACAAGCAGCTTCCGATCGGACAGTTTGAAGTTTTAAATAACTCAGTCTTCACCAAGGGCGGATTGCTCCAGAAGAGAAACGGATATGATAAGTTAGAAGACCTTCCCGAGTCAGCTTCTTATCTCACCGTCTTTAAAGAAAACCTGACTGCTCTGAAAGACAGTCTTCAGGCTTACGTTGATGCAACAGACCGCTGGGTGAATAAAGGGGTTTTAAAGCCTGTAGAGTTAGACACTTCAGCAGTGGTCAGGAGTAACACCAATAAAAGCCAAGCTGATTCGGTCTTGTCTGACTCAGGGCTTTTGATGACGGTATATACAGACCAGAGTGCTGCTAACCTTGCTAATCCCGTCTACAAGTATGTAGTGACGGACGCTTTGACGACGCAAAACATTGTGGCGCCTCAGGTAATTCCCTCTGATCCTACGTACGGAACACCCAGAGTCTTTCTCCTCAATAACTACTTCATCATTGTCTATTCGACCTTTGTGAGCGGCAATTACCAGCTGCAATACGTGGCAGTCAGTATTGACAATCCTAGTATTGCAATGGCTCCGGTCATCATTACGACTTCATACACTCCATCTGCACAGATCGCATTTGACGGGACAGTACTCAACGACAATCTTTATTTAGCTTGGAATGGGGGCGCAGCTTCAGGGATTAAGATGGCTTACTTAACGCAGGCTCTTTCTCTCTCTTCCACTGTGATTAGAGACGCTTCTCACTCGGCAACACTTGTTTCTATGGCTGTGAGCGAAGATTCAAGCCAGGTATGGGTGAATTATTACGATTCCGTAACAAAGAACGCTTTTGCCTTAGCAACGGATTCTCAGCTCAATTCAATCCTCACTCCAAGTCCAACTTGGACAAACGCAGACATCTTAAATCTCACCTCGACCGTGAGTACAGGCTTCAATAAGGTGTTTGCTGAGATCAATAACGCATATTCCTTTAATGCAGCGGTTCCTACCCATTACATCGAAGTTGCGTTCGTCAATTTGCTCGGTCTATTTGCAGGTCCAAACGTCTTAGTCAGATCACTTGGACTGATGAGTGAAGCTTTTCTCTACGACGGAGTGAGTTACTTTATCGCAGTCTACGTATCTCCCTACCAATCGACTTACTTCTTAATCAATGAAAACGGGAAGGTCATCGCTGAGCTTGCCTATGGCAACGCAACGGGTTACGCGCTACACGGACTGTCCACCGTGACCGTAGATGGCAACGAGATCTCGTTCGTTTACCTCAAGCGGGATCTCGTTCAGCCGCCTAATACGAATACCAACCCTCCTGCTGGCAGTCAGGTCGTGGGCGTTTACTCTCAGAGCGGAATCAACCTCGCTAAAATCCGCTTTACGACTGAGAACATGGATACGCTAGAAGCTGCAGATAGCTTACTCATCACGGGCGGCATTACCTGGGCTTATGACGGCTATGAACCCAATGAACAAGGGTTCTTTCTCTATCCAGACTCAGTCGAAGCAACGACTTCAGCAACGGGTGGGTTAATTACAGCAGGACAATACTTCTACAAAGTGACCTACGAGTGGACAGACAATCAGGGGAACGCATTTAAGTCAGCACCTTCGTTACCTATTACGGTGACAACTACAGGAGGTGCATCCCTCAATACAATTCACATTCCTACGTTAAGACTCACATACAAAACAGCTAATCCCGTCAAGATCGTTGTCTATCGCTATTCAGTAGCTCAGCCTATTTACTACCAAGTGTCTTCGGTTTCCATGCCTCTTCTTAATGATACAACCGTGGACTTTTTAGACTTTCCCGACGACTCCTCAGATGCTGACATCTTGGGCAGAAACATTTTATACACAAATGGGGGAGTGCTTGAAAACATAGGCCCCCCCGCATTGGATGACATCTTTTTATTCGATGACCGTGTGTTTGGGATCACGTCAGAAGACAAGCGCTTGCTCTGGTATTCCCAAAAGATTCTGCAAGACACTCCAGTTGAGTTTTCAGACCAATTAACCCTGTATATTGCTCCAAATAGTGGCGCTCAAGGGTCAACAGGTCCTCTCACTTGCGGATTTCAGATGGATGATAAACTGATATTGTTTAATGCATCTGGCATGAGCTATATCAACGGGACGGGTCCGGACTCAACCGGCGCAAATTCTCAATATTCCGAACCGATTTTTATTACATCGACTGTAGGATGCAGCAATTCTAAATCGATTATTCTAACCCCGATGGGTCTCATGTTTGAGTTTGCGTCTCAAAGCGGAAACCAAATCTGGCTTTTGGGCAGGGATTTAACTACGGTCTTTTTGGGAGCTCCTGTGTCTGGATTGACCCAGGAAGCAACTGTTCAGAGTTCGGATAACATTCCAGGGACTAATTCGGTGAGGTTTACCCTTGATAGCGGGATTACGCTCAACTATGACACTTTCTACGGTCAATGGGACACTTTCTCAAATACGAACGCAGTCTCAAGTATCCTATACGAAGGTCTTCACACCTATATCAACAGCCGTTCTGAGATCTATCAGGAAACTCCTAATAAATACTTAGATGGAGACCGCCCCGTTCTGATCAATTTCAAGACGGGTTGGATTAACTTAGCAGGCTTGCAGGGGTACCAAAGAGCCTATTACTTCTATCTACTAGGTACCTACTTCTCTCCTCATAAGCTCATTGTGCAGGTCGCCTATGACTACAACTCAGCGCCTGTTCAGCAGTCTATTATTAGCCCGGATAACTTTGCTGGAACCTACGGACAGGGCAATTACGGTTCTCAGTCTCCTTACGGCGGACCCGGGAACTTAGAGCAATGGAAGATCTTCTTTGAGCGTCAGCGCTGCATGGCTTTTCAAGTCACCGTGCAGGAAATTTTTGATCCTGCCTATGGTACAGTTGCAGGTAAGGGGTTTACTCTATCTGGAATTAACTGCCAGGTAGCAATCAAGAAGGGGTGGAGGCCAATCTCGGCTTCTCACGCGGTGGGATAATGTACGCTGAGTATATTAAAGAGCGAGAAGGTTTTGATATCATAGAAACCTCAGCTGGTTTTGCAGTCTATAAGGTGACCGGGGAAGAAATTTACCTGCGCGATATTTATGTGCGAGCAGAATGCAGAAAACGCGGAATTGCTTCCGATCTTGCCGATGAAGTAGCAAAGATTGGGCAAAAAGCCGGCTGTCGTTATTTAGTAGGGAGCGTTTCACCTCAATCAAAGACTGCGACTGAAAACATTGAAGTATTAATTAGATATGGAATGACTCTCCATAAATGCGATTCGTCGCTCATGGTATTTTTCAAGGAGATCTAAATGGGCGGATTAATGAGAACGATTGGGACATTGCTCGGTGAAGGCGATAATAATTCGGGATTCACAGCCAGAAGTGGTGTGAGTAACGATCAGCTCAATAAGGGTTATGGAAGCACTCAAACAGGCTTAACTGAATATGAGCAGCTTCTTTCGGCTCTAAAAGGAGTGAACGGCGTCCAAAACCAGCAAAACGTCTACGACCAATATGGAAACATAGCCCAAGGCCTAGGTCCTAACCCTGCTCAGTCCATGCTGAATGAATCCACTGCTCAGAACGTAGCAAACCAAGGGGCGCTCATGGCCTCTGCTAGAGGCGCTAGCGTAAATCCAGCGTTGGTAGCAAGGCTTGCTGCTCAGCAGGGCGGCGCCATACAGCAACAGGCAGCTGGACAGGGAGCTACTCTCCAAGCTCAGCAATCTTTAGCGGCGTTGGGAGCTCAGGGAAATATTGCAGGTCAGCAGGTCGCTAATCAATTGGGTGCAACTTCGGGTTATAATGCTGCAGCTCAAGGGAATCAGGGGACACTACTCAACGCTCTTTCCAATGAGAACAATGCAAACGCAGGGATAGCGGGCATTAATGCAAACAACTCTGCTGGAGCTGTTCAAGGGCTCGTCAAGGGAGCTGCAGGGGCCCTTTCCTTATTTTCAAAAGGCGGCAAAGTTCCTGATCATCTCCTCAGCATGCAAAGCATCTATCACCCAATGGCTCAGGGTGGATCTGTTGGCACGCAAGACGGCCTTGTACCGGGCACACCTCAAGTTCAGGGAGATAGTCAGAAAAATGATACGGTTTCAGCGCTTTTATCGCCTGGTGAGGTTGTTATACCAAGATCGATTATGGAAGGTCCGGACCCTGTTAAGAACGCAGCAAAGTTCATAGCTCAGATTCAAAAGAAGAAGATGAATCAGGGTGGGGAAGTCAAAGCCTCTGATGAAGGTGATTTTAAAGCGGCGCTCAGAAAAGTGATGAGCGAAAGGAAGAAAAAATGAACTTTAAAGACTTCTCTTTGATGGATGAGACTGAAGATTCCTATCAAGTGGGGCATCCCAATGGGAAGTCGATGACCATTCCTAAAAAAGGAATGAGTGAAAAAGCTCATGCGCTCGTCAAGAAGCTAAAGCCTGTGAAGATGGCTCAAGGGGGGTTGGCCGAAGACCCAAACCTCATGAATGATTTAGACGCTCTTGCAGTCAATTCCCAGGGTATGATTAATCCTCCAGATCCATCCATTGCTCAGCAGGCAGGCTCGGTGGTCAGAAGCGGAGTAGGAGACGCTCTTGGAGCGTTTGGAAACGTAGCTTCAGCTGTAGCGGGTCCTGTAGTCAAAGGGGTGGGAGACTTTGCAAAAGGCTTATTGACTGGAGAGCAAGCGGCCGAAGCAGCGCAGCCTCAAGTAGTGGGGGTATCTAATGACACGTCTTTACCTGTTCAAAGCGTTTCTGAAGTCCCTGTGCCAGAAGAGAAAATCCCAGAACTCTCCAAAGAAGAGCAGCAAATTGCCAAGCAAAATGAGAAGAACAAAAAAGCTCTTGAAACAAGCCTCGACCAAAGTCTTAGACTGGGAAACGAAATAGAGAGAGAATACAAGAAAGCTTCTGCGCTACAAAGTAAGCTTGAGACTCCTGATCAAATTATGGATCGGTTCAAAGCTCAGGACGAAATGTATAAGAATGAGCTAGCAGCTAAAAAAGTTGATCCACATCGATTGTTTAATAGCTATACGACAGGTCAGAGAATCCAAAACGGGATTGCTATGATTTTAGGCGGTTTCGGAGGAGGTCGTGGTCCTAATCCAGTCGCTGAAATGATGGAAAAAGCAATTGACCGCGATATTGATGCTCAGAAAAACGATCAAGCTAACACTATGAATCTCTGGAAGATGAACCGTGAAAAGCTTCAGACTGATCTTCAGGCAAATCTTGCGACTCAGAATCAAATCCTGATGGGTGTGAAACTCATGGCAGAAAGAGCTGCTGCTTCAGCCCAGAATGCAAATGCTGCTGGAAAAATGATAGAACTCGTTCAACAAATTGATCAAAAAGCGGCGTTGAATAACCTCATGAGGTCTCGCGTAAGCGGTGGAGCGCCTGGCAGTGAAGCTGAATACGTAAAGGAATTGAATATCGCTTCTCAGATCAATAAAGAAGTCAAAAAAGATATGGAAGCTAAGTACATTCCTGGCTTTGGAACTACCAGGATTGCTCCTACTGAAAAGCAGCGAGAACAATTGATTGCTATGTCCAACTTTAAGAAACTGGCTCAAAACGCTGAGCATTTTGCAAAGACCGTGGGGACTACCGGTTACGGGACAGAGGCAAACGCACAAGCTGAAAATATTCGAATGGGTTTGTACGAACTTCTCCCGGCCATCAGAGGAATTAACGCCTCGACTGATGCTAAGATTGATCTCTTTTCTAAATCAATTGATAGTCCGGGCTCTTTGAGAACTGGAAAGTTCTTAGCCCAATTAAATGAGCTCAGGAACGATACAGCTATTCGAGAACAAACTCTTCACACCAATTTAGGAGCGATGCCTTTTAAACAAGCGCCGCAAGATCAAGCCGCAATTGCCTGGGCAAAATCTAATCCAGGAACTCCACAAGCGCAGAAAATTCTTCAACTCAACGGGGTGAGGTAATGGCTTTTGATCCAAACGAGTATTTAGCTCAAAAAGAAGGTATAGCTCCTGCTCCGGTGGATCAATTAGCGGTTCAACAATTTGATCCAAACTCTTACCTACAGGGTAAGGAGATACAAGCAGCCGACATACTTCAGGCTCAATACGGTACAGCGTCAGAGCAGGCGAAAGCCGCTCTTGAAGGGGCTCTGAGAGGGGCATCTCTCGGGGCCTCAGATCAAGCGTTAGTTGCATCGGGTATTTCTGACCCGAAGTCTTTAAAAGGTCGTAAGGAAGCCAACCCTCTCACTGAATTTGGAGCCAAGCTCTTTGGCGGAGCAGCAGCAATTGGGCTCACGGGTGGATTAGCCGCGCCGGTTGAGGCAGGTTTAGCAGGCGCTGGATCGACCGCAGCCCGCATTGGCGCATTTGGAGCTGAAGGTGCCGCGTTCGGTTTAGGCGACCTCATTTCTGAAGAAGCTTTGGGAGACGCTAAATTTAACGCCGATAATGTGATAAGTCATCTGGGCATGGGCTTTGGGGGTGGAGCACTCCTGGGGGGTCTGTCTAAGGTAATTGGAGTGCTCCCAAGTATGGCTCGGAAACGGGCTCTAAAGAATGTTCCAGAAGGTATGCAGTCGGTAGAAAAAGCGCTCCAAGCCGAAGGACTGGGCACGAGAAGCTCGCAAGTGGTAGAGGACGCATTAAATCTAGAAAATAAGAACAGAAAGCCTAACTGGAGAGACATTCAAAGAGCGGGCGATGAATTAGGCATAGATACTCCTATTGGGAGTTTGGCAAACGATCACTATCAGAAGCAGCAATTTACAACTTCGACATCTCCGACGGCTGAAGGCCAGGCAACCCATGCTATCTATAAAAATGCTTACGATTCAGCTGCAAAGGTTATTTCAGATACACTTGGAGCAGGAGAGAATTCGCTAGCAGAAGTGGGGCAGAACCTACAGAGCAGTCTCTCGCAAGCATTTGAAAGAAAGTACGAACCCATTGCTGAGATTTATGGGCAGATCAATAAGCTTGCTCCAGAGATTCCAGTTACTTTAGAGACTAGAAATGAATTGGGCTCTAGGCTTCAGTCGATTATAAAAAAAGAAGGGTATTATAAAGGCTCTTCTAATCGGGGATTTGTAGAAGGAGCTATGAACGCTCTGCCTGATTTGGAAAATCTAGACAGCTTAATGAAGTTTAAAAGTGCGATTCAAGAGGCTGGTCGCGACAACTTTGGTCAGAATGGACGCGTTGCAGGCCTGATTCGCGATGAAATTGATGAAGTCGAGCAATACGCAATCCAAAGTTTATCAAGACAGTTGAAAGGAACGCCACAAGGAGCAGCAATCGAAGCGTTAACTCCGCAGCTCGAGCAAGCACGTGCAGCCTATAAAGTATTTAGAGAAGATATAAAAAAGGTTTCTAAACAAGTTTGGGGTGACTCTAAGGTCTACGGCCATGCCGATTTTTTAAATAAGATTGCCGAAGAGACTCCTGAAAAATTTGCTTCCAAGCTTTTTAATAAGAAAGATTCTAGATCTTTAAAGTGGATGGCTGAAAACTTTCCAGAAGAAACGAGATTGTTATCCCAGTACCAAAGAGATTTAATCCGTAGAAACGCATCTCGCAGCAAGAATGGATTTAACCCTCTTTTAGCTACGAAAGAGATCTTGGATGATAAAAATTTCCCAAAAGAGATCAGAAATATTGTCTTTTCTCCAGAAGAAATAAAGACCTTCAAAAATGGAAAACTTTATCTCGATAATTTTTTACCTAACTTCAATCCTTCTGGAACTTCGACGATCGAAGGATATAGACGCTTCTATGATTGGGTGAAGCACCCAATAGCGACTCCTATTTCGATTGCGTTAGAAAATGCGAGAGACATTGGAGCAAACGCTTATACCAAGTTTAGGACCGGTTTAGGCCACGCTGAACAAGCAGAATTTGCAGGACAAGCGGCTAAGGCAGGAGCGCTTAATTCTCTTAAGAACACCATTTCTAATTCCGTCAGAAATCTTGACCGTGCAACGGACGCAATCTTTAAGACAACGAGTAGTCCAGCAGCGCGCGGAGCTGCTCTTTCAGGAATCACAGACTTTGCAGATAAAAATTATCATGAACATGTAGAAAAAATCCAAGAGCTTTCAAGTAATCCAGAAGCTTTGATGGATTACCTCAGTCAGCAGACTGCAGGAATCAGCCAGGTGGCGCCTCAAATGGGGCAACAGCTCAGCAATACTGCAGTGCAGGCATTGATGTACCTCAATGCCCAGATCCCTAAAAAGGGCGGGTCGATGCTTCTCTCTACGAAGTATGAACCCAGTTCCAGTGAAAAGATCAAATTTGAACGTGCCTACCATGTGGTAACGCAGCCCATGTCAGTTTTAAAGCAATTGAAAGATGGGACTTTAACCAGAGATTCCATGAAAGCGATGGAAGCAGTCCATCCAGCTCTACTCAACCAGATGAGACAGAAGGTCATTGAGAGGTTGAACGCAGAAACAATCAAAAAGTTACCCTATGCAGTACGCTCTTCGCTCACTTTGTTTCTGCGCACCCCGCTTGATGAAAACCAAACTCCACTTGGCGTTCAACTCAACCAAAACTCTTTTGCCATGCCTCAAGCTGGCAATCAAGGAGCACCGCAACAAGGGAGCCGTGGAGTCAAGTTCAAGGTCCCTGATACCACGGCAACGAGGACAGCAAGAAAGCCTGGAGAATGAAAAAGAAGAAAATAGAGCCGCCGCTTACGATTTCAGAAAAACTGACTCCTAAGCAGATTCAGTACTTCATTGAAAGAGGGTTAAAGCCTACTGGACGGAGAGTGACTTACAAGCACCCAGGTGGAACGGATGAACCCATTCATTTGAAAAAGGTCAAGACGATGCATTCCTATAAGCTCGTCTTTAAGCTTCATTCTGTGGGCACTATTGACGTCAGAGCTTCTACGTTTGATAAGGCCTGTAAAAAGCTCACCCACATGAAATTAAGAGACATTTGGCCTCATGCACGTGTCACTCGCGTCACTTGCATGTCCAATAAGCCCCTCGAAAGAGATGGGATTGATATTCATGACCTGAAGGATATTGACTGAGGAATTATTCCCCGTAGACTAGATGTAACTATCGGCCAATCCAGCCGTTAACCGTCCGGGGGGACATATGGGCAATAAGAAGACGAATAAGTACTACCTCATCAAGAACGGGGTCATGACAGGCACAACAACCGTCACCTCTTCCCCTCAAAACGTAGAAAACTTCGACAATGTGGGCTTGGAAATTGTCTGGACGGGCACTCCGACAGGCACAATCACCATTCAGGGCTCAATTTCTCAATCCATTCCTGGAGCAGTCGCAGTCAGTTACACAGATTTAACCTTTGCACCCTTGCTTGATCAACCGGCAGGATCTGCTGGTCGGTACTTAGTCAATGTCGCAACTTACGCCATGCCGTTTATTAGAGTCAATTACGTCAATACTTCAGGCTCAGGCACTCTAAACGTTTATTTATATTCAAAGGATGTGAACTAATGTCTAGTTTTGCATGGCCAAGTAATGCGACCAACACTCTCGCTCCTGGAGCAGCAACATCCGCTAATCAAGTCATTGGAAATAACTACTTAGCTTCGATCGACGGGAAAACTCCCGCTCTAGGTCAGGCGTTAGACACAGGCTCAGTTCCTGTCGTTCTGACTGCAGCGCAACTTGCTAGCTTAACTGCGCTTCCAGCAGGTTCAGCGACTTCTGCAAATCAGGTTTTAGAAATTGCGCAGTTAACGGCAATCAATTCCAATACGACGGGAGTAGCCACAGCCGCCAATCAGACGACGGGTAACACCTCATTAGCGACCATTGCCACAAATACGACGGGAGTAGCTACTGCGGCTAATCAAACGACTGCAAATAGTTCTCTAGCAACCATCGCTACGAATACCACAGGAGTGGCAACGGCGGCTAATCAGGTAACGGGTAACACGTCACTTGGGACCATTGCGACGAATACGACGGGTGTTTCCACAGCAGCTAATCAAGTCCTTCAGACTACTCAACTCACAACCATTGCAAACAGCTCTGGCAGTCCTACGGGCGGCACTGCAGGCACTGCAAGCAACTTGGTAGGTGCAAAGTACAATACTACTCTGCCAACGCTCACAAACGGCCAGCAAACCTCTTTGCAGGTGGATGCTTCTGGACGACTTTTGACTCTCGGCTCAGGTTCTGTAGGAACTGTCATTGCTAATGCTCCGATCAGAAATGATTACGGAACGACTCCGGTTACAACTGCTGCTTATGTCCAGTTAGTTGCAAGCACCTCAAATACGATTAACAAAATTCACGTCTTTGACTCTTCCGGACAAGCCATGATTTTTGCCATTGGGGCGGCAGCTTCAGAGGTTGACTCACTGTATGTCCCTCCGGGCGGAGATACGTACAGCTTACGAATTCCAGCAGGAAGCAGGATTTCTTACAAGGCACTTACAGCTAACGCGACGAGCGGTTACGTCGTAATGTCATTCTTACAGTAGGGGAATAGAATAATGAGCTCACCGATTCTTTGGGGCCCTAATAATACATCGATCAGTCTACAGAACTCTGTAGCGGTCAATAACCTGCTCGATGGATTTTCAACAACTCCAACTGCCGCGGGTACCACCGTTCTCACAGCGCTCAGCGCTCAGCTTCAGTATTTCACTGGGACAACGACGCAGACCATTACCCTTCCTGCTCCTGGAACGACGGTTCCGGTAGGAAGAACATTTATCATTGTTAATCGATCGACTGGAAATCTGACGGTCAATTCATCGGGTGGAAACTTAGTTCAGACCCTAATTCCCAATACTCAAGCGACGATCACTTGTATTTTAGCATCGGGAACTACAGCAGTTTCTTGGAATACAACCTATGCTCTGACTAATTCAACTTCTGCAAGTTCGATTAGTCTTCCTATAGTCGATGCGCCCGTAGCCTACACTCCAACGTTTACCAGTTTTGGAACGGTCTCCAATGTGAATTTTGTATCCTGGAGAGTAGGAGCTAACCTCTACATTCAAGGTACGTTCACGATCGGTGCGTCTCCGACAGCTGTCGAATCTCAAATCACCTTGGGTTACAACGGAGCAAGTGGTGGAGTATCAACTCCTGCTACTCTCCCTACGCTGAGCATTTGTGGAAAGCATAACGGCAATGTCAACACGACCACGACCTTTGGCGCCGGCACCATTCTTATGGAAGCGTCCAAAAATTACCTAACCTTTGGACTTGAGGCTTCGACTTCAAACGGAATGGTTAAAGTCCTCGGATCAAATGCATTTAGCCCAAGCGCTACCATTTCTCTTTTTGCCATTGTCCCCATCTCTGGATGGCTTGCGACAACGACTGTCACGCTTCCTTCAGGAGTCCAGATCTCAAGTGGCCAAATCAATGTTCCAAATGTTACAGATTGGACAACGTATTCATTGACCATTGGAGCAACTACGACTGCTCCTACCCTAGGCACCAACACTTCTTCTGCGCAGTGGCGCCGAGTGGGCGATTCAATGGAAATCGTCTACTCCTATGCTCAAACTGCAACAGGATCAGCTAATAGCGGAAGTGGAAGTTATTTATTCCCGATTCCAGTTGGATATACAATTGATACGACAAAAATCACAGCATCTACGGGTGGTTTTCAGGGAACCGTAGGAACAGCGACGGGAGCTTGGGCATCGGGTGGTTCAACTTACACCATTCATGGTGACATGGTGGTTTATAACACGACCAATTTAGCCATTCAGTTAGAAGCTCAGTTCAATGGATCTAACGGCACCATTAACAATGCGAATGGATTTTTACAGTCAGGGTCTCTATTTATAGTCACTGCCGCGAATACGAATGGAAGTTTAACCTTTACTGCCCGTGTACCCATCGTGGGATGGACAGCAAATTCTCAAGTCAATGTCCTAGGAAATCTAGGAGCTGCACCTGTAAATCCGAGCGTTCAAAAGTTCCTATCAGGATCGGGCGTCTACACGACACCACAAGGTGCTCAATTTTTAAGGGTCCGCATGTGCGGGGCTGGTGGAGGCGGAGGAGGTGGAGGTTCAAGTGCTGGTGCAGGCGGTACTGGTGGGAACACGACCTTCGGTTCTTCTTTATTAGTTGCTAACGGAGGGCAGGGTGGTGTCGCCAATGGTGCTGGAGCAACTACAGGAGGCACTGCTTCTTTGGGATCAGGGCCTATTGGTACGGCTGTGTCTGGAGGCAGTGGCACATTAGGTACAGGCGGTCCAAACTCTGGAACTGTTTCAGGAGGAGCCGGCGGTAATTCTGCATTAGGAGGCGGTGCAGGCGGTAGCTTATCTGCTGGAGCAGCAGGAGCTGCAAATACGGGTGGAGGCGGTGCAGGCGGTTATGTAACTACCACATCCGTTACCTCAGGCGGGGGTGGATCGGCCGGCGGTTATATTGATTGTATTATTAATTCCCCTGGTTCTACTTACAGCTACTCGGTCGGTACGGCAGGTACCGCGGGCACAGCAGGTACCTCTGGATATGCTGGGGGAGCAGGGGGTAGCGGATATATTGAGGTAACCGAATTTTTTGCCAACACTACAATCAATTCAAATACTTCAGTCGCTGCAAATACTATTTTTGGCGGCCCACCCACTGGCGTAGGTGCAACTCCGACATTTAGAAGTTTGGTCAACGCAGATCTTCCTTCGGTAGTGTGTGCAAGGTATACAAACACATCGACTGCCACTGTTCCAACGTCAAGCACGACGTTTAATTTCGCAACAGTTGATTATGACCCGTTTTCCGCAGTTACCACAGGTGCTGGATGGGTGTTTACCGTACCGGCCGGACAAGCTGGTAAATACGAAGTAAACGCTTACACATCGGTTGGAGCGAGTGTGTTGACGGACTATAGAATCGAAATCTATAAGAACGGTGTTTCTTTTACGAGCAAAAGAGAGAGTCAACAGATCGCTGCGAGCGTTGCAATGTCTCTTGATATTACAGACACAGTTAACTGCGTAGCTGGGGATACTCTAGCGGTCCGTTTTTGGGTAGGAGGACAGGTAGCTTCTTTCGTCTCTCCTCAGGCAATCACAATCACCAGGGTAGGGTAATTCATGTATCAACTGATCATTTACAGAAGCGACGGCAGCCTATACTGGATTCAAAATTTTGGGACCAATGCTGATGCGCTTGCTTTTGTAACAGCACAAATTGCTCTTCCCTCTTGGGACCCAACGTTTCGTTATACGATCAAGCTCACTCCTGTGCAGATCAACACTTTATTGTCTTCTAAAGCTCCTTTGTTCGTTACCTACACTTCGGGAACCAATAACTACCTGGTACCCGACAATACACTTTATATTCGTACGCGATTAATTGCCGGAGGGGGCGGTGGCTCAGGAGGCGGTCTTGCCAGTGGCGCCGGAGGAACGGGCGGCAGTACCAGTTTTGGTAGCATGTTGACGGTAACAGGCGGTGTCGGTGGGACAGCAGGGGGCGGAGCAACCGGTGGTCTTGGAGGATTTGGAACCATTGGAGCAGGAGCAAACGGTCTTGTTATTCGAGGAACCTCGGGACAAGCAGGACAAACTGTCATTGCTGGAGTTGGCGTTGGAGGGAGCATGGGCGGCAATTCTCCTTACGGGAGTGCTGGCGCTCGGAGCGCCTCAGGCGTCGCAGGAGAATCTGCGGGAACAAATAGCGGCAGTGGCGGCCAAGGTGGCACAGGGACGGTGATTGGCGTTAATCCAGGAGCTGGTGGAGGCTCAGGGGGCTTCATGAATGCAACCATTTCAGGGCCGTTTCCTTCAGGAACCACTTTTTCAGTCGTGATTGGTGCTGGAGGAATAGCCGGAACTGCAGGGACGCTAGGGACTGCAGGCGGAGCGGGCGGTAGTGGTGCCGCATATCTAGAGGCCTATTTTCAGTGAAAAAGGACATATTATGAAATTTGGAATAGCGCTGTTACTCTTATCCATGTCAGCTTGTGCTCATAAACAAACGAAAGCCATTTGCTACCCAAGTCTTGAAGACAAGAACGCGGTTCACTGCTTTTGTGAAGACACCTTTTGTGTAGAAGAATAGGGGAAAACCAATGCTTGTAGGTACTTCAGTCATCATCAATGGGGCAAGTGCGGCAGTCAATCAGAACTCAGTCGTTTTGGACACATCCCACGTCCTTTCACTCTCAATCCACACGACGACGACTGGAACGAGTACCGGGACGATTAGTGTCCAAGCAAGCAATGACGTGGATAAACCGGTCGTGAATTGGTCTCCTGTTCCAACCTTCACCTCAAGTGTCACTGCCGCCGGAAGTTACCTCATTCCCAAGTTTGACGTATGCTACGCTTGGATGAGAATCGTGTTCACTGCAACGAACGCTGCAGCAGGCACTGTAACGGTTAAGATTAAAACCATTGGTCAATAGAAAGGGCTAAGTATGAGTAAAGTATCCGCTGCAGTGTCAGCACACATGAAGGGTCTCATGAGTAACCACGGCTACAATCCAAAAAGGGCTGTTGCTTCAGCCTTGGCAAGTGTCGCTCGTGATAAGAAAAAAGCTGGCATCCCAAAAGAAGAGCCCTTTCACGGTGAGCAGTTTGGTCAGGAAAAGTATGAGGGTGAAGACGCAGTCACCAAATACCATAATCGTGTCCCTTCCTACACACAGGGAACACGTCATGAGCCTTTAGCTAAGATGGACACAGATCCTCAGGACTACGTCCGTGGACCTGCTGAGCAGCAAGAGATGGCAGCTTCCTACCCAAATGAAGTGGCTAACCCTATGCAGCAAGCAAAGCATCAGGCTTTTGCAGATCTTTTACGCATGAAGGCCATGAAAACGATGAACCCTGAATCTTACGCAGTAGGACACACCACTGACGTGCTTCCCAAGGCTCCAGAAGAGATGCTTGAGCTTGATGACCATGCAATGAAAGTCATTGCTGAGAAAAAACGTAAAAGAGTTTTCAAAGAATCGCTTTAGGAATAAACTGAAATAAAAGGAAATATTAAAATGGCAACTTTAGGATCAATCATTTCGTTCTTAGCTAACAACCTTCCTGCAATCTTGAAAGGCTTAATCGCAATCGTAGGCGGCTTGCTTGCTGTAGCAGTGCTTGTTCCTGGTGATCAACCAGACTCTGCATTGAAAGCCATTCTTGCTTTCATTCAGAAGTTCTCAGGTGACGCTCCAGACGTTGCTCAGAAAGCTGCTGACGTATCTGCTCAGTCTGCTCCAGATGTGCAGGGACAAGCTTTCCCGTCCCCTGCAGCTAGCTAATCATTAGCTTCAGCGATACGTTCTATTTTTTTTGAATAGACTTCGTGAGTGAGCATAGCCTCTTCATAGGTGAAGGAATCTTTCATCTGAAAAGTGTAAGGCTCTTCTACGTGCATGACCGTCACGAATTTCCCCTTTTTCAGAAGACCCGTTATTTCAAAAATAGATCCTCCCCCAAAATAGGTAATGACCGTTCCATTCTCATTTGATGTTTTAGCAATCACTGGATCGTGAGTCGTAATCCAGGACATAAACTCCTCACCTGAGCATTCTACAGGAACCATCTTGTCACTCAGAATGTAAAAAGTGAGGGGACGTTCAGTTTCAAGCTTTTGCATATTTCCATCTTGATCTTTTACTTCAATTTCCATGCTCAGTCCGTATCACAGTACTTCTTATAATACTCATAACAATGTGAGCAAATGAGCACTGCCTCATCAATGGTGTTCTCATGATAATTAGTCGCAAACTCTTCTTCTGCGTCCTTAATATTGTGATCAGAATAGAAATAAACTTCGTTACAGCCTGAACAGGTGTAGGACTTAATTTCGTGTGGCATCTTTATATTTCTTCCAGATGGCTACCATTCGTTCACGACCGTAGATTTCTTTTAAGGCTTTGAACTCAGCAGAATCAGTCTCTCCTTTTTTGATCAGAGAAATGACGTAATCTTCTAAAGTCCAAGCACTCTTCCAGTCGTCTTCTTTAGTGGAGGGCACCGAGGTGCAAGCCCCTGAGCATGAACCCAATCATGGCAATGGCAACGATGGCAATAATCACTTTTTGCAGCACATCAGGCATAGGAACGTAGGTGATGAGAAGCCATACGCAGAAACCCAAAATCGCAAGTGTAAGAACCAAGCTTATAATATCCATGAGATCCCCCTGTCCCTGATAGTACTATCCTCTCGATATAATTTCGATCTGTCTTTTACTTTTCCTTCTCACGTCTAAAACGACTCTGGTGAGTCGGTCCGTTGCTGTTTGAGATACAACCCTTTCGATAAGAGGAACGGTAATGCTTTTGGTTTCTGTGTAATAGGACTGTTTAAAGACACTTGTCTCCGGAATATGCACATACCTACCGAACAGTGTGAAGGTAGAGTAAAAATACCCAACTACTTCTTTCCCGTTCCATAGTTCATATTTGTATTCAGTAGGCATAGCCGACCGCTTTCAAAGCAGCTAAACAAATGGCGTGTGGGGCTGTTTCGCCGATAGCAAATTTACAATCTTCTAAGTAGCATGAGCGCTCGTAATACCCTTCATCAAGACTGCATGTAGAATCAAACCTAGCCATCCATTTTCCATCATTCATTAGAATTAAGGCAGAAATAGCTGCTTCTGGAACATCACCGTCTTCATCGTCATAGCGCTGATTCTTGATTATTTTTAACTTCTCGACAACTTCCCAAGCGCAGCCGATGTCGGTGGAGAATCTAGGAAGTGAACATTCACAACCAGCCATCTCAAAAGCTCCAGAGTCTCTGGGACTTAACCAAGCATTATTACAGTCATCCCGACAACTCGTAGGTTCTAACTTCCACCTCATCACCTTCTCAGCAATGAGCGCATCAAGCTCTCTTCCAGCATTCATATAAAGTGAAACCCCTTGAGAAGAATCCAAGATCCGTAAATGACCATTGTGGTGAGGAGTAAGATTTCGTATCTCATACTTCTTCCTCTCCCATTTCTAGAATCACATACATCTCGCTACGTTTTGCTATTTTAATATGTCTTTCAGGAAAATCATACAGATTCTTAGCTACCATTTTCCTAGCCGCTTCAAAACCCGCTATAAATGCAGGTAATGTAGGATCCATTTGACCTACTGTTAAATCAGGTTCGTTAGATTCCGCATAATCCAGTGCTAACTTTTCTTTTAGTTTCATTTCCCCTCCAGCGGAGCTTCGAGTTCTGCAACCACGTTGTTTGCATATTGCTCTACGGATCCGTCCTGATGGCTACACGGATTTGAGACATTATTATCCGCACCGATAACCTTTAGTGCATAAATAGCTTTATTTAACCTCTTCGCTAACTCCTCAACGTCGGTCCGGGCGTGGGCGATGAATTCGGCATCATCCGTGGGATCGACAGGATTAGTTCTATCGTATATCCCATCTCTTATAGATGCGACGTAGCAAACAGCGTCTCTATACGCATCACTTTCCAAATTATCGCATTCAACTTCCCAGTTACCATAGTCATATTTCCAAGGTCCCGGTGTCGTTTTACTTGCCCGCTCTAAGCATTGATCAGAATAAGTCATTTCCACTCCACATCCGTCTATTGTCTTTGTTCAATACGGGATCTACTCGAATTCTTCGTTGGGTCTCCTCTGAGAAAATACTTCCACATAAAAGACATTTTCTTACGAATTCATTTGGGAGACGAACCAGGACTACTTTACGCAATCCACGCGTGAAACTTTCCTGATATGAGCAATAAGGACAAAACCTTTTTCCAAATTCAATTTTATTTATCATCTTAAAAATTAGAAAACTGATCGCAACAGAGATCGTAATCCAAACTGCATAAATCATAGCTCCTGTGGGTCCCATGGCGATAATTCGTCTTGAACCGGAAACGCTGGCTTTAGGTCTCCTTTAGCCATCGCTACCTTTTGTGCTAATAAGAACTTCTTAAAGTGCTCCAATTGTTTGTCATCTGCAGTAGTTAAACTATCTGTTCCACATTCTCGGTAAAACTCTTCTCTCGCTGCTTCGGTCTCTATATTGAGCTCTTTTAGTAATACCATGACCTCTTTTAAGATAGGGTTAAACATGGGTTTATTAACAGTCCCTTTTGCGATAATAACGGGCTTAATTAGAGACGGCGCTGCTGTCACCTTAGAAGTAGCTACAGAGGTAATTACTGGAGAAGGAGCGTACGGAATAGGAGGTTGAGTGAAAGATTCTTTTGGTGTGAATTTAGGAGCAATTGATTTTTCTCCACCTCGCCCGGTAGCCGTTTCACCATCATCATCCATCTCAGCTGCTGCCACACCTGCAATAGCAGAAAGTGCTGCACGTTTCATATAGGTCATTGCGCTTACCATGGACTGAGGGTCTGGCTTTACGGGTTGAATTGGCACAATGCTTTGAATAAATTCACCGCTCGAGTGCATAAGTTCAGTAGTAAGAAAAACTCTACCCTCAATCACGTCATAAAGTTGAGAAACCGCAATTCCTTGGTCAGACAGAGGCTTTCGACATGCATCCCAAACACCTGCTAGGTCTGCGTACTTAGATTTGAAGAAAGGATTATCTCTATCCTTGTCCGCATTTTTCATCATCCCTTGGGCTTTTGATAACGCTTCAGCAAGTTTTCCGATGGTTTCAGATCTCATTTAATTCTTCTTTCTACACTTTCAATAGCCCGCTCCATGGCGCGTTCACGGCGTTCTTTTAGGAGCTCTTCATCTTCAGGCTTTGTTGGTCGTATTGATCTCATTCTTAATCCAGGGTTGAGATAATCATAGATATCTCCACTCTCTCCACTAAATCCACAGGCCAGACATCCGCTCCCACTGCATGATCTACATGATCCCCATCGTTCTGACATAACATTTTGTATACACTAGTTAACGCACTTGTGTTATCACTTTTTCATGAAAAAAAACGAAAGTGTTAACGCAGTAAAGACTAAAAAAACAATGGCATTTGCAGTCGCAAGAATCCCAATGTCTCTGAAGAACAAGTTCAAAAGACATGCAAAAAAAATTGGAAGATCTGAATCAGCTGAGATGAGACTTCTTATTGAAAAAGCGATCTCTCAATGAGTGAATTCGAAGGATACGAGTTACTCAAAGACCCTTCTTTACGAGCTTGGGATATTCAGCAAATGAGGAGAGATATCCATTTTCTACAAGCACGTTCTATGTTGCTTGAAAAACAGTACGGAGAAAGATTTACGACACATGCAAAGATTATGTGCCTGAATGGGTTTGCTCTTTGTTTGCATATCGTCATTAGTGCGTGGCTTAAATGAGCTTCACAGAAGACGAACAGGCATACCTCAAGGGTGTTCACCATGAGCTTATGGAGACGCTCTTTAGTTTAAAGCTCATGGAAGCTAAGGTTCGCTGGCTTACTCTCATGGTCTATGCGATGGCTGGGTATCATATGCTAGGTGTTGCGATTGAATTTCTAAAGAGGACGTAATGGAATCACCCGGCCATAAGCACCTCAGGCTTCTTCAATCCTACGTGCTCCTAGGTCAATTAAAGAAGCTGATTAAGAAAACTCCGACAGGGTTGGAAGATTATTTAAATAGTATTGGTTTAACGAGCAAGCAGATGATCGATTATCTTGAGAAGCTGCAGAAAAAAGTAAAGAAGGATGTAAAGAAGATATGAAAACAAAAAAACAGAAAACTAAAGCAGTTAAAACAGATGAAGAATTAACAGTACGGCTGTACGACAGTCTGATGGACCACGTTACGAGCTTCGGAAAAAAAGAGAAAGATGTTGGTTATGCGGTATATGCGTCTTTTGTCACTCTTGGACATTTGATCATAAAAAATGAAGGTGATCAGCGGTTTAACGATTATATTGCTCAAATTTTAACAGTTACTCGTCATGATCATAAGTGTCCTGATTGTGTAGCTGAACAGGAAGATGGGATTCCTCATCCTGTATGAACGAGAAGCAGTTTTTTGAATTAATGGATCAGATCTCTGAAATTATAAGAGCTTACGAAAAGAAAATGAAAGAGCTTCATTTAATAGTTCCGGTTCTATTACACAACGTATTGAGGTGGGAGCAGATAGGTGATGGATTTAGGATCACACTCGACCATAAACCACTCATTGATTGCGTGTTTAAATATAGAGCAATGTGGTTTCAGATGCTCCCTGAACTTTTTGATTCAGCTAAAGAGGGAATGTTTGAGGAATTTAAAAACGTCAATCAAGAAAACATAGACAAGGTGAAAGATCATCTTTTGTGTGGGAACAGATCAGACTAAAGCAAGCTTGACATTATTACACAGTTAATATATAACCCTCTCACGAAAGAGAAGTGAGTTATGAATTACGAAATGAAGTCGGGCCTGTTTTTCGGTGGTTTAGTGCTCTTATTTAAGCTTGGAATATGCGCAATCGTATGGCCTTTCACTAAGGTCGGCGCGATTATTCTCTTTTGTTTTATGGGATAAATTTAGATTTTAAAGTTGAAGTTTTTTTAGTTTAAGCCCCCGAGTTAAAACTTGCGTTTATGACTCGGGGGCTTTATTCATTCAGTTGATAGTGAGTACCCTTACAACAGTTAGCCACTAGCGAAAGAATGAGTAACTTCTTGACTCCATCTTTTTCATACGCCGCGCGGCAAATCAAGTAAAAAAAACTGTTGTAAGGGATACTTCGCTATCAACTGTTCTCCTTGAGGACTGTTAAAAAGCGGGTGAGAACTATTTGCGCCAAAGGGTAACAACCGGAGGCAAGACCCGACATAACGGCAGCCCCCTCAACGTCTTGATTCCCGAGGGCTAGCAAAGGATTGCTAGTGTGGAATTGAGCAGAACGCCTCAGGGAGATTGATGCTTAAGTCTTAATTAGGGGACTTAAACAAAATCAGTTGAAATGGCAGTAGCCAACCTTTTCCGGGGAAAGTCAAAATAGCCGGGAAGCTTCAGCTCAAAAATGGAGGGTCAGCCCCCTACATATAGGGCGAAGCTTTGCCCGAAATACGGAGACGGGCCGAGGGCCTACAGCCCTTCTCATCCCTGTAGCCGGTTCGGACTTCGTCCTTCCACCGGCTCATCTAGAAATCCGTACTTTTACAATACCAAAACTGCGGGTAACCTCTAAACTCCTTCTGCGGCGAAGGTCGGTCTATCTCAGGGGAGCGAAGCATAGCTTCCTCTTCTGGGAGACTTCCCTTGAATCCCTCGCTCAAAGCGTCATACTCAGTCAATGATCACTGAAGGCATCATCGGAGGTATTGGAGCTATCCTGGGAGGGATAGTGACCAAGCTCATCTCAAACAATCAGAAGAACATTGAAGCTAACCAAGCTGAAATCGCAATCATTCGGAAAGAGTTAAGGGACCGCTGCGATAAGCTGCAGGCAGAGAATGATGTCTGGAAGTCTAAGTACTACGTAGACATTCGGGCTCTCCAAGAGGAGATCTTTACGCTGAAAGCAGATAACGCGGCACTGCGTGTTCAACTCTCTGATATCAACTCCAGGGGATGGGTTCCGGAAGAGGAACACAAAAGGTACCAATGAATCGAATCAAAGCATTAGTCATCGAAGATGAAGAAGTCTCAGGCGCTGTTTTAACGAAGTCCTTAGAGCAATTAGGAGTGACGGTTCACCAGGTCTCAAACTTAAACCAGGCCTTTGAAACGATCTCAGCTAATCTTCCGAGCGTCATCTTCTTGGACCTGCACCTAGAGGACGCCAAAGGGGGCCTTGAGTTCTTAAAACTGAGAAAGAAGATTACAGCTCTACAAAACGTCCCAGTCTTCATCGTGAGTGTGTCTGCTGACTTTGACACGATCTCAAACGCCATGAGGCAAGGAGCAGATGATTACTTGATTAAACCGATCATCCCTGAGTTACTCAAAAGAATGTTAGCCAAACACTTCGTCATCGCTCAGGATCTGAATCGTGCGTAAGTATAAGAACGTAGGCGTCACCTGCGCCGCTAATCACTGGCATCCTTCAAAGCTAGAATCAACGGTCTGCGCAGTCTTAAGAAAAGACCAAGACGTGGAGAAGGTGGATGTTCAGACTCCAGTTGAACTCACAGAGGCTAAGATCAAATACATCGTAGATTTCCGTGTGACCCTCAAATCGGGCAAGATGTTCTATGCCGAAGCCAAAGGGATGGAAACGGACGCTTGGCGCATTAAAAAGAAGCTCTGGGCGTTTTACGGGCCAGGGGAACTGCATGTCTACAAGGGAAACTTCAACAAGGTGACTCGGACTGAGATCGTTAATTGTGAGTTGCCCAATAAATTGCCAGGTAGCCTAGGATCAGAACGACAATCACCACATGCGAACGACGTAGATTCAATGAAGGCCCCTCCCGGAATCAAGACTGTTAAAAACGACTAGCACTTTATCTACATACTGCTGATTCTTATAGCGACCGTTAATTTGAATGGCAGTGCCTGCGTTATAAGCAGCAATCAGATCCTTTCTCGTCTTCCAGGTCTTTCCCAACCTCTTTAACTGCAAACACCCGTAGAAGATGCCCTTCTCGGGATCAGTCAACGTATTTAAGTGATCTGTGAAGTTAAGCTCTCTTGCCACTGATCCCATGACCTGCATACAGCCCCAGGAAATTTGCTGAAGCACGTACTCAGTCTTGACCGTGATACCCAGTTGCTTAGCAAAGAGATCAGGCTTGTAGAAGTACTTCCAGTTGACCTCAAAGCGGCAGGCCCCCGTATTGTAATTGCTCTCCACTGCAGCAATGGCTAGCGCTAAGACTGGGTCCACCCCAACCTCTAACGCAATTGAACTAATTGTCTGAATGACGAGTGGATTAATTGCCATAGTTAAATATTCTATGAGAAATTTAGCGTTAAGAAAAGAGAACGACACTCATGGAAATAGCAGGAATCATTGCGATCTTAAAAGCTTTGCCTGAATTCTTAAAGATTTTAGGCCAGGTAGGCAACCTCATCACCAAATTAGTTGAGGTATCTAAAAAAAATGACATCAACAAATGGCTAAACGATCTTGAAGCGTCGATTGACCAATTGGACAAGGCTAAGACTGCAGAAGACAAGCTAAAATCGGCACGAGATCTTGCTAAACTCATCCAAGGAATGGACCCCAAATGATTGCTAAATTTTTACACATGATGGCTTTGTTCTTATGCATAGGTGGATGCGGACACAGTGGAGCAAAGGTGAATGTCTGCGTTGTAGATGCTCCTGCTGAAGGGTTCCAATGCTCAGAGGCGAAGAAGAAGACTGAGACCTTTATTCCCTTTTCTAAAGGATCCAATCTCAACTGCATTTCACCCTCTGATTTAGAGCAGGGCTTAAAGCTCTGCCAGAAGGGCATTTTGCCGACACTCACGCTCTGTAAGATCTCTGAGTATTCTCCCTATTCCTTCACCTGCATCACGCCTGTAAACGAATCCTATAACATTACCCCAGAGCAAGCAGACAACTACGCATGCTTAAGTGATCGCGATAAAAAGCGTATTTTGGAACGATGCCATAAGTAATAAAATGGGCTAGACTTGGGCTCATTGTGTTGTAACCTAATATTAAACCAATAGTCGACTAAAAGGGGATAGTAATTATGTTCGGTAAAAAAGATGCAAAAGAAAAAGACGTGCACGCAGATAAAGAAGTAGCGCCTAAGAAAGAGGACGCAAAGGCAGACAAGAAAGAAGAAGCAAAAAAGGCTGACGCTTTCTCCGTAAAAGATGATTCCAAAGAAGAAGTAAAAGAAGGCGAATCACTGGAATCAGGTTCTGAGCTTCATGACAAAAACCACATGAACAAAGAACAAGAGCAGGGTGAAATTCGTCCTGACCAAAGTCAACCTGGCGATAACGCAAAGCCTCTGACTCATGAAGAAGAGTTAGAAAAACAGAAGAAAGCTTCAGCATCTGTTGCAGAAGGAAATCATGGAGAAGCACCTAGTCAAGCAATTATGGACGAAGCTAAAAAAGTATCTGATGCAGCTGCTGCTAAAGTGGAAGCTGATCAGGCCAAAGGTGAATGCACCGAAAAGCACGCCCATAAAGACTTCCAAAAAGGCGATGAAAAAGACGAGTCCAAAAAAGAAGACGAAAAAGTCTAACAAGGAGAATCAAATGAAAGAACCAAAAATCGATCACGGTCAAAAAGCAAGTACACCTAAAGAAGCTGCAAAAGATGCAGGAAAATCCAGTGCAGAATCAGGGAAACTAGGAGAAGGTGTTTCTCATGGGGACGCAAATAAGGGCGAAAAGGGCGATGCCGGAAAGCCTGCTCAAGCTAAATAGGGGAAATTGAATGGGAGCGGAGAAGGATACAAGTTCTGAACGAACTGCAGAGACGATCAACAACGAGTACACGCAAATTTGTATCCAGGTTGGGGACAAAATCCTTAAATCTGTACCTGATTTTATAGGTGCTTACAAAGCTGTGGGTGACTTGATTAGAGAGAAGTCAAAGCTTGATCAACAGGTTGAGAAACAGGTTGAAACTTTAATCGGAAAGAAGAGCAATCTCAATGAAGTTTGACGTCTTTCTAGACAACCGGTATCAAGAACTTCTATTCGCAAAGAACGAAGCCAAAGGTGAATTTGACCCTTTGAGAGAAGCTGAGATTAAAGCAACCCAAGAGATTCGGTCTGCTTACTTAACGGCTCTCAAGTGGGTGACTAAGCCAAAGGTGCTTGTCTCCTTCGTCCGCACCCGTCTTCAACTAGAGAAAGAACCTGAGCCCGTGCTTCTCAACGAGATGAAGCGGCTTCAGAAGGAAAAAGAGAAGAAAGATAAAGCAGAAAAGAAGTGAGCAATGAATGGATCATACGTCCTGCAACGGGCCATGATCTTGCTTTCATCTACGACAGTTGGAAAACTTCGTACCGATTAGGCTCTTACTTCGGAAAGTCCTTTCGAAGGTTTAATAAGAACTACCAGGGCTACGACCGGGTCATTGATTGGATATTGACTAGGCCGTTGACTAAGATTCTAGTTGCTTGCTCAAGGGAAGAGCAATTTGTGGTCTTTGGCTACATCGTCTATCAGGAAGATTACCTACATTACGCGTTTGTGAAGAAGTCGTTTAGAAATTTAGGGATTTTTAATTCACTCTTTAAAGAGGCAGAGCGCCCTTACAACTTCTCACACCGAACGCAGCACTTCGAACCCGTTAGCAAAAAAAAAGAACTCAATTACGATCCGTTTATTCTCATGAGGGGGCAACATGGCCAAGACACCGACACCAGCGACGACAACGAACCCGTCTACTTTGGAAACGCCTAAGTTTGAAGCACTTAAGGTTTACCGTCATGCCAAGGTAGTGCATCTCTACGCAGGGGTTGATCTCATGGGATCAAAGACCTCTTCTCATTTTAAAGATTCGCTTCTCGAGGTCACTGATATTGGAGTGATTATTCATTCTAAAAAAACGAGAAGAATTGTGCTCATTCCCTATTCGAACGTAAAAGGTTTGGAGCTGTTTGGTGAAAACGAAACAAAATAAGACAAAGAATAACCCCCCCGTGCCAAGGCCCGTGGGAAGGCCTTATAGCGTCGATAAGATCACTTGCCATGAGAAGGCTAAAGCCATGGGAGTCGATCCGTTTGAGATCTTGCTCCTATTTGCTAAGGGCGATTGGAAGACGCTTGGATACGAATCAGAGAGAGTACTTAAAAGCTCCAATGGGGGCGAGACCTATGAGTGGACGATTGAGCCTAACGTCCGCATGAAAGCTTGTTCTGAAGTCTGCCACTACCTCTATTCCAAGAGAAGAAGCGTTGAAGTCAGAAAGAGTGAGTATGAAGCCCTTTCTGAATCAGAAAAGCTCTTTAAGATGAAAGAAGCAGTTGCCCTTCAGGAAGAGAAGGTAGCAAGCCTAACGAATGTTGAGTGAGCTCGTTGATTTCACGATTGAAGTAGGTGAAAAGCTCAGGCCAACGGAAGCGAAATTTGATTTAGAGAAGATTGCTTTTCCAAAACAGCTCGAATTCATCAGGAATAAGTCTAGGCTGAAAGCTTTGTTCTGCACGAGAAGAGCGTCAAAGTCCTATACGGGCGGCCTTTACATGGTGAAGGAAGCCATGGAGAACCCTGGAGTCAATTGCCTGTACATCGGGCTGACCAGGCTTTCTGCAAAAGGCATCTTGTGGAAGGACGTCTTAAAAGACATAGACCGGCGTTACAACTTAGGGATGACCTTTAACGGGACCGAGTTAAGAGCAACTTTACCCAACGGTTCAGTCCTTTGGCTGACTGGCGCAGATGCAGACCCTCAGGAAATGGAGAAACTCCTTGGACAAAAATATAAGCTGGTTGTCATCGACGAAGCGGCGAGCTTTACTCAAGATCTTAGACGCATGGTTTATGGAATACTCAAACCTGCCACTGTGGACCAGCAGGGAACAATCTGCTTACTGGGAACATCTGGCAATCTTGTTTCAGGACTATTCTTTGATATTACAACAGGAGTTGAAAAAGGATGGGGACTCTTCACCTGGACAGCCTACGACAACCCGCACGTAGCAAAGCAGTGGCATGAAGAGATTGAAGAGATTAAGCGGGAACGTCCGGACTTCATGGAAACGCCACTTTTCAAGCAATGGTACTTAAACCAGTGGGTCATTGATGAAGAGAAGTTAGTCTACCGCTTCTCATTTGGTAGAAATGAATTCCAGTCTCTTCCTCGAGTCCACGGAGGGGAATGGACTTACGTGCTAGGCGTTGACTTAGGATACGACCCTGATCCATCAGCATTCGTGGTTGTGTGCTTTCATAGCTTTCTTCAAAAGCTCTTTGTCCTTCAGACCTTTAAGCAAACGAAGATGGACATCACAGACGTTGCCAACAAGATTAAGTATTACCAGTCCATGTTTAACTGCGAGCGAGTCGTCATCGACGGCGCTAATAAGCAAGCAGTCGAAGAGATTCAAAAGAGGCATGGGATCGCTTTAACTACCGCTGACAAGACGGGCAAGGTCGATTTCATCCAGATCATGAACGCTGAATTCATCCAACGGCACATTGTTTTGTCTGAAGAGACGGATGACCTAAAAGAGGAATATCAAAAACTCATCTGGGACGAAGTGAAGTTAGCACGGAGCGGCAAGTACGAAGAGCATCCGAATTGCGCTAACCATTTAACTGACGCAGCGTTATATGCCTGGAGATTTTGTTATCAATTCCTATCCGAAATGCCAAAGAAGACACCAAATCTACGCGACAAACAGGCTTTGATCGAGCACACTCAAAAAATAATGGAAGAGCGGCTTCAAGAAGAGATTGACCGTGAGGAGATGAAAGAGCGCGGTGAGTTTTACGATGAACTGATGGCTTTACCCGTAGAGACAGACGCACTT
>Ga0247816_10000190_pt1 | contig 37584 bp, 30 predicted proteins | sample UWRJL209509C1_FD_179930 | JGI IMG/M metagenome (GOLD analysis project Ga0247816, IMG submission 179930) | Plant litter microbial communities from Arlington Agricultural Research Station in Wisconsin, United States - UWRJ-L209-509C-1 | ecosystem: Environmental > Terrestrial > Plant litter >...
TGGCTGGACGCCCACGGTCACGACCTGATTCTGCCGGGTGGACCGGCCGAGAGCCTGGCAGCGGCGCTAGCCGCTGCTCTCCGGCGCGACCGCAGCCGGGCTGCCGTGCTGGCCGACCTGCCCGGCATCGACGGTCGCCTCGCCGCCGACCGGTGGCTGTTCGACGGTACCTGACCCCGCCCAGGCCGGAACGGTGGCGGCCGCCCGGGGCGCCCTTGCCACCCGCACGGCCCGGGCGTATGCCTCCCGGTGCGCGGCGGCGACCACCGGCCAGGCCCGACCGGACAGGTTCGGCTGCGCCGCGACGGTGGCGTCCGGTGAGCGCTCCGCTCGCAGCCGGGCCAGAGTCTGCCGCAACACGTCGGGGGTGAGTGCACCGGAGTAGGTGTACACCCAGCCGGTGCCCACCTCCCGTCGCAGCGCGTCGGTGACGCTGTTGCCCGGGACCAGGATCGGCCGGGCCAGCGACAGGGCGAGCACGGCGGCGCCCGAATTGTGCATCTCCCGGTAGGGCAGCACAACCAGTTCGGCCTGGCCGATCTCCGCCGCCAACTCGGCGTCTTCGGCGTGCCCCAGCGACAGCTGCACCCGTTCGTCCGACCGGGCGGCGAGCGTCACCTCGGCGCCGATGTCGGCGCTGCTGGGCCGTCCGACCACCCGCAACGACAGGGCGTCGCCGTGCGGCCCGGCTGGCAGGGCAGAGAACGCCTCGATCAGGCCGGGCACCGCCTTATACGGCCGGATCAGACCGAAGAACACCAGCCGGCCCGGCACCATCACGGGCACGTCGAGCTGGTCGAACCAGTCCCGGTAGTCACCGTGCTCGATGGTCGCAACCGGGGCGTCCCGAGGCACAGGGGTGGTCGGGTTGAGCCTGATCCAGAGGGTGGTGGCGCGGTCGAAACGCTCGAGGAGCCGACGCTCCACCCGGGGACCGGTTTCGTGGCTGCGCAGATTGTGCACGGTACGAACCAGCGCGGTTCGTCGCCGATTCAGCCGCAGACGCAGCACCAGCGCCCGAAACAGCCAGCGGCGGGCCAGGCTGCGTGCCGGGGTGGTCCCGTGCAACAGGGCCTCCGGCCAGTGCGCGTGCAGAACGTCGTACTGTCCGGTCAGCGCACGCCACCAGGTGAAACCCCACACCTCAGGATCGGGGCCGAGCCGGTCGCTCAGTTGGACCAGGTACGGGTTGGTCGTGCGGCGACCGGCGGGAAACGACTGCAGGACGCGCATCAACCGGCCGTCGTCTTCTCCGAGGCGTCGGGCACCGCCCGGCGGCGAGGTCGGTTGACCGGGGTCGGGATGCTGCCGGCCGCGGCCGGCTCGCCCGCGTCGGCCAGATCGGGTGCGGGGAGCACCGGCTCGGTCGGGAGCGGTCCGGACTCCATGCCGTAGTACGCGGTCGACCGGTCCTGCTTCACTTGATTGAGCACGATACCCAGCACCCGGGCATTCACGTTCTCCAGCGCCTCGATGGTGTCCTTGAGCTGAGACCGCCGGGTGGCCCGGTACCTGGCCACGACGATCGCGCCGTCGGCGATGTGGGCGAGTCCGAGCGCGTCCGTGGCGGAGAGCAGGGGAGCGGAGTCGAACACGATGTAGTCGTACCGGGCCGCCAACGTCTGCACCAGGGTGCGCATCGCGTCTGAGCCCAGCAGCTGGCCGGGGTTGGGCGGCAGCGCGCCGGCGGAGAGCACCGACAGGCTGTCCCCGCAGGGAACGATGGCCTCATCGGCGCTGATCGCGCCGACCAGCACCGTGGTGAGCCCCACATCCCCGTCGACCCCGCACAGGTCGGCGACGCTGGGTCGCCGCAGGTCGGCGTCGACCAGGAGGACCCGGGGGGATCGCTCCGCCAGCGCGAGGGCAAGATTCACCGCGGTGGTGGACTTGCCGTCCCTGGTCACCGCCGACGACACCACGATGGTGCGCGGCCGATGGTCGACGTCGATGAACTCCAGATTCGCCTGGATGCGGCGGTACGACTCCGCGGCCGTACTGCGGGGCATTACCCGCATGGTGATGCCGGCCGGGTCCCGGCGACTGCGGCGGCCGACCTTGCCGAGCACGGGAGCGTCGGTGACCCGTTCCAGGTCCTTCTCGTCGCGCACGCGCGTGTCCAGCATCTCTCGGAGCACCGCGTAGGCGACCCCGAGCGCCAGCCCGAGCAACAGGCCGGTGACGACGATCAGGGAGGTGTTCGGCGAGAACGGTCGCGTGGGCGGCTGGGCGGTCGACACGGTTTCCAGCGACACCGACGGTGCACCCTCCGGGCCCGCCGGGGCGAGGTCCTGGCCTTTGGTGGCCAGTGACGCGGTGATGGCGTTCGCGATCTGCGCAGCCTGCTCCGGCGACCGGTTGACGACGGTGACCTCGACGATCACCGTATTCAGCGGGGTCGACGCGGTGACCTGGGAGGCGAGCGCGGCGGGCGTGGTCGCCAAGCCCAGCTCCTCGATCACCGGGTCGAGGACCGCGGGCATGGTGGCCAGCTGGGCGTAGGACTGCACCAGCTTCTCGGTGAAGGTGAATCCCTGCACCAGCTCGTTGGTGGTCTCGCCGCGGGGGCTGGACACGAAGACGCTGCTGGTCGCCCGGTACAGCGACGGCAGGCTGGCCGCATACGCGTAGGCGCCGGTGGCGCCGAGCACACCCAGCAGCAGCACCACATACCAGCGTCGTAGAACAGACTTCAGATAGTCGACCGATTCCATGGTGGGTCTACCCCTCCTCGAGTGCGGTGGTCAGTGTCGGGCCGGCCGGCGCACGACCGGCCCGGTCAGGGGAGACCGGGCCGAGCGCCTCACCGACCGTGGCCCGAATGTGTGAACGGTACCCGGCGCGAGCGTGGCGGTCGCTGGCGAGGACCCGGTCGGTGGCGGCGGTGAGCCGAAATCGCGGCCAGTCCCGCACGATCCAGGAGATCGCGTCGGCCAGAGCGGCGTCATCCTCCGGCGGGACCCGCAGCGACGAGGCGAACCCGGCGGACGCCTCCCGGAGACCGGACGTGTCGCTCACGATCACCGGTCGCGCCGCCAGGGTGCCCTCGGCGGCGGTATTGCCGAAACCCTCCTCCAGCACCGACGGCACCAGCACGATGTCGCTCGCCGCCAAGAACGGCCAGACATCGCGTTGGTAGCCGTGGAAATGCACACTGGAGTCCAGACCGACGGTGTGCACCAACCGGTGCAGACCGCTGAGATAGTCCTCGTAGCCAGGGAACACGTCGCCGACCAGGTGCAACTCGACGCTCCTCCCGGTCGCGCGATAGCGGGCGGCGGCCCGCACCGCCACATCCACACCCTTACGCGCCGACAGCCTCCCGACGTAGAGCAACCGCACGCTCTCACCGAGATCATGCCGGGCAGTGGCGGGGTGGGCGGGACCGTCGATCGGGTTCGTGATCACGTGCGCTCGGGCACGCAGCCCAGGGAACGTCTCCGAGACCACGTCGACGCAGTGCTCGCTGTTGGTGATCACGGTGCGGCAGAGCAGCAACGGCGACGCCAACAGACCGCGGACGAGCCCGGACGCGTTCCGTTCGGCCTCGTGGATGTGGGCGACGACCGGCAGACGGCAGAGTCGGCCGAGCAGCACCCAGAGCGGCAGGGTCACCGTGTTGACGTACAACAAATCGGGTCGTACCCGGTGCAACACGCGCAGCCCGGCAATGAGTCCGGCCAGGGCATCCCCGAGGAAGACCATCGCGCCGGCCGGACGCAGGATCGCCTTGCGCAGAACCGGCGTGGGGCAGAACACCGTCGCGGCGCCACGCCGTTCCAGCTCGGTCACGAGGGGGCCGTCGACTGGCACCACGACGGTGACCGCCACCCCGGATTCGACCAACGCGCTGACGGACTCCAACAACACCAGATCGGAGCCGTACAGCTCGGCACCCGGGTGGGCGATGAGCACCGACGGGGTGCGATTCTGCATGGTCATGACGGCTCCCGAGCGGGTTGAAGCGGATGAGGCTGAGCCGGGTAGGGTCGGCCGCGGCCGAGGAATCTAGACCGCACGGCCTGGGCGGCGCCGCTCGAGGTGCCGCGTGCGGCGGCTACCAGCAGCGGGCCGAGACGGCGGAGCAGATTGCGCCGGCCACCGCGTTGCAGTACCAGGGCTGCGTAGCCGGGGCTGAACACCAGCCAGCGCAGCAGGTCGCGTCGACCGAGATGAGCGGCGGCGAAGAGCAGCCGGTTGCGGCAGTTGAAGTAGACGTACAACGCCGATTTACCGGCACCGTCCTGGGTGCCGCCCACGCTGTGCACGGCGGTGACGTCGTCCCGCACCACCAGGGAGCCGCCCGCCGCCGTGCACCGCCAGGACAGGTCGACGTCCTCCCAGTAGAGGAAGTAGCGCTCGTCGAATCCGTTCAGCCACCGCCATAGGGCCGCCGGCACCATCAGGCAGGCCCCGGTCAGCCAGCCGTTCGGGTCGGAATCGGCCGGCCCGTGACCGACCCGGGTGCGGCCTGCGGCCACATCCACGGTTCCACCGGCGAACCAGATTCTGCCATCGGAGCGGACGATGCGCGGGCACTGGATGCTGGCCGGGTCGGCAGCGCTCGCCGCCGCCAGCAGGGCTACGCCGGCTTCGTCAATGCGGGCATCCGGGTTCAGCAGGAGCAGCCGCTGACAGCCCCGGTCGATCAGGTGGCGGGCACCCATGTTCACGCCGGCCCCGAAACCCAGGTTCAGGGCGGGGGCGATCAACGCCCATCCCTCCCGCCGGGCCAGCGCGGTGGTCGCGGCGCGTTCGCTGATGCCGGAGAAGTTGTCGACCACCACCACCTGGTCGCCGCGCACCAGGCGGGCCAGCGGTACCAGGTTCTCCTCGAGCAGCGCCGATGAACCGTAGTTGACGACGACGATCCCCAGGTCAGCCGGCAACGGCATGATCGATCCGATCCTCGGCCCGGTGGCGCGGCGCGGCGGCGGCCGGAGGCCGGGGAGACCCGAGCGCCCGCATGTCGCGGAACCATTTGGCCAGGGCCAGCAGCAGGTACAGCAGGTTGGCCGCGAACAGGAGGGTGTACCCGACCGCGAACACTGCCGGCACGCCGAGCAACACGAAGGACAGGCAGAGCACGCCGTAGTCGGTGGGCAGGCCGAGCAGCGCCCGCAGCGGTGTGCTCGGCGCACCGGCAGGAGCGGCCCCGGCGTACTTCGCCTTCAGCAGATCGTTCAGGATCATCGCGAAGAACGCGACGGCCGCCACGATCGTGAAGCCCAACGGCACCAACAACCAGGCCGGGTCGGCGACCGGGGGGTATCGGTAGGCCATCACCAGCACAGCGAGGTGCACACTGGAGATCTTCCAGGCGTCGACGACGTGGTCCAACCACTCGCCGGCCGGGCTGCCTCCGCCCCGAAGCCGGGCAAGCTGGCCGTCGGCGGAATCGAGCACGTACCCGCCGGCCAGCAGCAGCCAGACCAGTACCCCGGTCGTCGCACTCGGCTGGGTGAGGGCCAGCACCAGGATGCCGGCGAGGCTGAATCCGGCACTCACCGCGGTGACCAGATTGGGCGTCCAGCCCCAGCGGAAGGCGATCGCGGCCGGCACCCGGCCCAGCGGCCGGTTGACGAACAGGGAATAGGCCGGCGCGCCCCGTGCTGCGCGTTTCTGGGCCGACGCCAACTGGCGGATCAGCGCGCCCACGGACAGTGCGGGCGCTGGAGCCGCGGCGCTCACAGGGATCCTCGCGCCACGGTGGGGGCGGGCGTGACCGGCTCCGGCATGCTCCACGGGGACCGGCCGGTGCGACCGTCGCTGACCCCCTGCGTGCTGTAGCCGGCGACCAGCCGTTGGGCGAGATCCTCGTACCGGTCGGTCACGTGACCCCAGTTGTACAGCGCTGCCGCCCGGCGCTGCAGCGCGGCGCTGACCTCCTGGGTGTGGTGCGGGTTGAACTCGGCGTCCTCGATCAGCCGGGCCAGCTGGCCGGCGTCCCGGAAATAGGCGCCGTAGACCCCGAGCACCTCCCGGTTGAACACCACGTCCCAGGCGATCGCGGCGGTCCCTGCGCCCATCGCCCGCAGCAGTGACGGATTGGTTCCGCCGACGGAGTGGCCGTGCAGGTAGCTGACCGAGTGCGCGTAGAGCTGATCGAGCTGCTCCTGATCCCAGAGACCACCGAGCAGGCGCACCCGCGGGTCCGCGGCGAGAGCGGTGATGCGCCGCCCGTGCACGCCCGCGTACGGGGCAGAGCCGACCACCACCAGGGGCAGCCGTGAGCTGCTCTGCAGAAAACCGTTGATGATGACGTCGACGTGGTTCTCCGGTTCGAACCGCGCGACCACCAGGTGGTAACCGTTCGGGGACAGACCGAGCTCGGCGAGTCGGCTGGTGGAAGGGTCGTGCAGCACCCGGGTGCCGTAGCTGATCAGTTCGGTGGGGACGGCGAACTCGTCCCGGTAATAATCGACGATGCCCTGCGCGTCGGCGATGAGGGCGTCGGCCGACCGCACCGACTGCTGCTCGGCCCAGCGATAGTAGCGTCGAGCGGTTCCACCCCACTTGTCGCGCTTCCACTCCAGGCCGTCCACATGCACGGTGGTGGGGATGCCGCGTTGACGCAGGATCGGCACGAACGGTGCGTTGGCAGCATTGAACACGAAGGCGACGTCGGGACGCTGATGACTGGCGACGTGTGCCACCGAGAACGCCGTATGGCTCAGGGTCTCCAGAGCCTTGAAGTGCAGCGCGGGCCGGTGAATCAGCTGCATGCCCAGGTGCTCGGTCACGCGCGGAGTCGACCGTCCGGCCGCCGACCGGCAGTACACCGTGACGGCGTGGCCGCGGTCGACCAACCGGCGTCCGATCTCCTCCACCGCGGTCTCGAAACCGCCGTAGGCGGCCGGTACCCCCCGCGTGCCGATCATCGCGATCCGCAACGCGGTAATGGATGCGGACACGTCGGCAGCGTCCTCGTTCTGACGGGTCATATCAGTAAGCCCCCTCTGGGCGGACGATGATTTTGAAGGTGCGCCAAATGATCATGAGGTCGCCGGCCAACGACCAGTTCTCGACGTAATAGAGGTCGAGGCGCACGCTCTCCTCCCAGGTGAGATTGGAGCGGCCGTTCACCTGCCACATTCCGGTCAGTCCCGGTTTGATGTAGAGCCGGCGATGCATGTGGGTCTCGTAGTTGCGCACCTCGGCGGGCAACGGCGGCCGGGGCCCGACGAGACTCATCGAACCGGCCACGATGTTCCAGAGTTGGGGCAGCTCGTCGAGCGAGTACTTGCGGATGAACCGGCCGATGCGGGTGATCCGGGGGTCGCTGCGAATCTTGAACAGCACCCCGGCACCCTCGTTCTTGTCGAGCAGGCCGGCCAGGTCGTCCTCGGCGGTCTGTACCATCGACCGGAATTTGAGCATGTGGAACGGGCGACCGTTGCGCCCCACCCGCTCCTGCCGGAACAGGGCGGGGCCAGGGCTGTCGAGCTTGACGAGCAGCCCGATCACCAGCAGCACCGGGCTGATCAGGAGCAGGCCGACGGCACCGAGGGTGATGTCCAGCGCCCGCTTGAGCACGTGCTTGGCACCGTCGTACTGCGGAATCTCCACGTGGATGAGGGGGAGTCCTTCCACCGGCCGGAAATGGATGCGCGGTCCGGCCACATCGGTCAGCCGGCTGGAGAGCACCAGTTCGGCGCTGGTCTTTTCCAGGTCCCAGCCCAGGTTGCGGATGAAGGTGCTGCCGAGGCTGGGATGCCCGGCCACGATCACCGCGTCCACGCCGAGGGACTGGGCCGCCGCCGCGGCGTGTGCGAAGTCCGCCACGATGGGCACCGGGTGCCCACCGCTGGTGACATCGATCCCGCCGCCGCCCTCGATCGCCGCACCGACCACGTGGTAGGCGGCCCCGGACTTCTCGTCGATCTGGCGAACGACGTACTCCACATCGTCACGACCGCCGACCACGATGGCTCTGGCGAGGTAGTGACCGTACCGGCGTTGCCGGATGAGCCACTTGCGCCAGAGCCAGCGCTCCAGGACCAACGCCGCGACCCCCAACGGCAGGGCGAGCAGGAAGAAGGGGCGGGCGGAATCCACTTTCAGCAGCAGGAACGCGATCGCCAGCATTCCGAAGGCGAGGGCGCTGGCGTTGATGACGAGTTTGTACTCCGTCGCACCGACCCCCACACTCCGGGCGTCCCTGGTACGGAACATCGACAGGGTGACGACCCAGGTGAGTGCGACGATCGCGGTGACCAGCCAATAACTCAGCGGGATCTGCGACGCACTCGAAAGCGGGTTCTCCATCGCGAACCGGGCCAGGAACGCCAGCGCGACGGCCGCCACGATCACGGCGGCGTCGGTGATCCGCAACCGCACCCGGTACTGGCGGGCCCAGGCCGCGCCGGACAGACCGGCGGCCGGAGCGGGGCGCTCCCGGACCGGCTCGAGGGTCGGACGCACCAGGCGCAGTGGGGTCCGGTACCCGCCGGGGGCCGTCTCCAGACGTGCGGACCGAGGCTTGGGCGTGCTCATCGGCGCCCGGAGAGTGTCGCTGGGCGGCGGGCAGGCTGAGCGCGGGCACCGACGGCCTCGGGAAGGAGGGCCGGTTTTAAGGGTCGACGAATACGTCGACACGTCATTGACGATGTCACGGAATCCCCTGCATTTCGGGTTTACAGGTTCGAACGGGCGGTGTTCGTGGAACGGGTACGACGGTGCGGGTAAGGCTTCCGGGTGGGTGGCCCGGTGACGCGTACAGGTGGGTATGGCCTGCACTGGATGAGTCGGCTGACGGTTCCTCAGCAACTCACGAGGTGACCATACCCACAATGCCCTGATGGCGCTGTGACCTTAACGGGGGCCAGCTTGTGACGGCGGCCGCACTCGGCTTCATCGCCCCCCAGATGGGGGACTGCGAAAGCGGTTCGCCGGTGGCACTGTATCTCGGTGAGTCGACCTCAGTTATTCCGGCGGTCGCCGCTGAAGGAAGTTGCCCGCCCACAACGCCACCTCACCTGGGGGTCTACCGTGACCGACACGCTGCGGATCGCCGTCATCGGCGCGGGCTACTGGGGACCGAACCTGGTCCGGAATTTTCGGGCGAGCCCGCGCTGGGACCTCGTCGCGATCCACGATCTCGACGTCGACCGGGCACGACGTCTGGCCGGTGACGGAGTGCGGGTGTACGGCGCTCTGGACGATCTGCTCGCCGACGATGCCGTGGACGCGGTGGCGATCGCGACCCCGGCCGCGACCCACCATTCCATCGCCAGGGCCGCGCTCGCCGCGGGAAAACACGTCCTGGTGGAAAAACCGCTCGCAGACACGAGCGAGCGGGGGCGGTCGATGGTGCAGGACGCGTTGGACCGGTCCCTGGTGCTGATGACCGATCACACCTACTGCTACACACCGGCCGTGCTCAAGATACGAGAGCTCATCACCGACGGGCACCTCGGCGAGATCCTGTTCATCGACTCGGTCCGGATCAACCTGGGGCTGGTGCAACCGGATGTGGACGTGTTCTGGGACCTCGCCCCGCACGACCTCTCGATCATCGATTTCATCCTTCCCGGCGGCCTGCATCCGCTCACGGTCAGTGCTCTGGGTGCGGACCCGCTCAGCAGCGGCAAGGCCTGCATCGGCTACCTGGCCCTGCCGCTGCCGGGCGGAGCCGTTGCCCACGTGCACGTGAACTGGCTCAGCCCCACCAAGATTCGGCAGATGATCGTCGGCGGTTCCCGGCGCACCCTGGTCTGGGATGACCTCAACCCGCAGCAGCGCGTGAGCGTCTACGACCGCGGTGTCGACCTGGACCTGCAGGTGCTGGACGGTGCCGAGCGGAGCGCGGCGACGGTGTCGTACCGGCTCGGTGATACCTGGTCACCGGCCCTGCCGGAGACCGAGGCGCTCGCCGCCATGGTGAGCGAATTCGCCGACGCCATCCGGGCCAAGCGTGAACCGCGCACCGACGGCGGCGCGGGTCTGCGGGTGTTGAGCATCCTCGAGGCCGCCAGCCGCAGCCTGGTCGCCGGCGGCGCCGCGGTGTCTCCGGACGCCGTCCGTGAATCGGTGCTGGTCGGTGAGCCGCCCCGTGGCTAGGCCCCGGTTCGTGCGCAGGGTGACCGCGATCCTGGCCGCGGCGGCGCTGGTCGCCTCCACCGTCGTCGCCGGCGCCATCGGTGCCGCGCCGGCGAGCGCCGCCGGTTGCGGAACGGCCCCGAACCCGGTGGTCTGCGAGAACGCCCTCCCCGGCACGGCCCCGTCGGTCTGGGACATCGACGGTTCCGGCGACCCGAGCATCCAGGGCTTCTCGACCGACATCAGCGCCAACGTCGGCACCACTCTGGGCTTCAAGATCGACACGGATGCCCGCGCGTACACCATCGCGATCTACCGTTCCGGCTGGTACCAGGGACTGGGCGCCCGCAAGGTCGCCGACGTGACCCCGTCCGCGACGCTGCCGCAGAACCAGCCGGAGTGCCTGACCGATCAGGCCACCGAACTCTACGACTGCGGTACCTGGGCGCCCTCGGCCTCGTGGGCGGTGCCCGCCGATGCGGTCTCCGGGGTCTACTTCGCGCTGCTCACCCGCACCGACACCGGGGGGCAGAGCCACATCACCTTCGTCGTGCGCAACGAGGCCAGCCAGTCCAAGGTCCTGTTCCAAACCTCCGACCCCACCTGGCAGGCCTACAACACCTACGGTGGGTCCAACTTCTACCAGGGTGCGGGTAACGGCCGCGCCTACAAGATCAGCTACAACCGTCCGGTGGCCACCAGGGACGGCCCCGGCGGTCGCGACTTCTACTTCAGCAACGAGTACCCGCTGGTGCGTTTCCTGGAGAAGAACGGCTACGACGTCTCCTACTTCAGCGGCGTGGACACCGACCGGTTCGGCGCGAAACTGAAGAACCACAAGGTGTTCCTCTCCGTCGGCCACGACGAGTACTGGTCCGCCGGGCAGCGTGCCAATGTGGAAGCGGCCAGGGACGCGGGCGTGAACCTGCAGTTCCTCTCCGGCAACGAGGTCTACTGGAAGACCCGCTACGAAGCCTCGACGACGCCGTCGGCGGGTACCTATCGCACCCTGGTCTCGTACAAGGAGACCTGGAGCAACGCCAAAATCGACCCGTCCAGCCAGTGGACCGGAACCTGGCGGGATCCCCGATTCGCCGCCCCCGCCGACGGCGGCGGCCGACCGGAGAACGCCCTCACCGGCACGATGTACCAGTCGAACTACTCCGACCTCCCGGTCACCGTCTCCGCCGCGGAGGGAAAGTACCGGCTCTGGCGCAATACCCCGCTCGCCCAACTGGCCACCGGCTCGTCGGCGGTGCTGGCCCCGCACACCATCGGCTACGAATCCGATGAGGACATCGACAACGGGTTCAGACCGGCCGGCCTGATCAACCTGTCCACCACGACGGGCACCGTCCCCGAGTACCTGCAGGACTTCGGCAACGAGGTCACCCCTGGCACCACCACCCATCACCTGACTCTGTACAAGGCGTCCAGCGGTGCCCTGGTCTTCTCGGCCGGCAGCGTGCAATGGACCTGGGGTCTCGACCAGGAACACGACGGCGACGGCGCCCCGGCGGATACACGGATGCAACAGGCCCAGGTGAACCTGTTGGCCGACATGGGCGCACAACCCGGCACGCTCGCCGCCGGCCTCACCGCGGCGAGCGCGAGCACCGACAGCACCGCCCCGACCGTGACCGTCAGTTCGCCGGCCGCCGGCGCGGCGTTCCCGAACGGCACCTCGGTGACCGCCACCGGAACCGCCACCGACTCCGCCGGCCGGGTCGCCAGTGTGGAGGTCTCCACCGACGGCGGCACCCGCTGGCACCGAGCCGACGGCACCAGCACCTGGTCGTACACCTACCTGATGACCGGGGTCGACAGCCAGAGCATCCGAGTGCGTGCCGTCGACGACAGCGCGAACGTCACCGCCACCCCCGTCACCCGCCAGGTGACCAGCACCGGTCCGTACTCCGTCTTCGGTGAGCAGGATGTCGTCTCCGCCGACGCCGGCGACCCGACCTCGGTCGAACTGGGCCTGCGGATCACACCCAGCCAGAACGGGTTCGTCTCCGGGGTGCGCTTCTTCAAATCCGCCGCGAACACCGGCGTGCACACCGGATCGCTCTGGTCCAGCACCGGCACCCGCCTGGCCACGGTGACGTTCGGCACCGAGTCGGCCTCTGGCTGGCAGAGCGCCAGCTTCTCCTCTGCCGTGGCCGTCACCGCCGGCACCACCTACGTGGTGTCGTACTCGGCGCCGAGCGGGCACTACGCCGCCACCCCGTACTACTGGGCCTATCGCGGCATCACCGCGGCGCCGCTCACAGTGGCCGGCGGATTCGGTGCGACCCCGGCCGGCGTCTACAACACCAACCCCGGCGCGTTCCCCCAAGACGCCTACCGGAACGGCAACTATTTCGTCGACGCCATCTTCACAACGGTCGACACCTCACCACTGACCGCGTCCAGCCAGTGGCCGCTACCCGGATCGTCCAGCGTCCCCCTGAACAGCACGATCAGTGCCGTGCTGAGCCGGGACGCCACCCCCGCGTCGATCGCGTTCACCGTCACCGACCAGCTCGGCGCCACGGTCGCCGGGACGGTGAACTACAACGCCACGACCCGCACGGCGACCTTCACCCCGGGCGCACCGCTGAACGGCTTCGTCGCCTACACGGTCACGCTCGCCGCCATCGACACCTCAGGCGCCGCGCTGTCCAGCGGCGGCAGCTGGACGTTCACGACGGTTCGACCGCCACCAGCAGCGGGACTCTGCCCGTGCTCCCTGTTCACCGACGCCACCGTGCCCGAGGTGCTGCAGATCTCCGACCAGAGGGTCACCACCCTCGGAGTGCGCTTCACCAGCACGGTCGCGGGGACCGTCTCCGGCATCCGTTTTTACAAGAGCACCGGCAACACCGGCACCCACACCGGAACGCTCTGGACCGGTACGGGAACAGCACTGGCCACCGCCACCTTCCAGAACGAGAGCACCTCCGGCTGGCAGTCCGTGACCTTCGACAGCCCGATCCCGGTGGAGGCGGGCACCGAATACCTGGCCTCATACTCCAGCCCCACCGGAACGTACTCGGCCACCCCGGGGGTGTTCACCGGTGCCGGTGTGAGCAGAGGGCCGCTCACCGCGGCCAACGGTGCCGGCGCCTACACCTACGCGGATGCCTTCCCCGGGTCGTCCTCGGCGGCCAACTACCTGGTCGATGTGGTGTTCAACCGGGGCGCTGAGCCGATCTCGGTCGACAGCCGAACACCCGCGGACGGGGCCGTCGGGGTCTCTCCGACGACGCCGATCAGCGTCACCCTCTCCACCGCGATCAGCACCGGATACGCGCTGACGGTGACGAACGGCGCCACCACGGTGGCCGGTACGACCAGCCTGTCCACGGACGCACGCACCATCACGTTCACGCCGACAGCGGCACTGCCGGCCGGGGCGAACATCGTCGCCGCCCTCTCCGGGGTGGTCTCGGGCGGCGGGGCCACCCTGCCCGCCCAGAGCTGGGCGTTCCGCACGACCGGTCCCGCCGGCACCGACACCTTCACGCTGCTCGGCAACGAGACCCCGACCGTTCCGGCGGCCAGCGAGTCGTCGCCGGTGGAGCTGGGGATGGCATTCACCCCGAGCTCGAACGGATCGGTGACAGCCATCCGGTTCTTCAAAGGCCCCGGCAACACCGGCAGCCACACCGGCTCGCTCTGGTCGTCCTCCGGCACCCGCCTGGCCACCGTGACCTTCGCCAATGAGACCGCCAGCGGATGGCAGACCGCTCAACTCAGCACCCCGGTGCAGCTCACCGCCGGAACCGACTACGTGGTGTCCTACCTGGCGCCGGTCGGACGGTACTCGTACACGGCTGGCTATTTCACCTCGCCCAAGACCAGTGGGCCGTTGACCGCCGGGACGACCGAGAACGGTCGCTACCGCTACGGCAGCGGAGGCGGTTTCCCCAGCTTCTCCTGGAACGCCAGCAACTACTTCGTGGACGTGGTGTTCGCCCCGTGACCGGCGCGACCCTTCCCGTGAACCCCCAGCACACCGACCAGGAGCCCACACTCGATGACTGACCCGACACCCGACCGACCGATCCAACCTGCCGCCATACAGATTCCAGCCGACCTGGCCGGCGCCCGCGTGCTCGTCACCGGCGGGGCCGGGTTCATCGGCAGCCACCTGGTCGACGAACTGCTGGCCCGCGGCGCCGCCCACGTGCGGGTGCTCGACAACCTCGTCAACGGCAGCCGCGACAACCTCGCGCACCACGCTGACAACCCGGCGACCAGCCTGGTGGTGGGTGACGTCCGGGATGACGCCGCCCGCACGACGGCGCTCGAGCAGATCGACATCGTCTACCACCTCGCCTGCCTCGGCGTACGGCACAGCCTGCACGACCCGGTCGAGAACCATTCGGTCAACGCCGGCGGCACACTGGACCTGCTGATCGCCGCCAAAGAGCGCGACGTCCAGCGATTCGTCTACGTGAGCACCAGCGAGGTGTTCGGCACCGCCCAGTACGCTCCGATGGACGAGCGGCACCCCACCTGGCCGGAAACGGTCTACGGCGGGAGCAAGCTCGCCGGCGAAGCGTACGCCAGGGCCTTCTTCCGTACCTACGGCATGGACACGGTCGTGGTCCGGCCGTTCAACACGTACGGGCCTCGCAGCCACTTCGAGGGCGACAGCGGAGAGGTGCTGCCGCGCACCATCGTGCGGCTGCAGGCCGGGCACCGGCCGGTGATCTTCGGCGACGGCGAACAGACCCGCGACTTCATGCACGTGTCAGACACGGCCGCGGCCCTCGCCCTGCTGGCACGGGTGCCGGCCGCGGCCGGGTTGACCCTCAACCTCGGCTCGGGCAGCGAGATCACCGTGAACGTGCTCTGCGCCACCGTGGCGGAGGCCGTCGGCCGGCCGGACCTCCGCCCCGAGTATCTGGAGGACCGGCCAGGTGACGTGCGACGGCTCCTGGGCGACCCCGGCCAGATGCGGACCCTCACCGGCTTCCGGCCCAGGGTCGGATTCGACGACGGCGTCGCCGACCTGGTCGAGTGGTTCGGTCGGCATCAGGCCACGACGAGCTCGATCGACCGGGTCGCCGAACGGAACTGGCTGACCCCGGAGGTGGTCTGATGGACCGGATCAATGTGATGAAACCCTGGCTCGGCGCCGAGGAGATCGCCGCGGTGACCGAGGTCATCGAGTCCGGTTGGGTGGCGCAGGGGCCGCGGGTCGCCCGATTCGAGCGGGCCTTCGCGCTGGCCATGAACGCACCGTTCGCGGTCGCGACCTCCAGCTGCACGACCGCTCTGCACTTGGCGCTGATCGTTGCCGGGATCCAGCCGGGCGATGAGGTGGTGGTGCCGTCGTTCTCCTTCATCGCCACCACCAACGCACCCACCTATCTGGGCGCCAGGCCCGTCTTCGCTGACGTCGACGCAGACACCGGAAACGTCACCGCCGGCACGGTCGCCGCGGTTCTCACCCCGGCCACGCGCGCCGTGATCGTCGTCGACCAGGGTGGGGTGCCGGTCGATCTCGATCCGATCCGGTCGCTCTGCGACCCGCGAGGCATCGTCGTCATCGAGGACGCCGCGTGCGGAGCGGGATCGAGCTACCACGACCGACCGGTCGGCGCTGGAGCCGACCTCACCGCCTGGTCGTTCCACCCGCGCAAGATCCTCACCACGGGGGAGGGCGGCATGCTCACCACCACAAACGCGGACTGGGCAGATCGTGCCCGCCGGCTGCGGGAGCACGCCATGAGCGTCTCCGCGAGCGACCGACAGGCCAGCGTGCTCGCTCCCGCCGAAGACTACGCCGAGATCGGCTACAACTACCGGATGACCGACCTGCAGGCGGCGATCGGAATCGTGCAGCTGGACCGCCTGCCCGCCATCGTGACCCGCCGGCGGGAGATCGCCGAACGGTACACGAGCGAGCTGGCCGACATCGACGGCATCCGGCCGGTCATCGACCCGGCTTGGGGGCGCTGCAATTACCAGTCCTACTGGATCGAGATCGGACCGGACTACCCATCGGACCGAAACGGACTGCTGGAAGCCCTCGCCGCGGCCGGGATCTCCGCCCGGCGCGGAATCATGGCGGCGCACCGCCAGCCGGCCTACCGGGACCGCGTCCCGGAGAGCCTGGCCCTGCCCGTCACCGAACGGCTCACCGACCACACCCTCATCCTGCCGGTCTTCCACGACCTCACGGATGCCCAACAGGACCGGGTGATCACCACCGTGCGGAGCCGTGCCCGCAGCGTCGCCCGGGCCGGGCTCTGATGCGAGACCTGCTCCTGGTCGGCGCCAGCGGACTGGCCAGGGAGGTGGCTGCGGGTCTTGGCGGGGCGCGGCAGATTCTCGGCTACCTCGACGAGGACCCCGGCCGATACGGCCGTCGGCTGGGCGGCCTGCCCGTGCTGGGCGGTCTCGAACTCGCCCGCGACCTCGACGCCGACCTGCTCGTCTGTGTGGGGTCCGGCCGGGCCAGGCGCGGCATCGTCGACCGTCTCGCCGGGCTGGGCATCGGCGCGGACCGGTTCGGTCGGTTCGTCTCCCCGGGCGCCCACCTGCCGATGGGCACTCCGATCGGCCCTGGCAGCATCCTCTTGGCCGGCGTGGTGGTGACGACCGACGTGACCGTCGGCGCCCACGTCGTGGTGATGCCGAACGCCACCCTCACCCACGACAACGTGCTCCATGACTACGTCACCATCGCCGCCGGGGCGGCGCTGGGCGGTTACGTGGTCATCGGGCCGGAGGGGTATCTGGGAATGAACGCGTCCGTGCACCCGCGGATGCGGATCGGCACCGGCGCCGTCGTCGGCATGGGAGCCGTGGTGCTCACCGATGTGCCCCCGAACGAAACCTGGGCCGGGGTCCCGGCACGCCGGATCCGGGTCGACGGGGCCGAACCTCTGCTCACGGCCGGAGCGCGCCGATGAGAATCGTCGTCTACCCGCACTCGATGGAGCTCGGCGGCAGCCAGTCGAACGCCGTCGACCTGGCCGGCGCGATGCGGGACCGCGGCCACGAGGTGGTGGTCTTCTCCCCGCCCGGTGTCCTGGTGGACCGGGTCACCGGTTCCGGTCTCCGGCACGTGTCCGCGCCCCGACCACGGTTCCGGCCCTCGCCGGCGGTGATGAACCGATTGTGCGACGTGGTGGCCGACCTGGACGCGGACATCGTGCACGGGTTCGAGTGGCCACCGGCACTGGAGGCCGTGTTCGGTCCGGAACGCCGGCTGGGCGTGCCGGCGGTGTGCACCGTGATGTCGATGTCGGTGGCGCCCTTCCTGCCGACCTGGCTGCCGTTGACCGTGGGCACCCGGCAGATTCTGCGCTCCGTGATCGCCGAACGACCCGGCACCATCCTGCTCGAACCGGTCGTCGACACCCGACACGACCGACCGACCGACCGGGATGACGCCAAACATCGGTGGGGTATCGAGCCCGCCACCCTCGTCGTCACCCTGGTGACCCGGCTGGCCGCCGAACTCAAGCTGGAAGGCATCCTGGCGGCGATCAACGTTGTCGGTGACCTGGCCGCCCGGCTCCCGGTGACCCTGCTGATCGCCGGTGACGGTCCGGCCAGAGCCGACGTGGCCGCCGCCGCGGACCGGGTGAACACGGTCGCGGGCCGCCCGGTCGTGCGGGTCATCGGGTCGCTGGCCGACCCCCGTCCGGTGTACGCGGCCGCCGACGTGGCCCTCGGCATGGGCGGGTCGGCGTTGCGGTCGATGGCCTTCGGTCAACCACTGATCGTGCAGGGCGAGCGTGGCTTCTGGCGGCTGCTCGAACCCGCCACCCTGCCGGAATTCGTCGCGAACGGCTGGTACGGGGTCGGGACGGCGACCGGTGAGCGCGCCGGCGAGGACGCCCTCCGGAACCTGCTCTACCCGCTCCTGACCGACCCGGCCAGACGCGTCGAGCTCGGTGCGTTCGCCCGCACGACCGTTCACGCCCACTACGGCCTGACCGGCGCGGCCGAGAAGCTGGAACGCTTCTATGCCGAGACCATCCTGGCCGCCGTCAGCGACCCGCCGACCAGGTTCGTGCGGCCGTACCTCGCCGCGACCCGGTACGACCTGGCGCGCAAGGTCCGACGGCGCCTGCACGGCGTCCCAGACGACGACTTCAACTCGCTGCCCGCCGGGCAGGCACCCACCGGAAGGGCCACCTCCAGATGACCGACACCGTACCGCTCACCGCAGTGCCGTTCCTCGACCTCGCCGCACAACAAGCCGAGATCATGGGCTCGGTCGGACCCGACGTGCTGCGACTTCTCGACCTCGGCCAGTTCGTCGGCGGGGATCAGGTGACCCTGTTCGAGGACGAGTACGCCCGGTACAGCGGTGTCCAGCATTGTGTCGGGGTGGGCAACGGTACCGACGCGCTGGAGCTGGCGTTACGGGCCCTCGGCATCGGCGCGGGCGACGAGGTGCTGGTTCCGGCGAACTCGTTCATCGCCTCGGCCGAGGCCGTCGTGCGTGCCGGTGCCACGGTGCGGCTGGCCGACGTCGACGATGATGCCCTGTTGCTCAGCGCCGACACCGTCCGCGCGGCGGTCGGCCCGCAGACCATCGCGGTGCTGGCGGTGCACCTGTACGGACAGCCTGCGCCGGTCGAACAGATCGAGCGGGTCTCCGGCGGCGCCGTGGTGATCGAAGACGCCGCGCAGTCGCAGGGTGCCTCCCGGTTCGGCCGGCAGGCCGGCTCTCTGGCGGGCGTGGCTGGGACGAGTTTCTACCCGGGCAAGAACCTGGGCGCGGCGGGTGACGGCGGGGCGGTGCTCACCGACGACGCCGATCTGGCCGACCGGGTGCGGATGACCGCCAATCACGGCAGCGCCCACAAATACGTGCACGATGTCTTCGGTTTCAACTCCCGGCTGGACGCCATCCAGGCGGTGGTGCTGCGCGCGAAGCTGGCCAGGCTGGACGCCTGGAACGACGCCAGGCGTGCTGCCGCGAGCCGGTACGACGACCTCCTGGCCGACGTCGCCGAGGTGCGGCGCCCGGTCATCTTGGCCGGCAACAGTTCCAACTGGCACATCTACGCGATCCGGGTTCCCGACCGTGATCGCGTTCTGGCCGGGCTGCTGCACGAAGGCATCGGAGCCGCGCTGCACTACCCCACCCCGATCCACCTGACCGGCGCGTTCCAATCGCTCGGCTACGCCCGCGGCGACTTCCCGGTGGCGGAGAAGGCGGCCACCGAACTGGTCTCCCTGCCGATGTTCCCGCACCTCACCGGTGAGCAGCAGGAGCGCGTCGTCGCCGTGCTGAAGCGGTTGGTCTGAGCCGTGGACGGGCCACCGGGCAGCAGCGTGGGGGACACCCTCGGCGGGCTCGAACAACGGGTGTGGCGGGGCCTGGCCTGGAGCTTCTTCAACACCCTGGCCGGTCGGCTCGGATCATTGCTGGCGGGTATCGTCATCGCCAGGATCGTCGCCCCCGAGGCCTTCGGGGTGTACGCCGTCGCCCTGGTCGCCCTCAACCTGCTGCTCAGCATGAACGAGCTCGGCGTGAGTGTCGCCCTGGTGCGTCACCCCGGACCGGTCACGGCCATCGCCCCCACCGTGGTCACCCTGTCTATCGGGACGAGCGCGGTGCTCTTCCTGGCGATGCTCCTGCTGGCCGGGCCATTCGCGACCGCCATGGGCGCACCGGAGGCGACCGGTATCATTCAGCTGATGTCCGTGGCCGTGCTCATCGACGGGGTTACGTCGGTGCCGGTCGCGATGCTGACCCGGGCGTTCATGCAGGCCAAGCGGATGCAGATCGACCTGCTGGGCTTCGCCATCAGCACCCCGGTGACGATCCTGCTGGCCCTGGCCGGGCAGGGCGCGTGGAGTCTGGCCTGGGGCGCGGTGGCCGGGAACCTGGCCACCGGGCTGTTCTCGGTGCTGTGGACGCCGGAACGTTACCGGCCGGGGTTCGACCGGGCCGTCGCGGGTGGCCTGCTCCGGTTCGGACTGCCGCTGGCCGGTGCGAGTCTGCTGCTGCTCGCCCTGGTGAACGCCGATTTTGTCGTCGCGGGCCGGGTGCTAGGCACCACCCAGCTCGGACTGTACTTTCTGGGCTTCAACCTGAGCACCTGGCCGATGACACTCGTGTCCACGGTGGTGCGGCGGGTGACGACGGCCGCCTACGCTCAGCTGCACGCCCGCGGCGACGGTCACACCGGATTCCGGCAGTCCATGTTCCTGGTGCTCTCCCTCGGAATGCTTCTGAGCGTGCTGCTGGCCGCCTACGCCGAAGAGATCGTACGGTTCCTGTACGGCGAGACCTGGGTGCCTGCCGCTGTCGTGATCCCGGCGCTGGTGATCCTGAGCATGGGCCGGATGGTGGTCGAACTGTCCTACGACTACTTGGTCGCCCTCGGCCGCACGATCGGGAACGCCTGGCTGCACGGAGTCTGGCTGGTCGTCCTCGTACCCGCCTTGACGCTCGGGGCGATGGGCTTCGGCATCGGCGGGATCGCCTGGGCGCACGTGCTGGTCGTGCTGGTCGTGGTGCTGCCAGGGGTCGGGATCCTGCTGGCTCGGTCGGGTACGCCGGTGTGGCCGCTGGTGAAAGATCTGTTGTTCCCCGTCCTCGGGGCCGCAGCGGTGCTGGCGTCGTCGGTGCTGTTGACCCGGCTCCTGCCGGGCGGATTTGTGCTGCTGGCCGTCGGCGGGGTCGTCGGTGTGCTGGTCTACGCCCTCTTCGTCGGCCGGAAGTTCCTGCGCACGATCAGAGCCTTCACCGGGGCGGGTGAGCGTTCGCGCTGACCGGGACGCACCGTCGCCGGCCGCACGGTGCGCGTCGGCGGGAACGATGGACGGGGCAGCAGCCCGTCGTTGTTCCGGTCGAGCAGAACGGTGTTGGCCAGCGCGCCGATGCAGCCGACGCCGAGGAAGACCAGGCTGGAGGCCTGGGGAAAGCCGAACGAGTCGAAGGTGGCGAAGCTCACGGCGCCGGCGGCGACCATGGCGGTCAACGCCTGCGCCAGGCTGCGGGTGGCCTCGTCTGAGCTGGCGCGCCGGCTGGACAGGGCCGAGACCATCGCGACGATGAACAGGGCCAGCAGAGCGATGGTCCCCACGAAGCCGACCTCGATCAGTAGGCCGAGGTATTGATTGTCCAGGATCCGGTACTGCGGGAGGAACGTGGACAGTCCCCGGCCGAAGAGTGGGGCCCGTTCGATGAATTCCAACGCGAGTGAGTAACTGTCGGTTCGAGACAACGCACTGCCGTCGGTGGAGATGTCGGTGAACAACCGGGTCAGCGTGCCCAACATGCCGGGGATGGTGACATAGATTCCCACCACCACACCGAGGATCACCAGGTAGGACAGGCGTCGTCTGGTGGCCGGCCAGGAGGGGATCAGCACCACCAGGGCGACGACGACACCCACCAGCGCCGACCGGGAGATGGTGATCGGCACCGCGACGGCGATCAGGCCCACCGGCAGCCACCGGGCCACGGCGCCGCGGCCACGATCGGTCAGAGCGAAATGCAGGGCCAGTGGCAGGATCATCGCCAGCACCACGCCGAACTCGATCGGATGACTGGACGTGCCGGCGGCCCGGGTGAACCCGTTCCGGTCGTAGATGCTCGTCAGGGCGGTGTTCGGCGTCAGCCCGGGAATGTGAATGACATCGACGATCGCGGCGCCGGTGACGAACTGCAGCACACCGATCAGCGCCGCGATACCACCGGCGAGGACCAGGCGCCGCAGCACGGCCTCCAGGTTGGCCCGGCCGACCAGACCATCGGAGGCGAGCAGCACCAAGCCCAGCCAGGAGGCGATGAGCAGCAGACCCCGATCGGCGGCGTTCAGTTCCAGGCTGTCGATCGGCCGCGACGTCGCCGCGATGTAGCTGGTGAGGACCGCGATGGTGAACCAGAGCATCGCGCGGCGAATCGGTTGTGGTGGAGACAGGGTCGACGTCGACCGGTTCATCTGCGCCGCGGTCCACCAGACGAGGGCGGCCAGACCGAGGAGCAACGCCGGTGTGCCCAGGGCGCCGATTGCCGAAACAGTCAGGTTCGACGGAATCAGCATCAGGGCGAAGACGCACAGCGACAGAAACGCCGCCGCATCCAGCCGGAACACGGGCTCCCGACCCGGCGCGACCGGGGCGCCGGTCGGCCTAGACCCGCGCACCAGAGATCACGGGCTCTCGCTCGCGAGGACCGCGCGCTCGTCGTGGGCGGACCGGACATCCGGCGCCGGGCCCGGCGCTGGTTCGTGGGCGCCGTCGCTCGAGGCCGGTGGCCGCGCGGCCGTGACAGCGTGCCGGCGCCGGACGGCGGCATCCACGAACACGGCCAGAAGCAGGGTGAGCACCAGGCAGGCCGCCGTCAGGACGATCAGGGTGCGCCCCAGGGCCGCAGAGTTCGGCACCGCCACGGTGTTGTTGGTGATCACCATCATGCGCACATGCGAGTCGTCGGACGCGGCGACGGTGTCCTGGAGGGTGTCGAGCCGCTCGGTGGCCGTCGCGAGGACCGCGTCCAGGGTGTCGAACGCGCCGTCGGCGGTTCGATCGGAGACCGTCACCTCGAGCACGGAACCGTCGACGCTGGCGTCCTGTTGGATGGTGTACTCGGCGGTGCCATCGCTCGGCGCGATGCTTTCCACGGTGTCGGAGTCGGTCAACGATTTGCTCAGCACCCCCGCCACCACCTCCAACCCGCCGAGGGCCAGAAACGGGTTACCGCCGGTCTCCTCGACCGAGATCTGCGGGGGAAGCAGCAGCACGGACGACTTCACGTCGTAGGTGATCGGGATGAGTCTCAAGGCCAGCACGATGACGCCGGCGGTCAACAACAGGCCGGCCACGAGAACGTACCAGCGCCGTCCGGCCGCATGCAGGAGTTCCGCTAAGTACACCGATGCTCCCTGCTCTTGTCGGCCCTGGCACTGTCGGCTATATATAAACACGATCGGCCATTCTTCGCGCGGTGGGGAAACGGTCAGCGACGAGCAGGGACGAGGCCAGCATGACCGCATGGGATCTGTTTTCCATCGCGGCCCAGCGCTGGCTGATCGCCCTGCTCGGCGTGCTGCTGACCGTCGCGATGGTCGTCGTCGTGTCCGACGCCCAACCGTCCTACCTCGCCCAGGTACGGGTGGTCCTGCTGCCGCCGGCGAGCGCCCAGCCGAACGGGTACACCGACGCCGGCGGGTCTCTGATCAGCCTGGCCGGTGTGGTCGCGCTCACCGTGGAGGGGGCAGACGTGAGCGCTGAGGCGGTGTCGGAGGACGTCACCCTCACCGGGGAGGGGCGTCGGCAGGGGTACACGGTGCGGCAGCCCAATTCCGGCGGACAGTGGCAGTACCGCTTCGACGAACCGATCCTGGACGTGCAGGCCGTCGGATCGACGCCAGCGGACGCCGAACGGCAACTGGATGCCGCGCTCCGGCGAGTGGACTCCGCCCTGGCGGACATTCAGGACGGCGAGGATGTGCCGGAGGCGAGCCGGGTCAGAACGGTGCTCAACCCCGAGGTCGCGCAGGTGACGGAGGTGGGCGGCAGCGTTGCCAGGGCCATGCTGGCTACGACGGTTCTGGGCCTGCTGCTGACCGTGTCGGTCCTGGGCTACCTCGGTCCACGGCGTCGGGAACGATCTGCCGCCCCGATCGGGCGTCGGTGAAGATGGCCAGGAAGTCCAGGCTCCGGGCCGCCCAGCTCTGCGTCAGCGCGTAGCTCCGTCGGCGCTCGGCTTGTTCGGCGTCCGCCGGCTGCCGCAGCAAGCGCAGGGTCTGCGCGGTGAAGTCCGCCGGCGTCGCGCAGACCTCGACCAGCCCGGCGGGAATGCGGTGTGCGCTGGGCAGGTCGGTCACGACGGCGGGCCGGCCGGCCGCCAGGTACTCCAGGGTCTTGAGCGGATCGCTGCTCTGGTTGAAGTCGCTGTCGGTGTACGGGGTCAGTCCCACGGTGATCCGTCGCATCAGCGCGGGCAGCTCGTCGAACGATCGGGCGCCGACCCACTGCACGTTCGGGTGGGCGAGGAGCGCGGTCATCCGCTCGAGGTCGAAGGTCAGCTGGCGCGGCCCCACCAGGAGCAGCGAGGCGCCGCTGGCCGCGACGCTCTCGAGCAGGCCGATGTCGATCCGGTCAGAGAGATGACCGATGAAGCCCGCGATCGGGTCTGGCAGGGTCACCGCGGCCGACGGTGCGGCCTCGTCGACGGCGGAGAAGTGCCCGGTGTCGCAGCCGTTCGGGATGATGAGAACGGTTCGCGCCGTTCGGGCCCAGCGGTCGGCGAGTCCCGGCGAAACGGTGACGACCACATCGGCGGTGGCGAGTCTGGCGCGTTCCCGCCGACGCAGCCAGCCGGAGGGGATCCCCATCAGTTCGGCGCCGGCAACCCAGTCGTCGGTGCCGTAGAGCACGGTGACCCGCGCGTCGCAGGCGCCGAAGACGTCGTCGAGGGAGGCGACCACCAGACCGTCGACGGTGCCGCCCAGGCGCGCTACCGCCCGGGCGATGGCGCGCCGGGTGAACCACTCACCAATGGTGCGGAGGCCCGGTCGGCTGATTCCCGGCACGGTCAACGGGGTGAGCCGGGCGAGATTGCGGTCGAGGACCCGCAGCCGAGGCCCCCGGGTCGATCCGCGCAAGGCTGGTTTTCTCAGCGGGGTGAGCACCGACGCCGGCGGGTCGACGAACAACACCGGCACGTGCTTGGCCAGGTGCAGGGCCAGGTGTTTCTCCGACAACCAGGTGTCATCCCATGAGGTGCCGGAGGCGATGACCACCAGGCCGTCCCAGCTCTGCGTCGGCGCCGCGCCGACGGCTGCGGGCTGTGCGATTCTCACGCCCGGCTCGTCTCGTCGCGGAGCCAGGTGCCGGTGGCCGGACGCATGGTGCGTTCCAGCACCCGCGCGACCACCGCGGTGCCGAGGAAGACGGGGATCCGCCAGACCATCGCGGGTTCCCGGCGCACGATCCGGTACAGGTCGGCCGGCCGGGTGGACGCCGACTCCGACACCCGGCCGGTCTGAGCGAGCTCCCGGTTGCCGTGGGTGACCCGGATCCGGCGGGCGAGCAGTGCCCGCCACCGTCGGGCCGGCCACACCGTCACGGTCGCGTCGGCCACGATCGTTCGCTCGTCCGGGTGGAAGGATTCCGACACCGCGAGGTCGTCCGAGATGAAGTGTGGGAGCTGCGCCACCCGGCGGTAGCCGGCTTCGGACAGGGCGATGACCCCCCGGCCGAACAGCCCGGTCCGTACCTGCGGCAACCGTTCCCAGATGTCGTAGTACCAGCCGGCGATCGCGGAGACGCCGCCCCGCGCGAGGTGTCTGGTGGGGCCGGCGGCCAGCTGCCCCGGTTGGTCCAGGCGGGTGACCAGCCCCCTGATACTCGTGGCGTCGATGACGACGTCGGCATCCACGAACAGGATCGGGAAGGTCACGGCCAGCGCGGCCCCGGTGTGCAGCGCCGCCGGTTTGGAGGGAACCTCGAGTTCGACGACGACAACGCCCGGTTCGAAGGACCGGGCGACCGTTGCCGTGTTGTCGGTGCAGCCGTTGCAGACCACGATGATGGTGAACTCGTCGGCGGCCGAGTCGTGCAGCAGGGCGGTCAACAGTCGGGCCAGCGCGAACTCCTCATTGTGCGCCGGCACCACCACCGTGACCGATGGTGAGACCTGTGCCATGATGACTCCCTTCCATCGGCCGTATTAGTACCGTGTATAGCCAGATCGGCCCGGAGACGATAGCCGCGACGAGGAAAGGCACGCACAATGGCGACAGGCCCACCGGTGACGGTGTCCGTGATCGTCGTGACCTTCAACAGCGTCCGGCACCTCGACGGACTGCTCGAGTCTCTCCGGGCGTCGGCGTTCGACGGTCGGCTCCGGCTGGTGGTGGTGGACAACGCTTCGACCGACGGCACCCTCGACCGGATGCGCGAGCTTCACCCGGCGACGGATGCCGTTCCCACCCGCCTGATCGAGATGGGCCGCAACGCCGGCTATGCCGCCGGGATGAATGCGGGCATCGTGGCCGCCGCCGACAGTGACTTCTTCCTGCTGCTCAACCCCGACGTCCGCCTGCGGCCGACCGCGGTGCAGAACCTGGTCGATGAGGCCAGGTCGACCGGCGCGGGCATCGTGGTGCCCAAACTCCTGGCGGCCGACGGCTCGTTGCGGCTGTCGTTGCGGCGGGAGCCGACGGTGCTGCGGGTCTGGGGGGAGGCCCTGCTCGGTGGTCGACGGGCCGGCCGGTACCCTCCGTTGGGTGAGATGGAGATGCGCCGGCCGGTGTACGCCGCCGCCGCGGAACCGGACTGGGCGACCGGCGCGGCGATGCTGATCTCCCGGGACTGCAGCAGCACGGTGGGGTGCTGGGACGAGTCATTCTTTCTCTATTCGGAAGAGACCGACTTCGCCCTGCGGGCCAGAGACCGCGGCTTCCGGCTGCGCTTCACCCCCGCCGCGGAGGCCGTGCACTTCGAGGGTGACTCACACCAATCCCCGGCGCTGTACTCGCTCTTGGTGCGGAACCGGGTCAAGCTCTACCGCGCCAGGCACAACGCCACCAGCGCCGCCGTTTTCCGGGTCGGGTTACTCCTGGGCCTCGCCCTGCGCCTGACCGATCCGACCCGGCGGGCAGCCGCCTGGGCGCTGCTCGGGCGTACCGGTGCGGTGGCCGGACCGACACCATGAGGGGCGGCGGCCCGGCGGCCCCGCTTCGGGTGTTGTACAGCTTCCCGCACACCCTCGGCGCGCCGGGGATCGGGACCACGGCGCTGCATCAGGTCCGGGGGTTGCGGGCGGCTGGTGCCGAGGTGAGCGTGATCTGCACCGCGGTCGATCCCTCGATCGAACGGTTCGACGCCACCCGGACCCTCACGGTGCTCGGCCGTCGGGTGCCGCACCGAACATTCCTCAGCGTGGCCGCGGCGTTCCGTTTCCACGATCGGCGGGCGGCCGCGCGGCTGGCCGCCGGCGACTTCGACGTGGTGCACACCTGGCCGCTCGGAGCGCTGGCCACCCTGCGTGCGGCGCGTTCGCTGACGGTGCTCGGCAGCCGGGAAGCCCCGAACTCGCACACCGCCGCGGCGTACGCCGCCGCTCAGGAGGAGGCGGACCGGGTGGGCATCAGCGCCGGCCGCGGGCACTCGCACCGGCCTGACCCGCGCCGGTTGGCCAGGGAACTTGCCGAGTACGCCGCGGCTGAGCTGATCCTGACCCCGTCGGACCATGTCCGTCAGTCGTTCCTCGCCGCCGGACTGCCCGCTACCGCTCTGGCCAGGCACCACTACGGCTTCGACCCCGACCGGTTCCACCCACGCGGCCGCGACGACGACGCTGGGCGCCGCTTCACCGCGGTGTTCCTCGGCTCGGCTGAACCGCGTAAGGGCCTGCACTACGCCCTGACGGCGTGGCACGCGTCCGGTGCCGCTTCGACCGGCACCCTGGTGATCGCGGGCAACTTCGTGCCGGGCTACCGGGAATCGCTTCGGCCGCTACTGGAACACCCGAGTGTGCAGCTGCGCGGCTTCGTCGACGACACTGCCGCCCTGCTGCGGCAGGCCGATGTGCTGCTGCTCCCGTCGGTGGAGGAAGGCAGCGCCCTCGTCACCTACGAGGCGCAGGCCTGCGGATGTGTCCCGCTGGTGTCGACGGCGGCCGGCGCCCTGGCCACCGACGGGGTGGAGGCGTTGCTGCATCCGCCACGGGACGTGACCGTTCTCGCCGATCAGATCCGCCGGGTATCCACCGACCCGGCCCTGCTGGCCGGGCTGCGCGACCGGGCCATCGCCGGGGCCAGCGCCAAAACCTGGGCCGCGGCCGGAGAGCGGATGCTCGAGATCTTCGTGGCCGCCCGATCCGCCCGGCTCAGCCGCGGGACTGCCGCCGGGTGAGCCGGGCACGCCAGCGCTTGCGGAGCTTCCCCACGACAGGCTGATCATGGAGCATTCGGTAGGCCAGCCGGTTGACCACCGCCACCACCGCCACGAACTGCCCGACGAGCAGGGGACCGGGCCGGGAGGCCAGCAGGATCGCGTCCTGCTGTTCGACGCTCTCGGAGGCGTACCGCTCCTTGTACTCGGCGTAGCCGTGACCGAAGTCGGCCACCGTCACTGTCGGGTCCTGGCAGAGCTCGTCGAGCATGGCGTGCAGGACGAAGATCCCCACCCCGTCCTTCGCGAACCGGGGGTCGAAGCCGGGAGTGTTGATGGCGAAGGTGTCGCCGTGCTGATTCCCCCACCAGAACGCCGCCGGGGAACCGTCGATGTACAGCATCCAGACGCGCAGTCGACCCTGTTCGAAGCCGAGGGCGGTCAGGGCCCGGTCGAGGGCCGATTCGCTGGCACCGACACCGAGGGCGCGTTGATAGGTGGTGCGGGCGACGGTCTCGATGTCGGTGCGTACCCGCTCCAGGGAATCCAGGTCGAGGCGGACCACCGAGACGTCGTCGTACTTGCGGCGCAACCGCCGGCTCTCGTAGTGGGCCTCCTTGCGGGCCCGGACCGAACGCCGTTCGAGCAGAAGGTCGAGTGTGTCCGGGAGGGCGACGAACCAGCGCCGGGTGGTGGGCAACCCGCCGACCCGGAGGATCCGGGGCGTCCCGGTCGTTATGGCGCGGTGCAGGGCCGAGGCCACCGAGACCTTCTGCAGGATCACGGCACCGGCAGGTCCGTCGCGCAGCGATGCCCGGAGTGCGCGCACAGCAGCGGCGAGGTCCCCGGGCGTCTGCGCGCCCAGGATGCCGTCGAAGGACACGACGATCGTGGTGAGGTGCGGGCGGAGCACCTCGGTGTAGCCGACCGAGACGGGGAAGACGTGCCGCTCCAGCCGGGCAACGACGATCATCGCCGGCCGGCCGGAGCGTTCTACCAGCAACACGTGCGGCGCGATGACGCCGGGCAGGTGGGTGACCACGGTGAGGAAATAGTCGATGTCCGCGTCGAGATTCGACACGGACATCGACTGCCACGTTGCGCGTAGGTCCTGGACCTCCTGGGGGGTGGAGGCCAGGGTCACCCGCGCGCTGAGCGGGTGGGTGCTCAGTAGTCCAGAGCGGCCCCCGGAGTCTTGCCGTCGGAGGTGTAGGCGTTGTTGCTCCAATTGACCACTCCAATCGCGCCCATGTGGGCGTACGGACCGTACACCCCAACGCGATCAGAGAAGACGGTCCAGAACAGGTTGTCGGTGAAGGTGATGCCGTCGCCGCCACCCATGAGGGCGTAGTTGCCACCGGCGATTACATTGTGGTCTACCACGATCTTGCCGGCCTTGTCGGGGAATGACAGGGCGGCGGTCATGCCGCCGTTCACCCACAGCTCCACGGTGTTGTCCTGGATCAGGCCGGCGGAGCTGATGCTGTTCACCGGGTAGTGCAGGGCGTCGTAGTGCACTTCGTCCCGATCGACGAAGTCATGGATCCAGTTGCCGATGATCTTGGCGTCTGCACCGTAGATGCTCAGTCCGTCGCCGGCGATCTCGGAGACGTTGTTGCGCTCGAAGCGCACGCTGTCGCCAACGAGCTTGGCGGCGGAGACGGGAGTCTTCGTCCAGTCGGTTGAGGACAGGCCACGGATGTTGTTGTCCAGGATCTGCACCCGGTCACCCTCGACGTGAATGGCGGCCTGGTCGTAGGAGATCGCCGTGGGGCCGGCGATGTCGTTGCCCTGGATGATCACGTCGTTGGCCTCGATGCGGAGGCCGGCCGGAATGACCTGGTTCTTGATGACGGTGCCGTCGGTGGTGATGGTCATCGGCCCGGTGTACTTCTGGGTGGGGGCGAAGCCTGCCGCGGCAGGGCCGGTGTTTCCGGCGCCGGCGAAGCTGCCGGCCGGGCTGGGCGCCGGCGCGGGCGGGGTGGTCGGCTTCGGGGTCGGCGTCGCCGGGGTCGTCGGCGCGGGTGCCGGGGTGGCGGTCGGTGCGGGAACCGGCGATGGTGCCGGGGTGGGGGTGGGAGCGGTGCTCGTCTTCGGGGCGAAGACCACGTCGACCCAGTACCCGGACGACTTCCAGCTGTCGGTCGGGAAGGTGCTGGTCGCGCCGTAGGCGTAGGTGCCGCTGCCGGAGGCCACGGACAGGTGGGACGACGCTGCGGCCGGGACCGCGAGGTCGGTGGTGGCGGCGTAGCGGCCGTTCGGTGCGTGGTACGAGGCGACGTAGCGCTTGCCGGCGGTGACCGAGACGGGCTCGGCGAATGTCACCGTCTGCCAGCCGCTGGCGGACTCCGAGGTGAACGTCGCGGTGGCGAGCTTGCTGCCGCTCTCCGACCACAGAGTGCCGGTGTGGGTGCCGGTGTTCTCTGCGGTCTTCCAGTAGCGCACACCGAGCACCTGTCCGCTGGTCTTGGCGGTGAAGGTCGTGCCCAGTTCGACGCTCTCCCGGTCGCTGTCCACGACGGCGCCCTTCGGTGCGTTGGTGCCCCAGAGGGTGTCGGCGGTGGTGGAAACGGCTGCCGAAACGGGTGCCGCGATGGCCGGGGCCGTTGCCGACCCGACGACGAGCGCCAGGGCGGTCGCCGCGACGACCGCGGCTGTGGTGACGGCCGAATGCGGCCGAGTGGTTGTCATGCGGGGTTTCATAGTGGGTCTCCAAGTACAGGGGATAAATGGACCCAGAGAACGTAGGGATTCAAAGTGCCGGGAACACAGCGGGCAAGCCCCCCAAGGGCCCCGCCGGAAACCCCATCCTTACATTTTCGCCACGACGGAAACAAACTCTTTTTCGAACCTGAATCAATCTCGAATGAATGCTGTGAGCCAGAAACAACACCCAGAACGGGGGGTTTGTGGAACCGTACCTGAGGATTTATCGTGTTTGTCAGCAACCAGTTCCAGTCAGCACTAAGTGCAATGTCACCGGGGATTGCGCTCTCGAACGATGAGGCATGGGAGCGTCGATGCGCACGGTTCTGGTGGTCTACGGAACGCGGCCGGAAGCCATCAAATTGGCACCCGTTTTGCGGGCGATGGACGACTCGAAAATTCTTGATCCGGTGGTCGTCGTGACCGGCCAGCACCGTTCGATGCTCGACCAGGTGAACACCCTGTTCGGCATCCGACCGCACTACGACCTCGATCTGCTGCAGGGTCGCCCGGACCTGGCCGGCATCACCGCGCGCGTGCTCGCCGGACTCGGACCGATCCTGATCGAACGACGCCCGGACCTGGTGGTGGTGCAGGGCGACACCAGCACGGTGTTCGCCGCCGCACTGGCCGCCTTCTACGCTCGCATCCCGGTGGCCCACGTCGAGGCCGGCCTGCGCACCAACGACAGGTACGACCCGTTCCCCGAGGAGATCAACCGTCACCTGACCACCGTGCTCACCACCCTGCACCTGGCGCCGACGAGCACGTCCAGGGCCAACCTGCTGGCCGAGGGGGTCGACCCCCAGAGCATCCATGTCACCGGCAACACCGTGATCGACGCACTGCTGGATGTCACCGCGCGGCAGATCCCGCCGATCAACCCCGACCTCCGCCGGGTGGCGACCAGTGAGCGGGTGGTCCTGGTCACCAGCCACCGGCGAGAGAACTGGGGCCAGCCGATGGAGCGCATCGGCCGGGCCCTCGCCCGCCTCGCCCGGCGTTTTCCCGACGTGCTCTTTGTGCTTCCCGCCCACCTCAACCCCCTGGTCAGGGAGGCCTTGCTGCCTCCGTTGCTGGACGCGCACAACGTACTGGTCACCGAGCCCCTCGACTACGTCGACCTGGCCTATGTGATGGGCGCATCCTGCCTCGTGCTCACCGACAGCGGCGGCATCCAGGAGGAGGCTCCCAGCCTCGGAAAACCGGTGCTCGTGCTGCGGGAGACCACCGAACGACCGGAGGCCGTCACCGCCAACACCGTGCGCTTGATCGGCACCGACGAGAACGGGATCGTGACCGCGGTGACCGAGTTGCTGACCGATCCAGAGGCGCACAGCATCATGGCTCGCGCCATCAACCCCTACGGCGACGGCCGCGCGGCCCTGCGGGTGGTCGGGGCGATCGAGAACTACTTCGGCAGCGCGGAGCGACCGGCGGAGTTCACGACGCCCACGGCTGACGATGTGACGGCCTAACGCCAGGCGCCGCGGGTGTCGAAGACGACCCGGCCCTCGAGCCGTGTCTTCGGGAGGGCGATGAACTGATCGTGATCCACCAGCAGCGCGACGATGTCGGCATCCTCGATGGCCTGCGACAGCGACTGCAACCGGACGTTCGCCCGATCGGCCAGGCGGCCTGGCAACTGTTGGGTGAACGGTTCCACCACCCGGATGTCCAGGGCGGGGTGGGCATCGGCAAGGGCGGCCACTACCTCGACCGCCGGGCTCTCCCGCATATCGTCGACGTTCGCCTTGAAGGCCAGTCCCAGACAGGCGACGGTGGGCTCCCGGAACCGGGAGGCCTTGTCGCCGACCTGCCGGGCCACGTGCAGCGGTTTGGAATCGTTGACCTCGCGGGCGGTTCGGATCAGATGGGCCAGGTCGGGGGCGGCTCCGACGATGAACCAGGGGTCGACGGCGATGCAGTGCCCGCCCACCCCGGGTCCCGGGGTGAGGATGTTCACCCGAGGATGGTGGTTGGCGAGCCGGATGATCTCCCAGACGTCCAGCCGCAGCCGCTCGCTGATCAGGGAGAGCTCGTTCGCGAACGCGATATTGACGTCGCGGTAGGCGTTCTCCACCAGCTTGGCCATCTCCGCGCTGGCCGCGTCGGTCTGCAGGATCTTGCCCTGGGCGAAGATCCGGTAGAGCCGGGCGGCGGTCTCGGCGCAGCGCACGGTGACGCCCCCGATCACCCGGTCGTTCGTGATCATCTCGATCATGATCCGGCCGGGCAGCACCCGTTCGGGGCAGTGCGCCACACAGATGTCGGACAGCCCGTCGGCCTCGTGCGGAAACCGCAGGTCTGGCCGGTGGTCGGCCAGCCAGCGACTGACCAGCTCGGTGGTTCCCGGCGGTGATGTCGATTCCAGCACCACGAGGTCACCCTCCTTCAACCGCGGCGCGATCTGGCCGACGGCCGCACGCACATAGGACAGATCGGCCGAATGGTCCTCCTGGAACGGGGTGGGGACCGCGATGATGAAGGCCTCGGCCTCCGGCACCGTCGTCGTCGCGGTGAGCCGGCCAACGCTGACGGCGCCGCTGACGGCGATCGCCAGGTCGGGTTCGACAAACGGCACCCGACCGGAGGAGACGGCCTCGACGATCGACTCGTTCACATCGACGCCGATCACCTCGATACCCCTGGTGGCGAGCGCAACCGCGGTGGGCAGGCCGATGTAACCCAGGCCGATGATGGCGACCCGTCCGGTGAAAGTATCGTCCATGGTGTCTGCGTTCCGCCTGTCAGGTCGTGCCGCGCGGCTTGCCACCGGCAGCGTATGGGGTCGTGGGACGGAAGCGCTCCTTGACGGTGAGCACGATGAAAGCGGTGTTGGTGATCAGGTACCGGTTCCACAATCGGCCGGGCTCCTGCAGCAGACGGTAGGCCCACTCGAATCCGAGTCGTTGCCAGGCCTCCGGTGCGCGCCGGGTGATTCCGGCCAGCACATCGAACGACCCGCCGACACCGTGCAACAGCGGTACCCGCAGGCTGTCGCCGTACCGGGCGAGGAAGATCTCTTTTTTCGGCGACGGCATACCCAGAAACAGCATGTCCGCGCCGCTGCGGGTGATGGTCATCGCCACCTCGGCGGCCTCCTCCTCGGTGAAGTAGCCGTTCCTGCTGCCCGCGACGACCAGGCCGGGAAAACGGTCCCGTACCGCGCGCAGCAGCTTCTCGAGGACCTCGGGCCTTGCACCCAGAAAATACACCGTCAGCTCGTCCCGGTCGGCGACCTCCAGCAGTCGCTCGAACAGGTCGATGCCGGCTATCCGTTCGGGCAGCGGGCGTCCGAGGATCCGGCTGGCCCAGATCACCGATTGGCCATCGGCCAGCAGTACGTCGGTCGCCAGGAGGGAGTTTCGTAGCTGCGGGTCCGAACGCATCTGCACGATCTTGGCCGCGTTCACGACGCCGACCAGAAACCGTAGGCGGTGTTCGGTGCGGTGCCGCGCGCGCTCGAGCACGTCGGCCATCGTGAGCGCATCGATTTCCAGACCGAACAACGGTTGCCGGATGCCACGGACCCGGTGTGCGGCGGAGTGCCGGTGACGCATTCTCACCCCTCCCCGTCGGCCGTCGCGGGGGCGGTGCCGACCCGGCGAGGGGCACCCCAGGTGTACAGGAGCCAGCCCAGCTCGTATGGGCGGCACTCGTGGTCGATTCGGTTGGGTGGCATGACGGCGTCCAGGCCGGGCAAGCGCCAGCCCGGGCGCAGTGATGTCGTCACCGCGGAGAGCTTTCGGGCTGCCTTGGCCGGTTCGCGCCGACCGACCTTGCGCCAAATCAGTGCCCGATGATCGTTGATCAGATCGTCGATGACCTCCGGGTGGGTGTCCAGCCAGCCCAAGCCGAGAATCACCGCGTCGGTGTGATCGTCACCATTCGCATCGAGCAATTCCAGCAGCGCCATCGGCGCCATGGCGTGCTGATGCACGCTGTACACCGGGTAGCCCTCCACCACCGAGCCCAGGCGGGCGTCGTAGTGCCACCACCACTGCCCGGCCGGTCCCTGCAGGTCGCAGATGCGCCGGGCCGCGCTGTTCGCGCCGTGCAGCGCCACGCGATCATTGGTGTGGACCGCCAGCCGGGCCAGCGCCTGAATGGGGTAGACCTGATCGGCGAAGCAGCCCACGTGCGCTCGCCACCGACCCATCGACCTGGCCGGTAGAGCGTGCGGGAAGATACCCGTCGGCCCTTGCGCATTGAGCAGCCGGTCTCGGGCGAGCGCGATGATGTGGCCGGAACGGTCACGGCCGCCTCGGACGCCGACCCGTTCCTGCGCGGCGATCGCGGCCGTGAGCATCCAGGCGACGTCGACGGTGGGCAGCGGGCGGTTGTCGCTCAGGAGCAGGTCGAGCCGGGCGAGCAAGCCGTCAACGGACGACCCATCGGCCTCGGCGACAGCCCACGCGGTGAGCGCTATCGCCCCGGGATCGGGCGTCTCGGTCGCCTGCCGACGGGCCACGTCGATCAACCGGGACACCGTCGTGTCGCCCAGCACCGCGGCCCGCTCGGCTTCGGGGAGCCGGCTCAGCCCGAGTGCCGCGATCGCGGCGTACCGCAGGCTCTGGCCCTCGCGGACCAGCTCGACGCCGTCCGTGCCGCGCACGGCGCGCACGGTCTGCGCGAACTGGCCGGTCTCCGGGATGAACGCCGCCGCCAGCCCCCGAGCGGCCAAGGCGACCAGGTCGTCGACCAGCGTCGACGGAGCGGGTGGGGCGTCGCCCTGGGGGAGAAGGGTGGGTTCCAGTCCGGTGGGTCGGCGGGGAAGGTCGGGCAGGTCGCGCGGAGATGAGGTGCTCATAGGAGTGTGAGTTGCCCTTCGTGTTCCCGGTACCGTTCATTCGTCGCCGGACAGCGGAAATCACCGGGGGCGCCCGGTTCGAGAGGCACGCCGCTTCGTCCGACCCAGCCGGCCCGCCGGGCGGGCACGCCGACCACGAGGGCATAATCGGGTACGTCCCGGGTGACAACGGCGCCGGCGGCGACCATCGCCCACCGTCCGATCGTGACGGGTGCCACGCACACCGCCCTGGCGCCGATCGACGCGCCGGTGCGTACCGTGACGCCGACGAGGACCCAGTCGTCGGCGGACTTGCGGGAGCCGTCCACATTGATCGCCCGGGGGAACTGGTCGTTGGTGAACACGGCGGCCGGGCCGACGAAGACACCGTCTTCGAGGAGGGCGGGCTCGTACACGAGAGCGTGATTCTGCACCTTGCAGTTCTTGCCGAGGATGACGCCGGGACCGATGTAGGCTCCTCGGCCGACGCTGCAGCCGGGCCCGAGCAGGGCATACTCCCGCACCTGGGCGAGATGCCAGATGGCACTGCCCGGTCCGATCACGGCGGTGGGATCGACATCGGCGGTAGCGGACACCGAGACGGAGGCGTCCATCACCGGGCCGGGGAAGACACGCCGTCGCAGGCGTGGAGGGTCGGGGAACTGGTCACGGGCAATCCCTGCATTTCGGGTGTACAGGAGGGCCGACCGGTCGACAAGCGGATCTAGGGGTCCGTCTGCCGAGTCGGTCGGTGGAGATGACAATCGCTCAGCTTGATACGACCAGACCATAGCCGGTCGGGTATCGGCTCGCTGTGACCCGTCCGGGGGTCGCTTCCCCCAGCCCGGGCGAGTGCCGGATGCCCGGTGAACCCCGCAAACGAGGGTCGCCGGTCGGGTCGGACCCGGCTACTGTCTGCAGCGACATCGTCGGCCCGGTAGTCCGCCCGGCGGCCCGGGCGCGAGGCGAAGGAGGCGACACGAATGGCGTTCCTCAGCCACCGCACCGCGACGGCTCTCGGCCTGGTGGTGGTGCTCCTTGCCGGTGCGGGCATCGTGATCTCGGCGGTGCAGCGTTCCGATGACGACACCGGCGCGTTGGCCGGAACGTCGGCTACCCCGGCGCCGCCCGCGCCCGCGCCCACCCCGGCGAGCGGGACGCCCGCACTGCCGGCACCGGCCGAACCCGCCCCAGCCGACGACGCGCCCGCGGTCGACCCGGCCGCTCCCGGATCGGAGGCCGACCCCGCGCCCGCCCAACCGGGGGTGGAACTGCCGCCCCCACCGGAGGCCGAGGCGGACGAGCCTGACCTCCCGGTATCCGAACCGCTGCCCGTGCTGCTGCCGGGGCCCGCACCGGCCACCGACGCCGAGACGGGTGCAGTGGTGGCGGGCTTCCCGGCCTTCATCGAACCCGCCCCGGAATCCACGGTGTCCTCCTCCATGGTCACGTCGGAGGGCGACAGGGTGCAGGCGGCGTTGACGGCCTCCAGCTCCGAGACCGCCGAGAAGGTGCGGGCGCATTTCGATGCGGTGTTCGCCACCCACCACCTGCAGCCCACGCCGGTTCCGGCCGTCGGCGGATCGACCGCGCTGGCGTACACCAGGGGCACCGAGTCTGTGACCGTCACCCTGACCGCGCTGGCCGGCGGCGGCACCGACTATTCGGTGCTGGCGAATCTTGATGCCACCGGCTGAGCTCCGGGTGTGGGCCGGGCACATCCGCTGTGACCGAGGGGTGTAGATGTATATCTCTTTCGGGTTCCTCTCCGACCGGGGTCGGCCCCGCCGAACAACGGCCAAGGTGTCTTCGGTTGTCGTGACCCTCGGTGTGGTGAGCATGCTCACCGACATCTCCTCTGAGTCCGTCGCGGCGATCCTCCCGCTTTATCTCACCAGCGTGATCGGGTTGTCCACCATTGCCTACGGCGTGATCGACGGGCTCTACCAGGGGGTCAGTGCCATCGTCAGGATCGGCGGCGGCTGGGCGGCCGACCGGACCCAGCAGGGAAAATGGGTGGCCTTCGCCGGTTACGGCCTGTCGGCGTTCGCACGGATCGGGTTTCTCGTCGCCACCGGCTTCGGCGCGATCGTGAGTATCGTCACCCTGGACCGGCTGGGTAAGGGCATCCGCACCGCACCGAGAGACGCGATGATCACCGCCGCCTCCGCCCCGGACGAGCTGGGCCGCTCCTTCGGCGTGCATCGCATGCTGGACACCGTCGGTGC
>Ga0247816_10000191_pt1 | contig 37507 bp, 63 predicted proteins | sample UWRJL209509C1_FD_179930 | JGI IMG/M metagenome (GOLD analysis project Ga0247816, IMG submission 179930) | Plant litter microbial communities from Arlington Agricultural Research Station in Wisconsin, United States - UWRJ-L209-509C-1 | ecosystem: Environmental > Terrestrial > Plant litter >...
CGTTTGATTCATTCCGAACTAACGAAGCGAAGGCATGGCGCGATTCACAACCTGATGATACGGCGATCGTAACTCAACAAAAGATTGACGATCTCAACAAGATTATTGATCGACTTATCGAACACCCAAAGATTAAACCGTTCTTAGAAGTTCCCTGTGCTACCGAGTTAATCGTTGAGAAGAAAGCACATGCGCACAACGTTAAGGGTATTCTAGACCTAGTATCGACGGATAACGAAGCAATAAATATTATTGACTGGAAATTCGTTTCGAGCCTTATATTTGACTCGTTCGCAAAAAAAGCTTTGTTTATGCATTACGATCTACAGGCATCCGTATACGACTTTCTAAAAGACGCGACGAATGTTTATTTCGGAGTTATTGAGAACGAAGCACCACATCGTATTAAACTATTTCACTGCGACAGTTCATTCTTAGAAAGTGGAGCCGAGAAGTTCAGCAAGGCATTCAAGATACTAGACGAGGCTAAGTGGAGAGAACCGAACTTTAATATAGAAGAGGTATCAGAGCTTATGTCATGGGAAAATCATAATGGGTAGGAAAAAGCCGGAGTGGTTGGATGAAAACCTTCCCAAACTTGTAAACTTGTGTGAACAAAACGGCTATGAGTACGAGAAGAAAAGCATATATCAGTACAGGATTTATGGAGCAACTCACGTTATAGACATTTACCCAAGTCGTATGGTTTACCATAGGCTGGAATGTGAAACTATAAGATCAGTTGAACCATATCCAAGAGTACTAGACGAACGATTTAATAAAGAACAAGTAGAACAATTACTTGCGACAGGAGACTTTAAGTAATGAGCGATGCGGGCGATAAAGCTGTAGAAAAACTTAGTATGGTAAAAGACTTAACTGAAAACAAAGAAGTGAAATTGATCGCTAAGATTATGTCTGAGTATATAACAAATAGTGAAAAAGACGATCTAGGTTTTAATGGTAAAGGTAAAAAGTAATGCCGGATAGTAAATGGAAGCAAACCATGATCAAAAAACTCGGTTCGGAAGAAGCCGTCAGCGAGTATATGTCAAATATATCAAAAAAGCAGATCGGCATACCTAAGCCTACAAGTGGTACAGCCGCACTCTCAAAAGAAGAACGATCACGACGTGGTAAAGATGCGGCTAACAAACGATGGGGTAATACTAACGGATTGGATAATAAGTAATGGGAAGAAACATTTTGAGCATTTGTGACGAATGTAGCGAGTACATCTTTCATTTAAGAGGTAAAGAGGGTGACTTAATGCAGAAGTTCCAAAACCTGCACTGGAAACATGAGAAGTACACAAGAATAGTGAGTGATTACGTTACCGAACAACCTGACAGCTACGAAGATGTAACCGACGAACTAACTAACACAACAGAAGAGGGATAGTATGAGCAAAGAAATAATTACAGTTGAGACTTATGGCAAGGGTATTACTGATAACCCCGACCTCATAGGTAAGACTATTAAAAAGATACGGTTTAGCGAGGAGTACCTAGTACTTGAGTTTGAAGATAGTGTTTTTGTGATGTCAGTTGAGGGCGATTGCTGTTCAACGAGCTACTTTTACGATTTCTACGGCGTAGAGAGTATTCTCAATCACAAGGTTAAAGAGATAACTACAGTAGAACTTGACCCAACCGACCTCAAGGCTTCACATAGTGGAGAATCAATAGAAGTCTACGGGTATAAGATTATCTGTGATGATAATGAGAGCGAATATAACTATTACGGAACTAGTAGAACTGGAGTATTCTCTTTTAGGAACGACAGCAACGGATATTATGGAGGCTACTGTATACCTGTATCAGAAAGTTTCGACTATGAATCTGTTCCTGAGATAACAAAAGACGTATCGGGTGTCTGACCCCCTACAGAGTAAGTAATAAAGAAAGGTAACTATGAGGATACTAAATCTATATGCGGGAATCGGCGGCAATAGAAAACTATGGGATGGTCACGAGGTGACAGCTATTGAGAACGAACAATATATTGCAGACGCCTACGCAGTGCTCTACCCAAACGATACGGTTATAGTTGCAGATGCCCACCAGTATTTACTAGACCATTACAAGGAGTACGACTTTATCTGGTCATCACCGCCTTGTCCGACACATTCTCGTATGCGAAACTCACTAGTGAAGAGTAAACCAGTATATCCTGACATGAAGTTATACGAGGAAATTATATTCTTAAAACATTTTTATAAGGGTGACTGGGTTATAGAGAATGTTATTCCTTATTATTCACCACTAATCTCACCAGTTGCAGTGATTGACAGACACTTTGTGTGGAGCAACAAACCTATAAGTGAGTCAAAGTTTAGTAGAGGATATGCTGGGCGTATCACAGACCAATCTAAAGAAGCACTGGCCACCGAGTACGGTATAGAATTACCAGAGGGAACAAAAAACCAGAGAAAGTTGCTGCGTAACGCTGTACACCCAGACTTCGGACTGTACATTCTAAACCAATTAGCGGAGGAATCCTAATGTCATCTAACAAGGTTAATCACTAAGTAGTATAAGGAATAATAGAATGAGCTACATCAAAGAATATGGGCTAAAAGTATGGTGGTATAACGTAAGATTTAACTTTGCATATTGGTTACTGGGTGCTAAGTCTATGAAAGTTACCAGGAAAAAGCGATGAATCAAGATATGGTTTTAGTACCGAAACACATAATCAAACGGCTTAGCTCTTATTATAAGGTTGGCGGATTCTTTCGTGAAGGTAAGCCCCCAATATTAGTATTGAATGCTCTTGATGACATAACACACTACGATTACGGAGAGCCTATGCAAACGCAACATTCTTTCAGAAAAGTCCCAGCCGTACCAAAATCAAGGAAACGACCCCTAACCCAACAGGAAGATATATAACATGGATAAGGTGACTTTACTTCCACCAAACGCATTTGATACTGAATACCAGTTCACGGAGCCTATAGCTGAGTTTTACGGTGAGTTAGAAGACTTTATAATGGTCAGATTAAGTGAAGGTAAAGTACAAATACGGAGGGTCATTGAGAATCCTACCTCTGGTCAGAAAGATATATAAGAGATGGTATCCCAGGCTAAAGGCGGTTGTAAAGATTGTGGGTCTATGACTCATACAGCGGTTTATCACAATCGTAAGCCTATTAAGCCAAGGCTCTATACCGCCTCCTCGACAGGTACGACGAGTGAAAGTACTATTTACTTCACGGTAAAGAAGTCTCGAAAGAAGCGCACACCAAGGGCTAAAGCTAAAGATGCGGCATGGGCGGCATTCTCACTATTCATACGTATAAGAGACTCTCTAGCAACCACAGGAACCATAGAGGCATGTGTATGTATTACTTGTAACGAACGCGGATACTCAGAACCCAAAGACTTCAAACATATTCAAGCAGGTCATGCGATCGGGGGACGTAAAAGCTCGATCCTGTTTCACGAGGAGATCACGAACGGTCAGTGCGACTATTGCAATGCACAGGGTAAGTTTGGACTTAGTGGAGATTACGGCAATTACGCTGCTGCACTTATAAAGAAATATGGACTTGAACATTATAGGGAATTACAAGCACTTGCTCGTACAACTGTTCAATACAAGACTAATGACTTTGTTGAGATAGCAGAACTGTATAAAGAAAAGACGAGAGCATTATTGTCATAAACATTAGTTATATGTTATGATGATAGTGTTAATAAAACGAAAGGTAATACACAATGGCAGGAACAAAAATTGGCGGCGCTAAAGCAGCAGCAAAGAATCTAGCAAAAGATCCAGACTTCTATAAAAAGATTGGTGCAAGAGGTGGCGCAAATGGTCACACTGGTGGTTTTGCCGCGAACCCTGACCTTGCACGCGTTGCGGGCGCCAAAGGTGGTAGAATCTCACGACGTCGCAAACCAGGTCAAGTCTAAGCATAAATAGCTTGACTTAGCGTGTACGGTATGATAGTATAAATAAGTAAAGCAAAAAAGGTTTTACTGAAACAAGGCAGCATTACAGTAGAAGATCGTCACTGACATCTCGACTGCCAAGTTTCAACAATATAAACAAACTGGGTAGCCTCCGAGTGGGAAATCAAGCAAGGTAATCGGATGTAACCTCCGGCACGAGTCTTGCCAAGGAACTCACTCGAAAGCTACTCAGCAAAAAGAAAGGTTCATATGTCAAAAGAACAAGCACCTGTAAAAAAGAACAAGAAAAAAGTAAACATGACTGTAGCTCAATTAATCGGATTCTGGTCACTAGTCGTACTGATCGCGACGTTCTGGTTTGGCACATTTGTAGGAACTCAAGCAACACTTAATTCACAAGCTAACGAAGCTCAGGTTAAGACGCAAGCGATCGAAGAATACAAGGCAGAACTTTTAAAAGAAAAACAGTAGCCTTACCACCTACTGAAACAAAGCAAGCGGTAGGAACTAGCAAAGAAATTTTGCAAGTTGTGGAAAACTGTAGCCTCGTTAGCCGTTACGATTGGGACACTCGCATAGCTCGTGCAATTTGTATGGCAGAGAGTGGCGGGAACAGTCAGGCGTATAATGGAGCTAACAGTAACGGCAGCAATGATGCGGGACTGATGCAAATTAATAGTATCCATGTAGATAGTGGGCTAATAAGTTCAGAAGACAGGTTTAATCCTGAAAAGAACATGGCCGCTGCGTATGCTATCTACAAAGGTTCAGGCTTTAGAGCTTGGAGCGCGTATAATAATCTTAGTTATCAGAAGTACCTTTAAAAATTCGACTGTTCACATGGACACGTAAGTGATCGGGTTCGATTCCCTCTCCCTGTTGCCAGCTAGTAACTGGCGACAGGCCTGGTTCGTTACTGAATGGGCTTATGTGTTCTTCATGGCTACACAAGGTGAAATCCTCTGCGTAAGCAGCTAAGTCCTACGACGGGTAACCGCCTGAAATATAGCGAAGTCAGTAGAACTTGTGTAGTCAGCTAGTAGTAAAGCGGGTGCTAAAGGATTTAATTGCCTAAGAGCGAGTATCGAAGCACTGTCTACTAGCAGCCATGTGAACAGCTGAGATTAGAGTACAAAGACTTATAGATGGTTGCACGGAGTACCACGCTAGGACAATTCGATGGAGTAATTACCATTGCTGTGTTGAGGATATATACTCAGAAAACAATTGTCCCCGTTCCATCTGTTTATAAGGTTAATAACAATATTTAGTAAGAGGAGATACAGATGATTTACAAAGTAGTTGAAGTTGGCGGATATCCAAAAGACGGTTCAACCTACGAGCTTGAGAAAAGGGTTAAAGAGATGATTGACATGGGTTTCAAGCCATTAGGTGGTATCAACTCATTTCAGGAATCCACGGGTGGAGGTATTCATACTAGGCGTTCGCAAGCTATGATTAAACCAGAAACATTATTGGAAAAGATTTTTAACTAACCCTTAATATAGAGATCAACACAGGATCGCGATTCAACCCGCGATCTTTTATTTTGTACTTGATTCTGTAGCGAGTATGGCATATAATAAGGGTGTAAAAGAAAGGTTTTACTATGAAAATTAAAGTTATGCATGTCAACCAATTAGGTGACAAAGGCGAAATTATCAAGCTTACTAAAGGTGGTTTACGAGTTCGCTTCTATAAGCGTTATCTAGGGCGAGGTCTATAATGTTGGGCAGTTACATTAAAAAAGAGCTACCGGTACTGTACAGCGTCTTAAACCTACCCACAGGAGATAAAAACTAATGGATGAAAAATTAAGTGATCTTGATCGTAAGTTTTGGGATTTCCACCACAATAACCCGATTGTATTTAATAAGTTAGAAAAGCTCGCAGCAGACGCATATAAAACCGGACGAAAGAAGATTGGTATCGGTATGCTATTTGAAGTATTGAGGTGGTATTCAATGTTTGAAGTTCAAGGGGAAGCTTACAAGCTTAACAACAGCTATCGGAGCCGTTACACACGTATCCTCATAGACGCACACCCTGAATATAGAAGTATGTTTGAAACACGGAGGATTAAGTCATGATCGCGATCGCATTAATGGTGTTCGGTGCAATGTTCATATTGACTGGTATCGTTATGTTTATATTAGTCTCTATCGAGTTCGCCAAAGAACGTGACTGGTTGAAATCACGTAAATCTGGGAAGAAGAAGTAATGAGTACTAAAAGCAATACAGAAGAACTATTTGAGCTATGTAAGGAAGTATATGTGAAGTTTCCAAGTTGGAAATATGGCCTTGACTGGATGGGATATGTAAACAAGGGTCTTGATAGTGAGTATATCAACCGAACTTGTTACGACCCAACTGATGATGAAGATGATTTCCTGTGGGAGCAAGAAGAATACGACCACGTTCCCCTCTATACCTCCGACTACCTACTAGAGAAGTTACTACAGGTCACCCCGTCTATAAAGTTTTACAAAGCAAGTAACGGCTACATTCACTTATTGTACGAACCGCAGCGACCAGACTACGAAACGTATATATCTGACACCCCACTCAAAGCCCTTCTAAAGCTCGCCATCGCGCTGCATGAAGCAGGCGAATTAAAAGGTAACTCACTATGAACCAAGAACTGAGAGATAAGATAGACGCAACGTTGCAAGAACACCTAGGGGATTTAGATATTGAATTGAACTACCTTGTAAACTCCCTCTATCAATTAGTAGTAGAGAGCCAGAAAATTTCAGAAGGTAAGCTTGGAGACATCCACCTTATACTTGTACGACTTAAAGATAATCAATATTACCAGCCAGCACTAGATACCTTTGGAGATGAAGTACGACCTTTCGCAGAAACTACATCATGGGGTGGTGAGCTACACAAAATGGCAGAGGTTGATTTAGCTATGAAAGATATAGCTACGGTGCTTCAATCTCAACTCTCATCTATAGGGGGTAAAAGCGAATGGGGAACACCAGGCAATACCGCTATTGAGGATATGCCAGCGGTGATTACACCAGCAGAGGTTGCTAGGTTTAGAGATTATGAGGATAGGTAACTAATATGAACGAATTACGAAAGAAGCTAGACGCAATCGAAGTTAGTATGCCAGCGGGTGAGTATAACTACGAATGGGAACTGGATGAAATGCTTGGTTCACCTGTCGAGTCCGTCATCGACGCTATCCTACAGGCTTTACCAGAAGAGGGGGACATATCTACCGACCCTAAGTGGAATCAGGCAAGGAGTAATACATTACGAGAAGTACGTAATATTCTAAATGAAGCGAGGAATTCAAAATGAGTTACCTACCAGATAATACGAGTGATGAGCTGCACCGACTTCTTTCATATATAACTGGCGATAATACGAAAGCAGGTGATATTCGTAATACTGTATCTGCTATCAACACCCTCATCACACAGAGGGAGAACGCAGCAAAATTAAAGGGACAGGCCAACCTCATCATAGAATTACAGAATGCAGAAGTGATTGATGATATAGACGCTGAACACTGGTACGCACAGATTGAATCTGAGCTTTCACCTAAACTACTAGAGGAGAATAAATAATGGCACTGTTATGTAGCAAATGCGGCAAACCAGCGGCAATTGGACACTCGTGTACACCCTGGATTCAAGGTGTATCAAATGTATCTGTAATGCCTTCTAATGATGTACAGAGCGAAGAACTAGATAATTTACTCAATCAATTCTATCAAGCTGGTAAGAATGGAGACCATCCAAACAACTCAAATCTTCACAAGAGTGTTTTGGCATATAAAAGTTCAATCAAAGAAGCCATTGGTGAAGCACTAGCAAATCGTGACAAGACGGTGAAACTGACCGTAGGCGTTGTGCTGACGGGTGATTTAGGAAAAAAATTCATAGAATATTACGACTCCTACAGGGAATTTGACCAAGAGCCTGACCGCATCCAATCATTAAAGACAGAAGGAGGAAAATAATGGACAGCGGAAAACTAGACTACTTCATACCAACTATTGACCCAAATACAGGGGAGGATATAGCTAATGGATAACTCTAGCAACGCGGACGAGATAATAACAGCCGATATGCTTTGGGATGGTGCCATAACTGAGAGCCGATTTAATCGCTTTGACGACGAGCTTATAGACAAGTATTTCAACGAGGAAGGTAAGGTGGCTATCGAAAAGTATATACAGCGTAAAGTAACCGAAGCAAGGATTGATGAATTTGCAACAGTCAATGGTATTTGGGGAGAGGCAGAAAGTGTGTCTCCAAAATCAGCTGGTGTGAATATACATGACAGACTTATTAAACGCCAAAAAGAACTAACCGAGTCTCAAACTCTCAAGGAAAGGGAAGAACGATGAGTAAACAGTATGATTCATTTAAAGAGAAAACTATAAAAGCATCTCAAACAATCAATGAGGCGGGTAAAATGAAAGCTGTTGATGATGAGTATGTTAGGGGATTTGCAGATGCTATGTGGGAAGCACGAGAGATTTTTATGCGTGTAGAGGATGAACCAAATGAAGCATAACCCCTCACCTACAGTAAGTGATGAAGATACACGAAAAGAAGTAGACGATATTTTAAACCTACTTGGAGAGACTGCAGATATTAGTGGTGCTTGTACAGAGATGGTTTCCCTCATTGAATACAAGGAAAGAAAGGCAAGACTCGCAGGACGTATTGAGGCAGGAATGCAGCTACGAAAATCAATGATTAGCACTAGTCCATTTGTTGAAGGAATCCTTAACCCCTACTTACTAGAGCAGAGACGATGCCTAAAGTTTACCTCAGAGGACAACAAATAAGATGGATGGTACATTTTGGCTCCTAATCGGGCTTTTAGCAGTACAGCTTATCGCTATGGCATGGGCTATTCTATGGCACGGAGATGAATAAAATATATTGCACCTACTGCCTCACGAACACTCACAGCGATACTTCATGTCCATGGCAGATCAAGGATAAATAGTCTTTACACATAAACCGGCTATGTTATAATTGCGGCATAACTAGGAGTTAACTTGAACAATATAGTGGTATGTAGAGAGAAGCTTGTAAATTCTAATCTAAGAGTTTACACTCCCAACCCCACACTAATGTTCGCACTTTCAGATACAAAGGTTATCGTAATTACAAACTTCCATACGTTCTTTCTCCGTCATACTCACCGTAACTATCTTCCGCGACTGAATAATGTACGACAGCTTATAGAGGCTAACAAAATAAATAATGCAGCAGACTTGCTAACAGAATTGAAACTAAATGTAGGAGAAGGTATAGAAATGGTTGTCACTAAGATTGATAGGGTGTTGGAGGAAAACAAATGAACTTCCTTATCACTGCACTCGCGGTATTTGGTTTAAGTAGCCTTCTGACGTCATATGACGGTGCGTGGGGCGTTTTTCGTAAACTTAGGGACAAGTTCCCCGATTCATTCTTGCACTGTACAGTATGCACCGCTGTGTGGCTCTCGATACCAATTATATTACTCGGTGCCTTTGTAGGAGTGTGGTCTATCGCACCGATTGCTATTGTCGGAGTCGTCATAATAATAGAGAGGTTAACATGATAGTTGTTTATAGTGCACGCTGCATGGCTTGTAGTCACAAACACCTTCACAGGACACTCACTCACTACGCTATGGAAAATAAGGTAAAGTACGAAGTACGCCGGACTAATTTATCTAAACAATTTGAAGAGGAGGCATTACAGTACGGATTGAAGCTACCCTTTGTTGTGGTAGACGGAGAAGCAAAAAGGATTGAAGATCTATAATGTATCCTGTGGTTTATTCTTATAAAAAGTCAAAGACGAGAGAGTTCGAACTATCACTTGAGTCGCTCAAAAATATTAAAGAGTGGAACGGTGTAGTCTTCGTGATCGGAGATATTCCCGATGTAGGGAATTATATTAAGTACAACCACATACCGATCAAATACAAGTGGGGAAAAGAATCACACTCTAAATCAAACGATGAGATATGTGCTTACCTCACAGCCGCTGATTTTCTTGATGAGTTTATTATTATGGCTGATGATATATACATCTTGCAGCCCTGGAGTTTGGAGTATCAAAACAGAGGAACATTAGACGATCACATTAAGACCAGGGCTAGAGGTGATAGCTATGCTAGACAACTTAGAGATACGAGGGATTTCCTGTTAGACAACGGTCAACCTACTCTAAGCTATGAAATGCACATACCTATGCTAGTTAAGTCAGATCAATTACGAGATGCCGCTGAGCTCGTTAGAACATCTCGTACTATGTTTATACGATCTATCATAGGTAACTGGTTCGAGATACCTTCTAACAAATCAATAGACCCTAAGAATCAGCCATTGACGGATGATACTGTGTTATATTCATCGCAAGATAGTACGTTTGATTACGAAAAAGTGAGGAGTTATTTAAAATGAACAGATCAAGTGTATGGTTACGCAAAGAAAAGGGCACAGATATTGGGATAGAACATAATGCAGAGGATAACTTCTTTTGGAACCCTTCAATCGCATGGCACAATAAAGAACTCTTTGTGTCATATCGTGGATATCGGAAAGACCCTAACTCATTCAGATCTTATACAAGCCCTCTCGTCGTGGGAAAGCTAAAAGGTGATAAGTTAGTCGAGTATAAGGAATTAACGCCCCAAAACGTCCCAGATTACGTTAAGGAGTGTGGTATCGAAGATGTAAGGATATGGAGCGACGGCGAAAACTTATATGGGATCGGTGTTGTCCTTTCCGAGTTCCCAAGTGATCTAAAGCGCAAGAAACTAAACGTAAGACTTGCTGAGATTAAGATTAACTACGAAAAAGGAACCTACGACTTTATCGAAGACTTCGGGCAGCCTATCGGATTTCCTGAAAAGAACTGGTCACCTATTCAAGGACGACCACACGAATATATGTACGCAGTAGACAAACTGTACAGCTTCGGTATTATTACCCTCACAACCCCTAGAGCTACAGTAGACCATAGGATAATTCATAACGGTACACCACTTATGAAAATAAATGGCGGATATATAGCAATCATCCACCAAAGGACACGTCTTGCTAATCGAGCTGGTTGTTATCCTAATATGTTTGTTAAATATAACGACGACTTAGTACCTATTGAGTGTACTGACTGGTTCGTATTTGATGACTATAAAGATGAAGAAGTGCAGTTTATGTCAGGTGCAGCACTGCTAGACAAAGAAACCCTAGGAATAACAGTTGGCCTTGATCGAATCACTGCAAGGCGACCAGCGTTATACAAAAGTTTGCTATACAAAGTAAAGCTGAGTGATATTGATTGGCAGCCGTATAAACCGACACCTCTATTTCGGGGTGTTTATAGAGAAGGAGACAAATAATGATAGCATTTGTAACGGGATGGACGGGTCAAGACGCAACACACCTTACTAAGCTGTTGCTAAGTAAAGGATACATTGTCATTGGATTAGTTCGTAGAGTATCGACAGAGCCACCACATCGTATTCGTAAGGGTTATGATTTCACCGAATCTATTAACTCAGGTCAACTCATACTAGAGACAGGTGATCTATTAGACCCGTCTAGCCTACGACGTATTATCAAGCAGTACCAACCAGACGAAATATACAACCTTGCCGCACAAAGCCACGTCGGGTTGAGCTTCAAGCAACCAGAGCTTACAACACAAGTAGATTACATCGGTGTTATGAACCTTATCTCCGCACTAGAGACTTCACACGAAGGTAAATGGAAGATGTATCAAGCCTCAACAAGTGAGATGTACGGAGCTAAGGATGAGGGATCAATACTTAACGAAAAGAGTGAACTAAACCCTAACTCACCGTATGCCATTGCGAAGACAGCAGCGCATTACTACTGTAGAAGCAAGCGATCGCAAGGACTGTTTATCTCAACAGGCATTCTATTCAACCATGAGGGAGAGCTACGAGGTGCAGACTTCGTAACTATGAAGATCGCTAAAGGTGTGAACGCTTGGATTGAAGACCCTACACAAATACTAGAGCTTGGTAACATGAACTCAGTACGTGACTGGGGATACGCAGGTGATTTTGTAGAGGGTATGCACCTTATCATGCAACAAGAAGAAGCAGACGAATTTGTTATTGCAACTGGAGAAGTTCATACAGTACGGGATTTTGTTGAAGCGGCTTTTAAAGCTAAAAAACTAGAGATCAAATGGGAAGGTGAAGGACAGGATGAAAAGGGCTGTGTGAATGGTGTTCTAGCCGTAAGAATTAACCCAGAGTTCTATCGTCCTAATGAAGTTGGATATTTATTAGGAGATGCAAGCAAGATCAAAGCTATTGGATGGGAACGTAAGACAAGCTTTGATGAGTTAGTAAATATAATGGTTAAATGATAATAATTATGAAAGTTTTTATTGTGCATGGAGATGATTACGAGGATCAAGTTGTCAGAACTGTCTATTCCACTGTTGAACTAGCTATAAAACATGTAGAAAAATTTAGTAGTTCCTTCTGGAAGTTAACGTTTTCAGAATACGAAATCAGGGACTATCTAATTGAAGATGACGAAGGAATTTAAACACAGGTGCTATACTGAAGATATGAAAGACAAAGCCACAGAGCAGGGTAAAGGTGTATCACCTATCTCAGGTGTTGCTCCTCCTGTTGCCTCACAGTTTGGACAGCCCAACGGCAACCCTCGCCATAATGGTGCATGGAAGAAAGAGGACACTGCTCGTTACAAGCTGGAGCTTCTGATACAGATGTCAGATGATGAACTTGATATATTGATACAAGAGCCTACTACTCCTCGCTTTGATAAGAATATGGCAACTGCTGTAAAGAACGGTCAGTGGAAAGAGCTTGAGGGGATGATTAATCAGGTATACGGCAAGCCTAAAGAGACAGTTGATCTATCTAACCCTGACGGTACTTTGACGCCAATTGTTCGTATTATTGACTCACGTATATCACAAGAAGAATAAATAACTTCCTTTAATGGCTATTAAGTGCCAGGAATCACAGCGTTATATAAAGTGGATACAGAAAAGCTTATCACGAATGAGATATTGATACCCGCAGAGTTTGCTAGGTTACTAGATAGTGATTGGCGAGAGGCTGCTATACATGGTGGACGCGGTTCATTAAAGTCTCATACAGTTGCTCGTATTTTACTCATTAGAGCAATGCAAAAGAATGGTTTATGTGGTTGCTTTCGTGAATACCAAAACTCTATCGCGGATAGTTCACATGCACTTTTAAAGAAGCTTATTGAAGATTATAAATTACCTTACTTCAAAGTAACTGACGATGCTATAAAGAATACAAGAACAGGATATTCTTTTATATTCAAAGGTCTTAGGAATAACATTCAATCTATTAAATCTATCGAAGGTATGACAGAGGCGTGGATCGAAGAAGCACAGACTATCTCAGAGGCCTCACTTGATGTTTTAACCCCTACAGTTCGTATTCCTGGTTCACAGATATTCTACACGTATAACCGCCTTAAAGATAAAGACCCTATTCACAACCGTCTCGTGATAGAAGGAAGACCAGGAACAATCGTAATCAATGTTAACTACGACGTTGCAATCAAATATGGTTGGCTATCCGATGTGTTGATGAATGAGATGACGAGCGACCGTGATAATCGTCCAGAGATCTATAAACACAAATGGCTTGGTGAACCATCCAACTTAAAGGGACAGATTTATAAGAACTTCAAAAAGATTCCTCGTATTCCAGAAGACGCAGAATATTTAGGCGCTGGTTTGGACTTTGGTTATACTAACGACCCTACTGCCCTTGTAGACGTATACAAGTGGAACAGGGCATACATTCTTGATGAGCGTCTATACAACCGAGGTATGCAAAATAAAATGATTGGTGTGTCGATTAAAAGATTGCCTCATTACACAAATCAGTTAGTTGTTGGGGATAGTTCTGAACCTAAGAGTATCGACGATATTAAGGATGAGGGAGTAAACATTATTGGCGCTACCAAGGGCAAAGACTCTGTTAACAATGGTATCCAGCTACTACAAAGCCTAGAGGTTTATTACACAGAATCAAGCCACAACATTGAAGAAGAAGTATTGAACTATGTTTGGCGTGTAGATAAGGAAGATAAGAGTCTTAATATACCTGTCGACGCTTATAACCACGCACTTGATGCAGCACGTTATAAGATAACAGATATTCTAAATAATAAACCTCTAGTCTATGGTGGCTTACTCTAGTTCAGCGTTGTTATACTAAAATAAGATAAAGGAATAAATGCGTGAATGCCATACAAAAGTTCATTAAGAACATAAAAGACAACTTCGCAGAGTACTATACTCTCTTAATCATCGCTGTAGCCATCCCTGTTGCAATAGCATCACTCACCTCTGTTGTATGGGGGATTTTACTTTCGTTTGTCCTTCAAGCATTGGTAGGAATCTTCTACATTCGAGGTAAGCAATGATACTAGGTACAGCACTTAAGGGTGCAAGATCTCAAGTCAACTTGGTTGGTGCTCCTTCATTCGCACAAGTGAATCCTTACGGCCTTTACAATCACTTCAAGTCTGACGAGTACGCGAGTCACTATCCGAATGTACGGCCGATTACTAATGAGTTTATGCAGATCGTGCCTTATGCGATCAACGCTAACGGTAAGCCTGTTCCGCATGAAGTTATTGACGCTCTGTATCATCCTAACCGTCGTGATAGCCTTCCTATGTTCCTTGAGAAACTTGGTGTATCAGTTCTATCTAATAGCTACACATATCTCCTCGTATGGCGTCGCGAGAACAACAAGGCTGAACCAGGTGGTGATTTTGGATTTAAGGGAAAGAACATTGCAGGGTTCACATTCCTAGAAAATCCAGCAATTGATTACCGTGATGGCAAGATCTATTACAAGATGGGCGCACAGCAGTTCGATGAAGATGAGGTTATCGCTATTCCTGGCGGATCACGGCCTGAAGATCTATACGGTGGGTATTCTCCTGCACTCTCAGCTGCTAAGTGGGCAACCCTTGATGGTTACATTGCGGACTTTCAAAATGGGTTCTTCCAAAACAACGCTATTCCAGCCGGTGTATTTAAGGTTGCGGCTCCAACGCCTACTGAATATAAAGACATGGTTGAACAGCTTAAAGAACGTCACCAAGGTGCAGGGAACAATAACAATGTTTCCTATACCCATGTCCCTATTGATGCACAGGGTAAACTTGCACCAGCTCAGATTGAATGGATTCCGTTTGCTCAGAGCAATAAAGAGATAGACTTTGAACCCCTCTTAAAGCATGTAGACGATCGTTTATCTGAAAGCTATGGTGTTTCAGGAATTATTAAGGGTGTCGATAGTAACGCAACCTACAACAATGCCGAGGTATCAGAGGCTGGATTCGCTAAACGAGCGGTCAAGCCTCTTGCGCTACGTATTTACTCACAGATCACGCATGAACTGAACCGTATTACTGGTGGTCTAGGTATAGCTGTCACATTCAGATACGAGATTCCTGCCGTATCAGATGCTGAACTCGTGAAGGCTCAAACTAAGACAGAAGAAGTTGCTATGATTAAAGAACTCACCGAACTCGGTTATAGTCTCGACTCCGCTGTGGATGCCTTGCAACTTTCACAAAGTTATAAGCTTCTTAAAATTGGTAATGCCCCTACTGTGATTGATAATGATAAGCCAGAGGTTGATGAAGGAAAAGAAGTAGATCGCTCACCAGACCCCACCAGGATTGACGGTGTGACACCAGTTAACAGTGCTGATCTTGAATTACATTGCAAGGCATGTGACCGTTTCTTAGGCACGACAGACAACGCGAACCCGACTGATAAGCTAAAATGCTCAAACAGCTCTTGCAAAGCTCTAGAGGTTCCAGTAGTTAAGGAGATAAAAACATGAATGACGAGAAAATAAGGCAAGGCGCAACCTTTGAAGTAACACTTAAAGACACCAACCTCACTGCTGAGACAGCTACAATCACTGTTTCTAATAGTGGGAACATACTCGCAAGCGATACAGCAAACTACGTTGAGACCGACGGTGTGATGTACGCGACGTTACGGCTCGATACGACTAACATTCCCTTAGGCACGCATGAATACATGTATACTATCACTTATGCAGATAATGTTGTGGTGAAACTACCTGATGCTTCTAGCTGTGAAGAGGATGAGTGCGACCTACCAGCCTTTATCGTATGTGAAGCTAACGACATAGAGACGAGCTAACTATGAGAGACATTAACGTTGAGCATAAAAACATTACTATCTTAGTCAAACGAGAGTCTGGTGATATTTCAGTACTTCATCGTGACAGTAGTATAGAGGTTATGCACCCAACAAAGAATGTCTCAGTCGATCACACAAATAAAATTGTGAACCTGAAAAGGTCAGACAATAAGTTGAATGTCTCTCATCCCGAGAAAACTATATCTCTTTACAATGGGGGTAGGCGTGGTGTTCCAGGAGAGCAAGGTGAAGCGGCAACTATCGAGGTGGGATCGACTACAACAGGAGCGCCAAGTACACCAGCTGAGGTCACAAACGTAGGCACAGAGAACGCCGCAATATTCGACTTCGTTATTCCAAAAGGGGATAAAGGAGATCAGGGTGATCCAGGTACAGACGGAGATAAAAATTATACCGAGACATTCCCACCTACTGACAATATATTCGTCACCCATAATCTTGGAAAATATCCAGCAGTCACCGTAATTAACAGCGCAGGGGACGAAGTCGTAGGCGAAGTAAATTATCTAAGTATAAACACACTGATCGTAAGCTTTTCCGCTGCCTTCGGGGGACGAGTAACATGCAACTAATAAAAGAAGGATTCAATCATGGCTAAGGCATTTTTAGTAGATATTAACTTAGGTAAGAATGAGTTGCAAAATGCTCGTATTCAAAACCTAGCAAGTGCACCAAGCTCACCAGTCGAAGGACAGGTGTATTACGATACAACTCTAGACAAGTTCGGTGTATATAATGGTGCCACTTGGGACTACATGGGTACTGGCGCAGGAGCCGGCACCGTTACAAGTGTAGCAGTCACAGGCTCAGACGGTATTGAAGTAGACTCAGGTTCACCCGTTACGTCGGCCGGCACGATTGCCCTTGGACTTAATGCTGGTACTACAAGGACATTCCTATCAATTAACAACGTTGACAACACGAGCGACGCAAGTAAACCAGTTTCAACAGCCACTCAAACAGCTCTGAACTTAAAAGCTAACCTTGCAAGCCCGACATTTACTGGCACGGTCACAGTCCCTACACCTTCTAACGCCACAGACGCCGCAACAAAGAGCTATGTTGATACTGCCGTAACAGGATTACTCGATTTCAAGGGCACAACAAATGCCTCTACAAATCCAAACTATCCAGCTGCTGTAGTAGGTGATGCTTACTTAGTATCTGTCGCAGGACGCATTGGTGGTGCTTCTGGCAAGATCGTTGAAGTTGGCGACATGTATGTTGCAATCGCTGACAATGCCGGTGGTACTGAGGCCTCTGTAGGTACTTCTTGGACTGTGCTTGAGCACAACCTTGCCGGTGCTCTTCTTTCAGCTAACAACCTCTCAGACGTTGCATCAGCCGCTACAAGCTTTGATAACATCAAACAGGCAGCAACTACCTCATATGTTGGTGCCGTTGAACTAGCGACTCAAGCAGAGGCTCAGGCTAAGACAGATACAACTCGCGCGCTTACCGCTGCATCAGTTGCTGACTTCACACGAAAGTATACGGCCACAATCGGTAACGGATCAGCGACATCAATCGCAGTTACTCACGGTCTAGGATCACAGTACGTGACAGCTCAGGTATTCGACGCTACTTCAAACGCCGAAGTCGAATGTGACGTTGTGCTTACATCAAGTACACAGACGACATTCGGATTCGTCACAGCGCCAACTACTAACGAGTACCGAGTTGTAATTGTAGGATAATAGATGTCTAGACAAGGACTTACACCCCAAACTGTACCAGATGACGCATACAATGCGACGACTTGGAATGGAAATACAGAAGTTCCTACCAAGAATGCTGTGAGAGATAAGATCGAAAGCATGAGTGGTGGCGGTGATGTAGTGGGTGCGGCCAGTTCTACCAATAACGCTGTTGTTGTCATGGATGGTACCACGGGTAAAGTTATAAAAGAGGCAACCATAATTGCAGATGGTACATCTTTCAAGAAGAATGCCGGAAGTAGTATTGGACTGTCAAGTTTAAATACTAACTACTCAATAAACATTTATGAGACAGAATCACGGGTTTATAACGGCGGGCTGAACATGGGTGAGATTATGGGTGTCCAAGGGGCGCAGACGGTCACCAATAAGAACTTAACCTCTGCTACAAACACCTTCCCAACATTCAACCAGAATACAACAGGATCTGCGGCAACGTTGACCACTGCCAGGAACATTCAGACAAACCTCGCTTCTACTAGTGCGGCATCATTCAATGGTTCAGCAAACGTTACTCCAGGAGTCACAGGTACACTTCCTCTAGGTAACGGTGGTACAGGTCAAACCACAATGGCAGGAATAGCACAAGAGGTTGGAAAGCTTCTTATGCCGATCGGGTTCATCTACACCACTACTACATCTACTAACCCAGGCACAGCTATTGGATTCGGCACCTGGGCTGCCTACGGTGCTGGACGTGTGATTGTAGGTGTTGGTACATCTGACCAGTCTTTTGCAGCTGCAGCGACTGGCGGTGCCTCAACTCATACATTGACAACTGCAGAGATGCCATCACACAACCACCAACAATCTGTAGCAAATGGTATCGTTGGTGGTTCCGCTATGTCAGCGCAAGCAAACAACACTGGTGGTAACTTTGCGATCCCTAACACAACGCAGAATACGGGTGGTGGTGGAGCACACAATAACCTCCAGCCTTATGTCGTAGCCTATATGTGGCAACGCACTGCCTAGCCCAACTCACATATAATTAGTGTTAGAACCTAACAAGCAAAGTTCACAAGAACGCGAGGAAGTGTTCTAAAGTTTAACAAGTAAGGAAACACATGAATAAATTCTGGAAATTTGCGAAGGCCGAATCTGGCTCAGAGCTTATCCTAGAGGGTGTTATCGCTAGTGAAAGCTGGTATGAAGACGATGTTTCTCCTAAAGCGTTTAGAGATGAGTTGAAAAACCATTCTGGCGATCTCACAGTAAGGATCAATAGTCCTGGTGGTGATGTATCAGCTGGTGTGTCTATCTACAATATGCTCAATGAACACGAAGGAAATGTAACGATAAAGGTTGATGGCATTGCTGCCTCAATCGCGTCTCTTATATCAATGGCTGGTGATAAGATTATCATGCTTCCAGGCTCAATGATGATGGTTCACTTACCTTGGGTGTTCGCAGCTGGAAATGCTGACGATCTCGAAGGTGCAGTTGAAATGCTAAAGAAGACGGGGCAAAGTATGGTGCCGATTTATGCGGCTCGTACTGGTCTATCGGAAGAGCGTGTCAATGAACTACTAAAGGCTGAGACGTGGATGACTGCACAAGATGCTGTTGAACTAGGCTTTGCTGACGAAGCGGTAGAAGCGAAAACTTCTCTTGCAGAATCAATGGCAAAAATTAGCGATCTTACATCTAGTATGCAATCAGCTGTTATGCAGCCTGTCATGAGTATTAAAGCAAGGAAAGCAGAGGTGACAGATGTTACCGATGAACCCGAAACAACTGTTGAGGTGGTTACTGAACCAGAAACCCCAGAACAGCCCGAAGCGCAAGCTACGGAAACCGAAACTACGGAAGTGACTGAACCCGTTGTCGAGGAAACTATTGAACCAGTCAAGGAAAATGAAATGCCTGAACTAGAAACACAAGAAGTAGCTGCTGCTGCACAAGTACTTGAGCCTCAAGCACAAGCACCTGTCGAAGCTAAGCCACAAATGAAGCTTAAAGCCTACCTTAAAACTGACGAAGCGATGAACACATTTGCCGAGATTCTCCAGAACAACCCTGGTGAAACTGGTGGAAACAGCTCTGCAGCTGTACGCGACGCATGGAAGACTCACCTAGAGACTAAAGCCGGTGTCACAAACCCTCAAATCTTCCTTCCTACACCACTTATTACAGCTATCCAAAACGCCTTTGAAGACGGTGGAGAAATCTGGAACCGTGTTGCCAAGGTTGGTGCTGACGTTTGGAACGCTGCATGGGACACAGAAGATGATGTAAATGACAACAACGGGCGTGCTCGTGGTTACCGACGTAGTGAAGCCGAGGAAAAAGCAGAGCAAGTACTTACATTTGCAAGCCGTATCCTTCGTCCTCAGTTCGTTTACAAGTACATTACACTTAACAAGGAAGACATCAAAGAGCAACGCTCTACTGGTGCCCTAGTTACTTACGTACTTGCTGAACTTCCACAGCGTATTGTTCGTGAAGTTGAACGTGCTATCGTCCTTGGTGATGGCCGTGCTTCTGGTGATGACTACAAGATTCTTGAAGGAACACCTCGTGGATTTTTCCCAATCTTGGCTGACGCTGAGGCTGGAAACTTCTTCGCTGACGTCGCCGATGTAGATGGAACCGAGTCTGCTGCTGAGGTTATCGCCTTAGCTGTTGACGAAATCCGTACACCAGGTGAAGTTGTCCTGATCGCTAAGAAGGGTTACGCTACACGTGCTCGTTTTGCAAAAGATAGCCTCGGAAACTACCTCTTCCCTATCGGTACACGTGCAACTGACATCCTCGGTGTAAACGTTATCATCGAGCCAGACTGGTTCAACGATGTTAACTCACCTGACTTCGATGCGATTGTTGTTGTCCTCTCAGGATACAAAGTTGTTGGTGATACTTCTATCGAAGGATTCCAAAACTTCATCCTAAAGACTAACAAACAAGAGTACCTACAGGAAATCTGGGCTGGTGGTGGTCTTTCACAACGAAAAGCCGCAATCGCTATCCCTACAGCTACATCTTAATAACGGAAAGGAGAACGCCCTACTATGGATCAAGCAAAGCTCGAAGCCCTATTGGGGCGAACTCTCAACGCTAGAGAGGTAACGAACCTAAAACTGTACCTTAATATTGCAAAACAAAACCTCCAAGACCTGTTATGTATACAGATGGACTGCGGTAATTCATTTAGTGCAAAGACTTTCTCTGCTCGCGAGGGTTACTCAACAGTCTTTCTTGATACGTTTACACAGGTTGAGGAGGTTAAAGTTGATGGGGAAGTAGTTACAAACTACCATCTGGCGTTCTTCGACAATAGAAATGCTAAGTTTTTTAATGCGATTGTCTTTGACACAGCATTTAGAAGTGAGGCAACTATCGAGATTAACGCCTCATGGGGCTTTGAGAAGCTTCCTAATGACCTTGCACAGCTCTGGGCGCAGATGTTTGCTATTACTTCCAAGAAGTACAGCACGGATAGCGTCAAGAGCAAGAAGGTTGAAGACTTTAGTATTACCTATGGAGACTACACTGACGATGAAGAGTTTGTACGTAACAATGCACTTACTATCCGAAAGTACAGTCTCTGTGGCGTAGGGTATGTTCTTCACGGTGAAACCTGTAGTCTCCATGGAAGGTATGACTGTGGATACTGTATTTGATGTATTCGACCTGAGTGACTATACCTTCTTGAAGATTAGCCGCGGAGGAGTTTACGGGAATGTTATCGAAGAGTCGTATCCAGCAGAAGGAGTATTTAAGCTCCGCAGCGGAATGGTTCAAGCTAACAATCAGGAATCTCGACAATCTGACTCAACACTCCACGTTAAACCCGATGAAAGCTTTATCGCTGACATCACGGTTGACGGCAAAATCCTATTCGTAGGACATGGAATAAGAGTACAGGGTAAAGAATATGAGATTACTGGTGCAACTGGCGGCCAAAACTATGAGACGAATGAGCTAGAACATTACCGATTAACCTTACAATCCGCTGACTTTTCAGAATTTGTTGAGGAGTCGTAATGGGAGGGTTTAAGTCGAACTCAAAACTATGGCTTGCTAACGAAGCAAGAGTACTTGATCGAGTCGAAGAAGTAATGGCTGGTGTCATCTTAATGAGAGGCATTATGCTTGCTCCAAGAGACTCAGGTACCCTGAGAGAAAACGGAAGGGTTGAGAAGAACCCTAACGGTGGACGATCAGTGGTATTTGGTGACGCATCTGTGCCGTATGCTCGTAGGCGTCATTTTGAGAATAAAAAGAACCCACAAACACTTAACTACCTTAAACGGGCTGGTGACAGTGTGAAAAAAGAGAGTATTAAAAAATATGTGAGCATGAGTAAATAATATGATTACTCTAAGCTTTTTAAAACTATTAGAAGATAATAATTTTGGTTTAATTGACACTGATCTGTTCTTTCAAAAGCTGACCTTAGACAAGAAAGGAATCTATATCGCGGATATAGGTGACGGACTTACTCGAGGACAACGAAGGACACAGAGCTTTGAACTTTATGCTAGGGGCAAAAACGACACAGATGGCTACAAGCAGTTGAGTGACATACTTGATTTCTTGAGAGATAGCTACTCTGGCGTGTGTGAATTACCCCCTGTGCCACCTATCTCAACAAAAGAGTATACAAACGTAACAATATTACCAACATCTACCATTACCAATGTAGGATTAGACGCTAATAATCGTATAATCTACAGCATTACTGGTCAGATAATTTATTAAGGAGAATACAATGCCTGTACCAACAGCATCAGACCCGATGGGTGGCAAACTCAGTATCGACATTAACGGTGTAAACATCCCTGCATTTATGCTCGGTTCAATCTCTGCTAGTGTCTCACAAGTCTTGCGGACTAGTGAACGCCTCTCAGGAACAACAACTAACCCAAGTAACCAACTAGATAACCCGTCATACGATGTAACGTTCTACCCTAACCAGTGGTCAGATCTGCAGTACTTCATGCCAGAGAACTACGTTGGAACGCCTGGTGGAACAGATGGGGCTTTCATCCTCGGAACAGAGGAATGTTCACTACCTGAACCTACAGAAGTAGTCTTACACTACGACTGTGACGACGGTACAACACGCGACATCACTATGCCTGTTACCAAAGTTGCATTTGAGGACTCAAGCGAACGTAATGCGACAGATGATCTGTCAGTTACAATCCACTTGTACCCACAGCCAAACGCACTTGGTCAGATTATTTACGGAACAGCTCCAACAAGTTAATCCGTTTAATCACAAATCTAGCCCCTTCACGGGGGCTTTTTTGTTTCCCAAGAACCTTATAATTATACGTAGACATAAAGTCTGTTTGTCCCTAAAGGGAATATGCGAAAGCAATTTAATAATCAAAGGAGATTACATGACTGAAATTAGTATTTCACTAAACAGTATTCAAAATATAAAGACAGTTAATATCGAAGGACTCGGTGTTCTTCATATTCGCAGACTCGGTTCGGGTGAGGATCTTGACCTTTCCTTTAAGCAGCGCCGAATTAACAAACTTGTTGACGAACTAACCGCTATTGATTTCGTGGGATTAGACGCGACAAATCCAGATGACATCAAGAAAATTGATAAGCTCGCAAAGAAAGCCGACGCGATTCAAGAAGAAATCTCACAGATCAAAAAAGATGAGTTTGAAGTGTACAAACGGCTACTCTCTGACGACAAAGGCGGCAAAGTCGTTGACGTAATCATGAATACCCTAACAGCACGTGAACGTGCAGAGATATTTAACATCGCCTTCGGTGAAAAGAAAGAAATCGAAGCACCTGATACCGCGACACCACAGGACGGCTCTGATGAGTAGAAGCTTACTTGACCTGATGCCTAAAGAGGAAGCTGAAAAGGCGTTAAAGAACGCCCAAAAGCGCCTTGAGCGTCATATGTCTCGTAAGGGTCTAGACGTATCACCAGAGATTTATCTTGTATCGGAGTTCGGTTACTACTTCGGCTGGGATGCAGTATTAGCTATCCGTCGAGGTTATACGGTTGAACCTGTCACTGGAAACAAGGAAGTTTTCACCTTAGATGAAGCTCAAATACTACTAGAGGGTGCCCGCAAGGTATGGTATTCGAAACTTACAGAACAAGCACATGCTCAGATGGTAGGGGGAAGTTTTAAGGTGTCCTCAAGCTCGTTCAATGACGCTGTTAAACCATTCACAGATAAAGCAGAGGTAACTGAATAACTATGACCTCCGGTTCTACAACAGTTGGAAGTGTAAAGTATGACGCTAGTATTGATCTACCGTCTCTTAAGAAGTCACTCGCTACAGCTGACAAACTCGTAGAACAATCTTACAAAAAGCAATCAGAAGCCTCTAAAAAAGTAGCAAAAGCGACCGCTTCAAAAGCTAGTTCAGGTAGTGGCACAAGCTCGTATGATGCGCAGACTCGTGTTAACGCCATTAAGCGTGAAGCACAAGAAACCGCAAAGACACTTGCAACCTATACACCACAGATTCAAAAGCAATTCCTAACAGTTGAGCGGGCAAACAATCAGGTAGCAAACGCCACGACCCGTGCTTCAACTGCAATTCAACGTTATGGTTCAGGATCTGCACAAGCAACTCAAGCGACAAATGCTCTTAACGTAGCGGTAGGTAACCAGTCTCAGCAACAAGCAAAACTTACAGCACAGTTAAACGGATCATATAAGAGCCAGACAAGCTTTGCCACTTCTTTAGGCGACTCAGTTGTTGCAATCGGTGGGGTTGTCGCCGGGCTTGCTGTTCTAAATGGCGCATTTAACACAGTCAAAAAGAGTGTTGGGGTTGCGAACGACTTTGAAGCTTCTATCGCTGGACTCTCTCGGCTCTCTGAAAGGTTCGGTTATAGTGCACAGGAAGCGACCGCTGGAGCGAAGTCACTTGCCGAAGATGGTCTTGTTACCGTTTCAACAGCTGCAAGTGGCCTACAGAAGCTCTTAACGGCCGGTGTAGGACTTCCAGAGGCGATTGCATTGATGCAGGGCTACAAAGATCAGGCAGCATTCGGTAAATCTTCTACAATTGACTTTGACACTGCCGTAGGTAACTTGGCAGAATCATTCTATACCGAAAACTCAGCAATCGGTAACTTATCTGGTCAAACTGAAAACTGGACACAAATCCTAGAGTACGGCGCTGGTGTACTTGGTAAGAACGTATCGCAACTAACTGCTAAAGAGCGTATACAGGCTAAGCTTATCGGTCAACAACGCCTCAATAACCTTGTAGAGGGCGATGCTGGTGTTCTTGCAGATACAAATGCAGGAAAACAAGCTCGACTAAATCAGACATTATTAGAGATTGAAACAACAATCGGACGTGTAACTAACCAAATTACAGGTGGATTCATTGGTGCATTGGGTGATATGAGTGGAGACGCACAGAAGTCTGCTATCGCATTTGGTGCAGGAGCAACAGCTTTGGTTGGCTTCCTGACTATTGTGCCATTAGCTGTCACAGGTTTTAGGACAATTCGTTCAGCCATTGTAGCAGTCGGTGTTGCTAGTGCATTCGCTAGTGGCGGTATTACTGCAATACTAGGAGCAGTCGCAGCAGTTGGTGCAGCAGTTGGTGTCAGCGCGCTCATCGACGGTCTTGAGACGACTGAGGATCTCTCAGCTAAATTTAGCGATAATGTCCAAGAGACAGCACAAGGTTATGAGGAGGTTTCAAAAGGTGCAGCAGACGCAGCAAAGCAGATTGCTAAGATTAACGATCAAATGGAACAGGCAAGAGAAGACTACCGTTATTCCCTTGCTCAGTTAGTGGCTGAGAAAAATGAGAATATCGCAGCACTTACAGATACTTTGGCAGCAGAAGACCGTGCGTATACGAATGCTTACAAAGAACGTCAAACAAGCTTTGAAAAGTCCCAAAACGAGGAAGAGCTAACCCACACACAGAAAACAAAAGCATTACAAAATCAAATCGACTTTCTCAGCAGGTACAATACACAAGCTAACCAAAAACAAGTCACTGACTTAAAGTTTGCACTTTCTCAAGAAAATGCGGAGTATCAAAAGTCTACGCAGTTAAGGGCTAACGAGTTTGACGCTGAAACAAAGACTGCCTTTGAAGAATACGACAAGCGTCGTCAAGAGAATCAGAAGAAACTCGATGAAGAATTGGCACTCCTCTATAAACACCGTGAAGATATTCTGGCTGTACGCGGTATAATCTTACGAGATGAGATTGAAAATCTAAAGAGAACACGTGACGAACAGATTAAGTCCCTTGAGGAACAGCGCATTAATGCTGCTAACTATGGTGCTGCAACTGGTAATGCATACAGGATTGCATATGTCAGTAGTGCAGAATTAAGCCCCGAAGAATCAAAACGGGTATTTGGTATTGGTGGAGGTATTCGTCAATTATACAAAGACTCAAACGGCAATACCCAAGAAGTTCTTACCACACGTTTCGCCACTGGTGGATTCACGGGGCGTGGTGGGAAATACGAAGAGGCAGGCGTCGTACACAAAGGTGAATATGTACTTCCAAAAGAGCAAGTGAATCAGGCAACTGGGCAACCTAAATCTAGTGCTGGTAGCGTCACAAACGTATATGTAACCAACAATATGAGTGGCGTAATGGCCTCTAGCAACTCTGATTTAAGGGCTATCGGTGTAAAGATTGGTAAAGTTATTAACGAAACTGTAATTGCAAAGACAGGCAAAGTTGGGATTCAAGGGATTTAATCATGGCCTATAAAATGTACCTAACAGACTCAGCGGGAACACACGAACTTCCACCCCTAGAAGTCCCTTTGACCCGTGTTAAGAATGAGAAGATGACCACAGTAGAACCGCTAAGCGGTAACGTGTACCGCGATTATTTCGCTACAAAACTAGGGTATGCTCACACATGGGCTTATACGACCGAGGATGAGTACAATCTTATGGATGAGATCTATGAACGGATGAAATCTGAGTGGACATATCCACTTCTTACAATCGAGGGAACCGATATTGTTGATATGGTAGTCGATTACACGCTATTGCAACAGAATATTATTGATGATTGTGGAACAGTAAGTGACGTTTCGGTAGCATTCAGGGAAACTAAACAGTTAGGAAGTTAACGTGCAGATTGTACCGTCATGGTTTAACGACGTAGCAAACGGAAATATTCGCCCGATTTCATACGGGGCTTATATTTCTTTTACTAAAGAATACGACGACGACATTACGTTCTTTACGCTCAACGTATCTCAGCTGAATGGAACCGATATTCTAGGAACCTCGATAGACAATCCACTGCAAGCTTGGGACTTCTACGAGTATGCTGACTTTTCAGAAAGAATTATCTATCAATCTGTTCAAAGGGAGCTAGACTTTCCATACTCAGTCGTGAGTGCGATCGCAGACTTCTCTTTAAACAACTACGATAACTACTTTACCCCAAACTCATCGTCACCAATTGAACAGTATATTCGTCCAAAACGACCCGTAAGGTTGCTACAAGGATTTTCTACTACTTTATTGCCACAGTTTGTTGGTCTTACACAGGGAATGCCAGAGATATCACGAGAAGACGGCACCGCTACGTTTACAGCTATGGACTTCTTGACACAGATCTATTCGATGCCTATTAGAAATACTGCAGCGATGCAAAACGTAAGAACAGATGAGGTATTAGCGGCCATATTCACACAATTCGGTTTGGCTCCAAGTCAATATAGCCTGGGTAGAGGGCGTAACGTCATTCGATTCTTATTCTTCGAGAAAGATCAACAGACTGCCGGTGATGTGATTCGACCTATGATGCAAGCAGAAGGTGGTTTGCTGTGGCTTAGTGAGGATGGGATTATTATATTCAAGTCCCGGCTTGAGCTTCCAACATCATCAAGCTATACATTTGATAGCGACAGTATTATTTCAATAGATACGTCCGGTGATGATCAAATCATCAACCACATTATTATCAATGCAGATGTACGCGAAGTCCAAGAGTATCAGACAGTTTACTCGAAGAAGACTACAGATAATAGCTTAAACGTCATTCCAGCCGGAGGATCGAATGTTTTTGCAGCAGACTTGCAAGACCCTCTCCTTACTGTGGAACAGCCTATATACGGTGTAAATGCGGATGTTTCGTGGTTCACAGCCGCGAAATCTGATGGTACACCTGTATTATCAGGTGTGTCTATCAGTTCAGTTGAGTTAAAAACTAACACCTACGAAATGACAATTCAGAACACAAATGACTTTGACGTGAACATCGACCAGATGAGTATTTGGGCGCAACCCGCTAAACGCATCTCTGTTGAACCTATCATCTACGAGAATAAAGACCAAGACTCTATTGATAAGTATGAAACACAGGGTGGGGGTAGCAACTCACCAATGGAAATAACAAACAATTTCATTCAAGACATAGATACAGCCAGATCTCTTGCCCTCACTATCCTTGATGAGTACTCGGAGTATGCGGACATTATAGAGTTTGAAGCAAAGGGCAACCCTGCCATTCAGTTAGGTGATATAAATACCGTAGATTACACCAATTACAGCGGCGAATATAGGCTAATAGGCGTAGTAAATAAGCTACAGGAATCAAAGTATACACAAGTGATCAAAGCTAGGGGCTATAATCCTCGACAATGGTTCACATTGGACGTATCTCAACTTAACGGCACCGATCAACTTGCACCATAGGGAGAAAATATGAACTTAATTGAAACTATAAAGACACCAGGAAAGAATATCACCTCAAGCCTTAACGGGCGTATTCAGCTTGACGAAGCACAGGCTAGGCTTGTGATCTCTCAGGAGAACGGGGTAGAAAGGGTGGTACATAATATCGACGGTTCGTTCTATAACGATGAACAGGGCAATAATATGACACTCGTTGATACAAGAGGTATTAACACTATAGACCCCGACACTGGCATGTATCGCGGTAGGTGGGGTATCGCAACCGTAGACGATAGACCATTCGGAGGATTCTCTAAAGATGGCAGTGACATTAGACAATTACTCGGTGAGTAACCAAGGTTGTTAAAATAAGAGTATGAATAAGGTATCTCAAGAAAAACACGTCACGCTTAACCGACCTGCTCTGTGGAAGGCTGTACCTAGTGCTGAGATCGGCTCTCGTAAGTACACAGCTAATCGGAGCTATCTAGACGGTAATGTGATAAAAATTGCAGATACAGATGCACCCATTACGGCGTATTACAAGACGTTCACAAAGGGAAAGAATGATTTCTCACTGTTCGTCTACAGCGATGAAGAAGACATTAAGAAGATATCAGAATTTTTCGATAAAATCGTAAAGAACACAAAAATTGAAGATATTGCTAAAGCACTTGTTTCTGCGAGTTCTGATGGATTTACATATCTAGATACTTACTATAAAGGAGACAAAAAGTAATGGCCTTACCTAACCCATCAATGGCTTTCATTCCATTCGCGATTCTTACAGCTGATGAAATGAATGATCTTGTAGAGAATGACCAGGCACTTGCCGCTGGAACTGGATTTAACACGGGGGCTATCCCCACTTCCGCGCTCGCTAACGGTTCTGTAACACCTGGTAAGTTAGATCTTGATCCTCTAGCTGGGTACGTTGCAACAAATGAGTCAACTGTTTCAACAACATACGCAGCTCTTACTACAGTCGGACCGGCTGTAACCGTAGTAATTGGCGCAAATGGCCTCGCATTAGTATCTCTATACGGCAAGTTTGCACAGACATCCAACCAAGGAACTGCAGCGATGGGATTCTCCGTCAGCGGTGCTTCAACTCAGGCAGCGGCCGATAACTATTCCCTCATGTTCACACGTGCTACAGGAGACGACGCGGACAACCAGCGTATCGGTGCAACTTTCCTACTAACAGGGCTTACACCAGGCTCTACGACGTTCACATGTCTATACAAACGTTTAACAGCAACGGGTACTTCGTTCTTCGCTGACAGGCGAATAGCAGTCGTACCGCTTTAAGATTAATTTAATATAGGGAATATAGTTATGGCAGCAGAGATGACAGGACAGTTCAGCTTAACTTATACAGACACCGAATACGAAATTAGTCTTGGTGATAGGTACGATATTTTTGATTTCGAATGTGGCGGCGAATTAGATGATGATGATCCTGATCTTTGGTTCTCTATTGGTCACGTAAACGACAACTCGGGTGACCCTTACCAGAGAACTAGAACAGAGGCTTCGAATGGCAGCAACCACACTCAAGGCTGGATGACAGACCGTTGTATCCGTCTAAAACGATGGAATGGATCGTATTTTGAAACCTTACTCGAAGCTTCTTATGTAGAGAATACTGCTACTAGCATTATCCTGAACGTCTCAGTAGCAAACGCTGATTATCCAGTATGGTTTAGCGCAAGGAAGGCATGATGAAAAAAATCTGGCAAATTTTATTCCTCTTCACTTGGCTAGTAGTAATCGCACTACTTGTTTGGCTGGCAATCGCCCTCGTTAACAAAGGCGATGTTATACAACAACAAGTGATTAATCAGTACACAACTAAGGGCAACGGATTTAGTGCCTACGATATAGCAAAGAAGAATGGCTTTGTCGGGAATGAACCTGAATGGATTGCTTCCCTTCAAGGTAAGGACTCAGTATCGAATAATACAATTATCCAAAAAGAGGTAACTGTAGTTGAACAAGTACCGATTAAGGGTGATAACGGACAGGGTGCATATGCATTGTGGCTAAAACTAGGAAATAAAGGTACTGAGAACGATTTCTTACTGAGCCTAAAAGGTAAAGATGCCAAACCTGTTCTCCAACAGATTCGATTTAATGCCGACCTCAATCTATTTCAGACAAAACTACCCTCAGATACAGTATGGGGCATTATCCCTATATGTGGGGCTATGTCAGGGAAGGTCTGTAACTAATGGATGCGTTTCTTGAAGCCCTACTCGGTGATACCCCTATAGAGAGAATCATCATTGGTCTTTTGATATTGGGTTTTATTGCTGTGTCTAGGCTTTTACTTGCTGAAAAAGATAAAAGAATTACAGACGCAGGAAAGACATTCGATAACATTGCAACTCCTATGAAACAAATACAAGAAAGTATATCTCGTATGGAAGGTAAGATCGTAATATCTAAGAGGGCTGAACAAAATGAAGCTTCTGAGTAGAATTATGGAGGACTTAAAGCGACTTCTCATCCCGCATTATACTGACAAGAAAGTGGCTGCCATTCATAAGGAAACTGAGGCTATGCTCGCTCAGGCTGCTATTGTGTCTGAGCGTTACAACAAATTATTAAAAAAGAATGGTGTAACTATGAGGATTGCCATTGTTACGGGTCATGCGGAGGGTAAAAGCTAATGTTTTCAGAGGTAAATCTTTGGGTTATATATGGGTTACTGGCTCGAATAGCATCTATTATTATCCTCACAGCCTGGGTGATACCTGTTCAGTGGCGCGAACTTAAGAGGCAGTATGAACGCAGTAAAAACGGTGGAAACGATAAATACTGGCGATTGGCTTTTGAACTATTATTTATTACTGTCGTTACTGTCACATGTGCGATCGTTCCGATTACCTACCAAGGCACACGTATTGAATCTAACAGTGACCTCACTTTGCAAAACATGTCTGCTTTCTTTACTAACACTATAATACTCAGTCAAGCTATTGGTTGGGTTCGTATTTATAGAAGTAAGTATGACGATCGGGCTTAATGTACTAAGATTGATAACAAGGAGGTTTCTATGAAAACCTATGTCCAAGTATTTACTCCGAATCCATACATTCCTTATGTGGGCGGTTTATGCGAGGGATATGTTGAGGGAACTGCTGGACAGGCGACGATTCCTACACCAGAAGACAAAATGACGTATGGGATATATCCTAGTGCGTCTGCGGCATGGAAAGCAAATAATGGCAATCATCCTAACGAACTACCGCCAAAAGGTTTTTCAGTTCCAGCATATTTCTCATTAGGGAGTACGGAGGATGGTCACACTGCACTTGTTCTCACAGATGGGCGCGTTGCATCTTCAAGTCTCGAAGGATTTCACACAGCACCATTTATTTACCCTAATCTTAATGCTCTCATTGCAGATTATGCGAAGTATAATAATGGGTGTACGTACCTTGGTTGGAGCGAATATATTGGTAAACAACAAGTAGTTAGGAGTAATATGATTACGGATGCAACAAAGGTGTATTACCTGAGAAAAGGTATTTATGCCGAAGACAAACCAGTTTCAGATACAGACCCTGATGTGGGGAAGGATTATGCAGCCGTCGCTGAGTCATACCTTGACTACGCAAACAAAAATGGCTTCTCTTACTGGCAGTACAAGGCAAAGTCTGACAAACAAGTGGCCGAACTAAACCAGGAAGTCGAGGAATTAAAGAATAAGCCACCGCAGACGATCATAAAGGAGGTTGTCGTAGAAAAGGTAGTCATTAAAGAGGTCAACGTAGCAGATAAGTACCGTACATTTTGGGATCTCATCAAAGCAGCATTTAATAAGTTAGGGGAGAAATAATGGAAGTTTTCGCAGCAGCAACAGCAATTTCAATCGTCGCAGTCACACTAGTAACACAGGCATTAAAGTACATTCCTGTCGAATGGACTACAAAGTTCGCGGTCTATATTAACATTGCTTTAAGCCTCATTGCATCGGTTATTACATATTACACAAGCTTTAATACGTTACCTACGTTCTCCGGTGATTGGGGTACATTCCTCGCACAGTGGCTTGTAGTAGTACTTGGTGCAGCACTTACGTATAAGTTGGTTGTAAAATCAGCGGTTACAAAACCCGAAGGCAATGTATAGCAACTAGTTTATAATACAAATGTGGCCTCGCAGCTTCACACAGAACCCACCCTCAAAGGTGGGTTTTCGTATTTGCTATAATGAAAGTAATGGAACAGGATGAACGACGCGTTACCAATTCGGACATTGTAGAGCTATTATCCGATAGCGATGAAATACTGTGCATCGGAACTGTAGTTGATTCTGTCACTGCTCGCATACTTGGAAATAATGCCTTAAGGTTGGTTGAAGAATAATGCTCACCGAGAACAATCACCACTTGTTTTATGCAAGACGTGATATGCTCTCATACACCCTCAGTACAAGGTTAAGAAACCATGAAGAAAGTTACAGATGCCGTTTATTTTACTAGGTGTTGAAGCGTTGAAAAGAACTCACGTATGAGTGAGCTTGTAGATTATATTTCTATGTCAAACGAACGTCTTAATGATAGGGGCAAAGAATTATCCTTGGCGATCAACGGTAATTACTTATCGGGTGAACGTAAGGCACAAGTCCAGCACGAAATAAGCTGTGTTGCTCTAGAACTTTGGTGCCGCCACCGCGATGGAGAGTTTGAAATCTTAGAACAGGTATAATAAGAGGATGAATCCTTCCGATGCACGTAAGACACTTATCAATACAGATTTTAGTATTGACCAAGTAATACTCCTAAAGAATCAGTCGATCAGTATAGGAGGCGGAATAGATGTTACTATACCCCACGGTCTACCGTTTATACCGCTTGTCTGGTTTCAGTGGTCTTTTACATCAGATTTCTCAATAGCATATGAGAATAACACAGGAAGGTTCCCGTCAGGAAACATCGGGTATTACTTTGATTTACAGATAGCTATAGAGGCGAATTCTACTAATATAGTCCTCAGAGGTAACGGGGTTCTGGGAGCAACCACTGTATATGTGAGAATATTTGCATTCCAACCTTCAACATATAATGTACCGATCGCACACACGAGTGCTTTTTCAGATAATTTTACACTCAATACAGACTATAACTATATGAAACTCATTACAAAAAGTGTCACAGGTCTGATTGCTTCCGGTGCAACTTTAACAATTCCTCACAATTTAGGGATCTATCCACACACTTTAATGTGGTTAGAGACCACAACGGGTACAATTTACCCCTTGCAATCTTCTACACCAGGTCAGAGTATTAATGCAGAATTAACAACCGATAGTATTATAATAAGGAATAATGATTTTGTAAGTAGGTACATGCACTACAGATTGTATATTGACGAATAATTATGAATAATCCTGATTCTTTTGTGCTTACAACAGACTACGCAACCTTAAAGAATAGTCAACAGCAGCTAACGGCGACTATTACGGTTCCTAGTGGACAAGTTATAGCGGGCTCGGCCTACTATGCATCTTTTGTTGATGTTCCCATTACCGCATCCTTAGGTTTATCAGCAGGACATATTTCGTCATCAAAAAATTCAAACCGTTCTCTAGTTGGTAACGCGGTAGATATGTACAGATCAGGCACCGAAAGTGGCTTTCCAGCGCCATATGATATATATGCATTCCTGTGGAGAGTGAGCCCTAATGTAGTAAGGTTTCAAGTTTTAATACAAAATCCTTATGTGGGAACTCTTACGGGTGAAAGCGGATCAGAAACGTTTACAGTGGTATTTAATACCTTTTTGCCGCCGTTCTAGCTATTGAAAGGCTTTGAACTATTCATCATAATTCTTTGCCAATCTTCTTCTGTTGTACGACCGTTACGGGTCATAATGTAGGCATAAGTTATACCTGAATTACCGTCTTGGTTGTTAGCTGCAGCAAACCTTATGGAAGCTTCGTTTAAGTATTCAAATGAACTTTTACGCATCTCGTCAGTAAATTTGTGAGGAAAACTATTAATAAGATAATTGATTGAGTCTCGGTAAGCACCATTCGCCCAACCATATTGTACGATCAGATCTTCATTGCTCTGTATTTGTGGTGCTTCTGACACGTTTACAGGCTCTACGACAGGCTTTTGTTCGATAGTAGGTTCAGTGACTGTGTTAACTACTTCTTGCTGTTCTATGGGCTTAGAAACGGTTACAGCTTCACTTGTCTGAGAGACAATAGGAGTCTCAATAGATTTTGGAGTAGCTGATACGAATGTAGCGGTGATAATACCTATTGATAGTGCGGTAAATACTGATGCGATGATAACCTTTGTTTTATTCATAAACTGCATTATACCATAGTGTTTAATAAAAATCAACAGAACGGACAGCTAATCCACTCTCTTGTAGATATTCTGAATATGTTTTACCGGAGTTAACATTCGCTCTGCTTTTATCATAAAGCTCCTCATGGGCTGGAACACAAAATGTCTTTAAACATTCAGCCCTACACCATAGGCAACGCCTAATTTTTCTTAGCGGTTGTGTTGGATCGTACTTTAAATCTTGAATGTCACGAACGTAGTGCTTTTCAGCTGCAGTCCTTATTCTAATTTCATTGACGTGTTTGCAACGTTTAGAACAGAAAGGCGTGTTTTTACCTGTCCTAATGTCATCGCTACATTCGATACATGTTTTCATAGGTTCCATTATAGCGCACTTAAAAAGCCCCTTTTCCGTCGTGTTAAACGCGGGGAGTTAATCATTCAAGCTATTCCCTGAAGTAAAAACAGCCTCTAATTTCTATATGTATAATCTATGTAAAGTAAGTGTATACATTGTACATAGCAACAGATATAAAAAGTCTTAATCAATCAAATCAATGAATCGTGTATTAAGGGTCTTCGTTATTCTATTAAGGACTAGTTAACTATTTATTAAAGGTATGTAAGAGGACTCCTATTCTTTTGCATCATGACTTTGTACTAGCCCTAGCATCCTTATAACCCTAAACTCTGTTTCCCGTATAGCAATGTACAATCATACTTGTCGTCCGTTTTATTGGGTGGAATAGGTAGCCTTGGAAGTCCTCACAAATACCTTTAATAGTTATAGACAAATGGCAGGCTCACAAGCATTCAAATCTTCTGCAGAAGTCCGAAAAGGGGCTGACGCCCACTTATGAGCCATCAATCGTCTATAACATAGTTCCAAATTGTTAAGGTATCTATATTTATATTCTCTCATACTTCAGTACAAAAGCAGACTTATTACGATAGCCTAAAACGTTGACGTATTTACCGGCTGTTTTAAAGTTGCGCCGGAAGCTTACGAGGACTCCCCACAACTATTGCACAACGAATAAAAATAACCTATAATGAATGAGTCTAGTAATACTAAACACAAACACAAGGGGCGCTCAAAGCGTCCTTTTTAAATTGTTTTCTATTCTAACCTATGTATTATGTCTAGTAATACGAAGGTTGTACCTATCTTACTTTATTTTGCGTGCTTTTACAACAAGAAAAATAGCCCCGAGGGAGGCTATAATTCTTCAAAATATACATCTACAGTTACCCGAACAGGTAGTGTAAATATTCACCAAGGTACTATGCCTCGCCGCATATACTCATTGTAGCATAATGTCTTACCCTACTATGTAATTGACTTGGCAGTCGGCCAGACGGGATCTTCTGCTAGTAGGGTATGCTCTGTAAAAATAATCAAAGCTATATGTTTGCAGTCTTACCATCTGACTATTTTTATTATACCATCTTAGAAAACAAATAAGACTCCGTTACGAAGGCTCAGTATGTGGAGGGTATTACATCTGAACGGGAGTCTTACTGCCTAACTTTCGTTAAATAGGGGGTATGAGGTGCTATTGACTGATTATCGCATCAATCAACAACTTGATTATAACATAACCGGTAAAAAGGTACATAAGCAAAATACTCCGCTTGCGAGAAACGGAGTATTGCTATAGAGGGTAAAAGGTTTTACATATTGCGATCGAAGATCACGCAATGAAAGCCCTCTAATATGTCTACTTTAACATCATTGAGTATATTTTGTAAAGTAATAATATACTTGTAATACAAACGAGTATGGTATACAATAAAGAGGTAAAAGAAAGGTTTTACTAAATGGACGATATAGATATACGTATCAAAGAATTAAACAGACAGATGGCTATTCAGTTGGTTAGGCATGCAATGACCGATTATTTTCAACAGGTTATGAAACAAAATGGAACTGACTCTACCGAAATCGCAACAGTAACAGTAGATAAAGTTATTAAAGCACTAGAGTGGAAACCATAATGCAAGATGAACTAACAGAAAAAGAGCTTGCGGTTGTGAATAAAGCAATCCAAAAGCAAAAAATGACTGAATTGACGTATAAAGCGGTTCTTTCGATCAATCCGCCTACAAAGATCGTAAAGCATCATGAATTCGGCAAGTTCGACTACCTACCTATTACGGCAGTTGAGCGTCTCCTAGACGGTCTATTTGATGGATGGACACCAGAGATCCTACGTGAAGGCTCAGTTATTAATGGCTTTTACGTGGTTGTAAGGTTAAAGGCAAAAATCCCTCAATCAGATAAATACCTTGTCGCAGATGGTATCGGATTTGCTGAATTTCAGACTAGGAGAGGTGCAGAGCCTACAGACTTTACACAGCTTATGCAAAGTGCCGGTGTCATGGCAATCCCGCGAGCAAAAGCTGAGGCTATTAAAAATGCTGCTAAGTCATTTGGTAACTTATTTGGACGAAACCTCACACGCAAGGATGACCAATCCATCGAAGAAGCAGACGTTGTTAATGCCTCACGTGCCAAAATTGCAAACACACTAAACCAAGGTGAAGACAAGAATGAAACAAATTAACTTATCCCCAAGTTTCCTTACAAAAGTATATAAAAAAGGCTATGATTATGCGGTGGGTGAGAAACTCGGTCTATTCAATACAGACACTAAGGCGATGAGTGACGGAAGATTGCTACATGCCCTTATATCAGAACGTCTC
>Ga0247816_10000192_pt1 | contig 37505 bp, 26 predicted proteins | sample UWRJL209509C1_FD_179930 | JGI IMG/M metagenome (GOLD analysis project Ga0247816, IMG submission 179930) | Plant litter microbial communities from Arlington Agricultural Research Station in Wisconsin, United States - UWRJ-L209-509C-1 | ecosystem: Environmental > Terrestrial > Plant litter >...
TCAAACTGTGGGAGCGGGCTTGCTCGCGAAGATGGTGTGTCAGCCAACACATGTATCAACTGACCCACCGCCTTCGCGAGCAAGCCCGCTCCCACATTTGGACTGTGTTTTTTCAGGGATACCGAGGTGAGGCCATCGCAGGCAAGCCAGCTCCTACAGAGACCCGGTTCCGACAGAAGAACCGGTGATCACAGAGAAATCGATTCCCGTACTTGATCTGCTGTTGATCTGCTTCTGCTTCACACCACTCAGGTCGGCTTTCAGGCCGCCGTGCTCTTGCTTTTGATCTGGCTCGTGATCTTGATCTTAGGCGCCCCGTTAAACCACGATGGCCGAACGCAGGCTTTGGAGCGTGGGTAAACCGGCAGGACGCCGGTTTAGCCGCGCTGGGCCAAGGATGGCCCATCGCGGCGGCCCACGATCCAAAGCCTGCGTGAGGGCACACCGAGCCATGGCGAGGTGCCGAGTGGTGGGGCAAGAGCGTTTTGCTTACTTTTGCGCTCTATCAAAAGTGAGCCGCCGTAAGGGCGGAACCCTTATCAGCCCTGACCGCAGCAACGGATATGTACTCACAAGAAGTGTAGATACCCATGCCAATCGCAGGCAAACCAGCTCCCGCCTTTAAGCGAAGTAAGGCTTTAGAAGTCCCGTTTGTAGAAGATATCCAGCGAGCTGGCCACGCCGCTCGCCACTTCCAGGTACACCTTTTTACTCAGCAGGTAACGCAAGGCAATGGTGTTGGCCGGCTCAAACACCCCCACGCCGTAACGCAAGCTGAGCTTCTCGGAGATTTTACCGCTGGCCACCACGGCGGTGGTGTTGCCACTGCCCTGGGTGTCGAGTTCGAAATCCTGGATGCCGAGGTTTTTCGCAAGGTCGGAGGTCACCCCGGCGCTGCCCATCAAGCCCAGCCCTAACGCTGCCTGGGCGAGCATGTTGTTGTCTTCACCAGTGGACGTCAGTGGGCGCCCCAATACTAGGTAGGAAAGTGCCTGCTCCTGGCTCATCGCCGGCTCCGAGAAGATCTGCGTGGTCGGCTGTTCAGCGCTGCCACTCAGGCGGATACCGGCAATGATGTCGTCAGTCTGGCGCACGGCCTCGATATCCAGATAAGGCTGGTCGATGGGACCGGCAAACAGCAGCCGCGCCCGACGTACTGTCAGGCGCTGGCCGTAGGCGCGGTAACGCCCGTCGTTGAGCCACAGCTCGCCACGGGTGTCCATGTTGTCGCCGATGTGCACATGGCCTTGCAGGTTGGCGGTGAGGCCGAACCCGGCGAAGCTCAGTTTGTCCTTGCCCACCTCGACGTCGATGTCCATCGCCATGGCCATCGGTGGCTTGCCTTCCTCGGTCTGGCTGCCGACGATCACCGTGTCATCCGAGACCTTGACCGTGGACGGTGGCAGTTCGCGCACGGTGATTTGCCCCTTGGGAATCTGCACCTTGCCGGCAATCGCCAGTTTGTCGTTCTTCATGCTGATTTTCAGGTCGGGCGCCACTTCGAGTGCCGCGTAAGGCTCGACCGTGACCGGCAACTGCGTGCCTTGCAGGCTGATGTCCACCGCCAGCGCGTGGCCCCAGTCGATCTGGCCCTTGACCGTGCCCTGCCCCGCCTTGCCACTGCGCCAGCCGCCGTTGAGTTGCACGCTTTCACCGGCGATCAGCGCCTGAATGTTCAAGTCCTCGAAACTGGTGGGCAGTTCAGGCCCGGAGATCTCGCCGCCGACCAGATTGACGCTGCCGTTGACCTGGGGCGCCAGCAGGCTGCCGGATATCCGGCCGTTACCGTTGAGCTTGCCGTTGAGTTTCTCGACCATCGGCACAAACGGCCGGGCGACGGCCAGGTCCAGGCCAGTCAGGCTGAAATTGCCGGTCAGCGGTTTGTCCTTGGGCAACGGATTGATCTGCGCCTGCAACAGCAACTCGCCAAGCTTGCCGCCCCGGAAGTTAAGCTGGGTGTCGATCCGCTTGGGGTTGAGGGTGGTTTCGAGCTTCAGCGTGTCGTACGGGAAGTCCAGCCACTGGTCCTTTTCCTTGACCCGCAGGGTGCCGCCGCTGGCGTCCACCGTCACCAGGCCTTTCGGGCCGCTGGCCGGGAGGTCGAGTTGCACGTCGGCATTGAGCTTGCCCTGCCAGGCGAAATCCTTGGGCAGCCATTGCGCCAAACTGTCGATAGGGAATTGCTTGAGGTGGTAACGCAGCTTCGGCTCGGGCATCAGGCGCTGGTCTTCGCCGCACAGGCTGGCCGGGCCGGAGACCCAGCAGTGGGCGGCAAAGGTCAACTTGCCATCGGCCAGGCGTTCGATTTTCGCCGGGGCTTGCAGCTTCCAGTCCTGGCCGCCAGCTTGTACGTCGCCGCTGGCCAGGCGCCCGCGCCAGTTGCCTTTGTCGAGGTTGCCGTCCAGGGCCAGGGCCAGTTTGACCAGCGGGCCCATCAGGTCGAACTGGACTTTCTGGTTCTTGATATCGCCCTGGGCGCTGGCGGTCAGGGTGCCGACCTGGGTTTCGCCGGCCCGGATGCCGCTGCCCTTGAGGTCGATTTTGGCGCGTTGGGCGTTGTCGAGGTTGGCGTCCAGGGTCAGGTTTTGCAGGTGATTATCCTGAAATGCCAGTTGCTGGCCCACCAGGTTGAGTTTGCCTTGGGGCGCTTGCAGGGTGCCGGCGACGTCGAGGCGGCCATTAACCTGCCCGCGCAGTTGCGGCCAGAGCTGGGCCAGGCGCGTGAGTTTGATGTCGATCTGCCCCGCCAGCCGTTGTTGCAGGCTGCCGCTGCCGTAGATGCGGTTGTCGCCCAGGCGAATATCCAGCGCTCCAAGGGTCCACTGCTGACCGGCACCTTCGGCCTTGGCTTGCAGTACCGCAGGCTGGCCGCGCAAACGGCCTTTGAGATCGAGGTCGGCGTTGAGCTTGAGCTGGTCGTTCTTCATCTCGCCTTTGCTGCGCAACGGGCCGGCCAGGGTGCCCGGCAGTTCGGCGACCCAGTACGCCGGGTTGATGGCGGACAGGTCCAGGGCCGTATCCCAGGCGATACCATCGGCAAATTGCAGGTTCAGGTGGCCTTCAGCCTTGCCTTGGCCAGCAGCGAGTTTCAGTTCGGGCAGGAACACTTGCTTGAGGTCGCCGCTGAACGGGCTGACCAGGCTGAACTTGCCGGCCGGGCCGTCGAGGTCGGCCTTGAAGTTACCGAGGTAGTTGCCGTCCTTGTAGGAGACTTCGCCATTGAAGGTGCGCAAGGCGACTTCAGGCTCGTCGATCAACGGGTAGAGGCGATGCCAGGGGAAATCCAGCCAATCGATTTTGGCGTCGGCGCTGAAGCCTTGTTGCCAATCCAGATTAGCGCTGAGCTTGAGGCTTTGTTTGTCGCCGGCATTCAGGTCGAGGCCGGCGATCTGCGCGCCCTTGGCGTCCACTTTGCCTTGCAGCTGCAGGTTCACCGGGCCTTTTTCTGCCGGCAGTACGGCGTTGCCCAGCAGTTGGTAACCGTTGCCGAGGTCGCCTTTGGCCGTCAGGTCGAGCTGATTGAGTTGCAGGGTGTCGGGCAAGTCGGCGCTGGCTTTGAAGCCGTCAGAGGTAATGTGCAGTTGTGCCGGCAGGTTTTCGACCAAAGGCTGCAGCTCGCCACTGAGCTTGGCCGGCAGGTAGCCGCTGCTGTCGGCGTCAAGCTTGAGGGTCTTGAGCAGGTCACCATCAACTTTCAACGCCAGCGCCCACGGGGCACCGCCGGGGGCGTAAGGCAGGCTCAGGTTGCCGGTGGCGCTTAATGGCCAGTCACCGGTGGGTTGCAGCAGGCCGGACAGATCCAGCACCAGGCCATCGCGTTGCAGGTGCACCGAGTCGATCTGCATGCCTGCGGCGGTCCAATGGGCCGCCAGTTGCAGGCCCTTGAGTTCTTCACTGCCGTTGAACAGCAGGCTGCCGACGCGCACGTCGCCCAACTGGATGGCAACGGGCAACTTCAAGTCCGGCAGCGTGATCGGCCCACTGCTTTCTTCGGTACTGGGTGGGAATTGCAGGCTGACCTGCTCCACGTCCAGCGTGTTGATGCACAAGGTCATGCGCATCAGGCATGCCGGCGACCAGTCGAATTTAGGCGCGCTGAGTTCCACCCGGCTGCCGTCTTGTTGCCACAGCAGATGATCGGCACTCCACTGCCCGCCCAATCGACCCTGGAAATTTTCCACGCTCAAACCCGGCACCTGGCCCAGCACCCAACGGCTGCCGACCTGAGTGCCAAGCACTGTCCAGAGTGCCAGCAACACCACGGCGAAGACCGCCAGAACGGTGAGCCCCGCTATTTTCAAACCACGCATCACAGCTCAGGCCCCATGGAAAAGTGCAAACGAATGCCGCCCGGATCTTCCAGCGCATGGGCCAGGTCGAGGCGGATCGGCCCGACCGGCGAGACCCAGCGCACACCTACACCCACACCGGTTTTCAGGCTTGGCATTTCCAGGGTGTTGAACGAGTTGCCCTGGTCGATGAAGGTCGCGACGCGCCATTTCTCGGTGATGGAATATTGGTACTCGGCACTCAGGGCCACCATGTAGCGGCCACCGATGCGGTCGCCCCGATCGTTTTCCGGCGACAGGGTCTGGTACTCGTAACCCCGCACGCTCTGGTCACCGCCGGCAAAGAAGCGCAGTGACGGCGGCACGGATTTGTAGCCATTGGTGGCGCTGCCACCGACCTGCGCGCGAGCCAGGAACCGGTGGTTGTCCCACAAGGTGGTCAAGCCTTTGACCAGCGCGGTGCCGTAAAGCAGGTTGGTGTCGGAACCCAAGCCTTCCTTGGCGACTTTGCTGTCGAATTGCAGGCGATAGCCATTATGTGGGTCTATGCGGTTGTCGCTGCGCAGGTAGGAGTAACTGATGCCTGGCATCAGCAGGTTACTCAGGCCCGAGTCGTTACCCAGGCGATATTCCTCGCGCTGCCATTTGAGTGAGATCACCCGTGTCCAGCCGCTGGGCAACTTGCTGTGCCACTCGGGGCCGAGGGTGAGCAATTTACTCAAGGTGTCGGTATTGGCGATTTCCTCATTCTGGTAGCCGCCGGCAAACCGCAGTTTGTCGGTCAACGGCGGGTCCAGCGGAATGTCGTACCACAGCCCGACGTTTTGCCGAGGCGCCGAGAGTTCGGCTTCCCAGCCATAACTGTGGCCCTGGGGGTTGACCCAGTGCCGCGTCCAGTTGGCCTTACCGCGTGGCCCGACGTCGGTCGAGAAGCCAAGGCCGAGGCCCATGGTGCGTGGCTTGCGGGTTTCCAGTTGCACGGCCACCGGGATCACATCATGGGCCGCAGCAGCCGGGGCAGCGTCCACGCGCACGCCTTCAAAAAAGCCGCTGGATTGCAGGTTCTGGTTAAGTTCGGCGATCAGTTCGGAATCGTAGGGCTCGCCGCTCTTGAACGGCACCATGCGTTGCAGCAGCTCTTCATCAAACGGCGTGTCGCCGGTGAAGCTGACTTTGCCCATGGTGTAGCGTGGGCCGCTGTCATAAATCAATTCGATATCGGCCACGCCCGCCTGGGGGTCGACCGATAGTTTCTGGCGGGTAAAACGCCCACTGAAAAAACCATAGCGCGAGGCCTGGTTCTGGATCACGCGCTTGGCGTCGTCATAGTTGCCGTGGTTGAGCACGGCACCGGGCTTGAGTTGGTCGCTGCTGGGCACGCGAAAACCCTTGAGGCTCGCCGCCGGCCCGTCGACACGAATGGTCACGTTGCGCAAATGCACCGGCTCGCCGGGGTCGATGGTGAGCGTCAGGCGCGGATTTTTGCCGCCCCTGACGTCACTGCTGATCTGCGGCTGATAGAAGCCCAACGCCTGGGCGGCCTTGCGCGCCTGCTCCTCGGCGCCACGGCTGAACCGCAGCAAGGCTTCTTCATCACGATCGCCAACCCCGCCGATGTAGCCTTCGATGTTGGCTTTCAACGCGTCGTTTGAAGGCTTGATCCGCACGCTCAGTTCGCTCTGCGCCAAGGCGCCGCAGCTTGTGAACAGCAGAATCAAGCCGCTGGTAAATCTTCCTGGAAACTTCATAGGCGCGGATGCTACACGAGCTTGGGAACATCATAGAACCCGGATCTGTCTGAAAAATTCTCTCTCAACCCGTTGCAACGTGTAACACCTGGGGGTTGGGATGAAAAAACACGTGCTCAAGGACCGGCCCTACGGCGACTTCGCCAATTTCTTCATAGCCCTGGCGTTTATAGAATTCCAGGTAACGCGAATTCCCGGTGTCCAGCACCACGCCAGTTGAGTGTGGATCTTCGGCGCACCAGTTGTGCACCGCTTCCAGCAGCTGCTCGCCGTAGTGCTTGCCCTGGAACTGCGGGTGAATCCCCAGCAACGGCAGCACATGCACCGACTCCGATGGCAGGCACGCCAGCACCGCATGATGGTATTCCAGGTAGCGCCGGGTGCCACGTACACCGGTGCTCAACCACATGCGCAATTGCCAGGCCCAGCTCTCGGTAATCCCCAGGCGCCGTTGCGGTGGCGCGATCAGGGCAATACCGATTAACCGGTCATTCACCAGCAGGCCAATGGCCGGCAATTGCTGGAAGAAGTGCTGCTTGACCAGTTCGCGGACGGTGGCGCGCACCCGCTGTTCGTAGCCAGGGCGTTCGGCTTCGAAGATGTAGGCGAAGGTCGGCTCATGCCGATAGGCCTGGTACAGCAAGGAACGGGCTTCGCGGGAGTAACCGCTGTCGAGCATGTGGATGTCGGCGATGGCAGTCGAGGTGTCAGGCATAACAATGAATCTCCCCTGGGCGCGACTCAGACGGTAGCGCTCTTGTTATTACGAACCTTGGCGGCACTGGTTCGTTCAGTGTAGCCACCGGGGGCCGCTTCGCAGCCCGACGCAGCCTCGTGCCTCGCCAGCTGCTACGGGGCTGGTCCCCGTCCGACTTGTCGGCTAGCATCGCCCTTTTGCCAGACTGGACTGCCGACCATGAAAATCGTCTCCTTCAATATCAACGGGCTGCGCGCCCGCCCTCATCAGCTGGCGGCCCTGATCGAGAAACACCAACCAGATGTGATCGGCTTGCAGGAAACCAAGGTCCACGACGACCAGTTCCCGTTGGCCGAGGTACAAGCCCTGGGCTATCACGTGTATTACCACGGGCAGAAAGGCCACTACGGTGTCGCCCTGCTCTCGCGCCAGGAACCGTTGGCGCTGCATAAAGGTTTTATCGGTGATGAAGAAGACGCCCAGCGACGTTTCATCTGGGGCACCTTCGCCGATGAAAATGGCAACCCGATTACCATCATGAACGGCTATTTCCCACAGGGTGAAAGCCGCGACCACCCGACCAAATTCCCGGCCAAGCAGCGTTTTTATGAAGACCTGCAAAACCTCCTGGAGTCGCAGTTCAGCAACGACCAGGCGGTAGTGGTGATGGGCGATGTGAACATTTCCCCGGAAGACTGCGACATCGGCATCGGCGCCGACAATGCCAAGCGCTGGCTGAAAACCGGCAAGTGCAGCTTCCTGCCGGAAGAACGCGAGTGGATGGCCCGCCTGAAGAACTGGGGCCTGGTGGACAGCTTTCGCCACCTCAATCCGGACGTGGCGGACCGCTTCAGCTGGTTCGATTACCGCAGCCGTGGGTTTGAGGATGAGCCCAAGCGCGGGCTGCGGATTGACGTGATCATGGCGTCCCAGGGCTTGCTGCACCGGGTCAAGGATGCGGGCGTGGACTACGATTTGCGTGGGATGGAAAAACCCTCCGATCATGCACCGATCTGGCTTGAATTGAGCTGATTTCCTGCCTACAGGGTGACGGTCATCTGCCTGAAACCTGCCTGACTTAATCTGCCGGCACTCCCTTTCGCTCAAGAAGGTGCCGGCATGATGCTGCGCGTTCTATCCCTGCTGGCCCTGGCCGGCGCATTTCCCCTCGCCGCGTTTTCCACACCATTACCCTTCCCTGAACACGGTCCGGCCTTGCGTATCCAGGGCTCCAACACGATTGGCGCGGCGTTGGGCCCGGCACTGGTCAAGGGCTTGATGGAACAGCAGGGTTTGCTGGGTGTGCATAGCGAACCCTCCGGCAATACCAACGAACAGCACATCATCGGCAAAACCCGCCAGGGCCGAAGTGTCACGGTAGACGTCGCCGCCCACGGTTCCAGCACCGGTTTCAGCGCGCTGAAAAAAGCTGGCGCCGACCTCGCCGCCTCGTCCCGCCCGATCAAGGACAGCGAGCTGGTGGACCTGGAATCCCTCGGTGATTTGAAAAGCCCGGACGCCGAACAAGTAATCGCCATTGATGGCCTGGCGATCATCCTCAACCCGCGCAACCCGCTGGGCACGTTGAATACCGAGCAACTGGCGCAGATTTTCAGCGGCGAGTTCACCACGTGGGAACAGGTGGGCGGCATCGGCGGCAAGATTCATTTGTATGCCCGCGATGATCAGTCCGGCACTTACGACACTTTCAAGGAGTTGGTGTTAAGCCGAATCGGCAAACCTCTCGACAGCGCGGCCAAGCGATTCGAGTCCAGCGAGCAGTTGTCGGACGCGGTCAGCCGTGATCCCCAGGGCATCGGTTTTATCGGTTTGCCTTATGTGCGCCAGGCCAAGGCGGTGGCGATTGTCGATGGCGCCTCACGGCCGATGCTGCCGTTGAATAGCCTGATTGCCACTGAGGATTACCCGCTGTCACGGCGGCTGTTTTTCTATTTGCCACCCAATGGGCAAAACCCTTGGGCCAGGGCGCTGGTGGACTTTGCGCAAACCGGCAAGGGCCAGGCGATCGTGGCCGCCAACGGGTTTATTGCGCAACAGGTGCAGGCGATAACGGTCGAGCCCAGTGCGCCGATGCCCGAGGAGTATCAAGCCATTGCCCGCGAGGCCCAGCGTTTGACGGTGAACTTCCGTTTCGAGGAAGGCAGTGCCAGCCTGGACAACAAGGCGCGTCAGGACCTGCTACGGGTAGTGGCTTATATAAGAAGCAACGCAAAGCTGGATAAACAGGTGACGCTGGTGGGGTTTGGTGACGCCAAGGATGACCCGCAACGTGCGGCGCTATTGTCGAAATTGCGGGCGATGGCGGTGCGTCGGGAGTTGGTCAAGAGTGGTGTGGTGTTGCGCGATATCCGCGGGTTTGGCGCGGAGTTGCCGGTGGCAGCGAATACGGCGGATGAGGGGCGGATCAAGAATCGGCGGGTGGAGGTTTGGGTGTATTGATGCCTGATAGGTTTTGAGTGCCCGGACTGGCCTCATCGCAGGCAAGCCAGCTCCCACATGTTGACCGCGTTTGCCTGAACAACTCGGTCAACTGTGGGAGCTGGCTTGCCTGCGATGCAGACGACTCGGTCTTACTGCCCGCTGCGCATCATCTCCCGCGGCACATACTTGCCAATCTCGAACTTGCCAATCGCCGCCCGGTGCACTTCGTCCGGGCCGTCGGCCAGGCGCAGGGTGCGTTGCATGGCGTACATGTAGGCCAGCGGGAAGTCGTTGGACACGCCCGCGCCGCCATGAATCTGGATCGCCCGATCAAGCACCCGCAGCGCAACGTTCGGTGCCACGACCTTGATCTGGGCGATTTCACTTTTCGCCACCTTGTTGCCCACCGTGTCCATCATGTAGGCGGCCTTCAAAGTCAGCAGGCGTGCCATGTCGATTTCCATGCGCGAGTCGGCGATCTTGTCGATATTGCCCCCCAGGCGCGCCAACGGTTTACCGAAGGCGGTGCGGCTGACGGAGCGTTTGCACATCAATTCCAGCGCACGCTCGGCCATGCCGATGGAGCGCATGCAGTGGTGAATGCGGCCTGGGCCGAGGCGACCCTGGGCAATCTCAAAGCCCCGGCCCTCGCCCAACAGGACGTTTTCGTACGGCACGCGGACGTTTTCAAACAGCACTTCAGCGTGGCCGTGGGGCGCATCGTCGTAGCCGAACACGGGCAGCGGACGCACGATTTTCACGCCGGGAGTGTCCAGCGGCACCAGGATCATTGAGTGCTGCTGATGGCGCGGCGCATCGGGGTTGCTCAGGCCCATGAAGATCAAAATCTTGCAACGCGGATCGCAGGCGCCGGAGGTCCACCACTTTTTACCGTTGATCACCCACTGGTCGCCGTCACGTTCGGCGCGAGCGGCCATGTTGGTGGCGTCTGAGGACGCCACGTCCGGCTCGGTCATGGCGAAGGCCGAACGGATCTCGCCGCGTAGCAGCGGTTCGAGCCAGCGTTTTTTCTGCTCGTCGTTGGCGTAGCGCACCAACACTTCCATGTTGCCGGTGTCGGGTGCCGAACAATTGAACGGCTCCGGCCCCAACAGCGAGCGGCCCATGATTTCAGCGAGTGGCGCGTATTCCAGGTTGGTCAGCCCGGCACCCAGCTCGGATTCCGGCAGGAACAGGTTCCACAACCCTTCGGTTTTAGCCTTGGCTTTCAACTCTTCCATGATTGCAGTGGGCTGCCAGCGATCACCTTCGCTGACTTGGCGCTCAAACACCGGCTCGGCCGGGTAAACGTAAGCATCCATGAACGCGGTCACGCGTTCACGCAGTTCCTGAACCTTGGGCGAATAGGCGAAATCCATGAGCAGCTCCCTTTTGGAAGGTTGTTTAGGTCATGAAATTGATGCTAGATCAGCGCTGATAATTTACCTAACCTATTCTCGGCGTGTATTAACATTCATCACCGATATATGATCGGCGCATGGAAACCTAACAATAAGAGCGCAGCGAAATGAATCTGAGCAAGGTCGACCTCAACCTATTCATCGTCTTTGACGCGATCTATACCGAAGCCAACCTGACCCGCGCGGGGCAGATTGTCGGCATCACCCAGCCGGCGGTTTCCAACGCTCTGGCACGCTTGCGGGAGACCTTCAATGACCCGCTGTTCGTGCGCACAGCCCAAGGCATGGTGCCCACGCCCATGGCGCAGAACATCATCGGCCCGGTGCGCAATGCGCTGTCGCTGCTGCGGGTGTCGGTGCAGGAAAGCCGCATCTTCAACCCGCAACAGGCGGCCAAGACTTACCGCATCAGCATGACCGACCTCACCGAGGCAGTGATTTTGCCGCCGCTGTTCCAGCGCCTGCGCCGGCTGGCACCGACCGTGGTGATCGAGAGCTTCCTGTCCAAGCGCCGTGAAACCACCAAGGAACTCGCGGCCGGGCGCCTGGATTTTGCCGTGGATGCACCGCTCAACACCGACCCGCAGGTGCGCCACGTCAAGCTGATGGAAGACCGCTATGTGTGTGCGATGCGCAAAGGCCATGCGATGGCAGGCAAGGAAAAATTCACCCTGGATGATTACCTGTCGCTGACCCACATTCATATCTCCAGCCGGCGCAATGGCCTCGGTCACGTTGACCTGGCGCTGGGCAAGATGGGCATCCAGCGCAAGATCGCCCTGCGCTCCCAGCATTACCTGATGGCGTCGCAAGTGTTGCAGCAGACCGACATGGTGATGACGGTGCCGGAACGCTTTGCAAGGCGCCATGACTTGCATTGGTTCCAACTGCCGGTGAATGACGTGCCGATGGTCGAAACCCATCTGTACTGGCACGAAAGCACCGACCAGGACCCGGCCAACCGCTGGATGCGCGAGCAGATGATCGAGTTGTGCCAGCAGGTCACGGCGCACGAGAAGAAGTTGGACAAGCCGTAGGCGCGATGTGCTTGACGTTAACGTCAAGCACGCATTAGCTTAACGCCCAAGACATTCCTTGAGCGCCCCCATGAGCACCACCTACAGCATCTCCGACCTCGCCCGCGAGCTCGACATCACCACCCGCGCTATTCGCTTCTATGAAGAACAAGGCCTCTTGACCCCGGAACGCCGGGGTCAGGAGCGCATTTATTCGCCGCGTGACAAGGTCAGCCTGAAGCTGATCCTGCGGGGCAAGCGCATCGGTTTCTCCCTGGCGGAATGCCGCGAGCTAATCGAGTTGTACGACCCGACCAGCGGCAACCAGAAACAGCTGCACAGCATGCTGGCGAAAATCACCGAGCGCCGCGAGCAGTTGGAGCAACAATTGCTGGACATCGAACAGATGAAGCTGGAACTCGACACCGCCGAAGAGCGCTGCACCCAGGCGCTGCAACAGACCATTCAGAGCCAGGTTGGCCATTAACCAAGAAGGTATACGCCATGACCCTCCCCTCTCACGTACGCCTGGTGGAAGTCGGCCCGCGCGACGGTCTGCAAAATGAGGCGCAACCCATCAGTGTCGCCGACAAGGTCAACCTGGTGGACGCCCTGACCGCCGCTGGCCTGAGTTACATCGAGGTGGGCAGTTTCGTCTCGCCCAAGTGGGTGCCGCAAATGGCCGGTTCCGCCGAAGTGTTTGCGCAGATCCAGCGCAAGCCCGGCGTAACCTATGGCGCACTGGCGCCCAACCTGCGGGGTTTTGAGGACGCCCTGGCGGCGGGGGTCAAGGAAGTTGCAGTGTTCGCGGCGGCGTCCGAGGCGTTTTCCCAGCGCAATATCAACTGCTCCATCAGCGAAAGCCTGGAACGCTTCGCGCCGATCATGGCCGCCGCCAGGCAGCATGGCGTCAGCGTGCGCGGGTATGTGTCGTGTGTGTTGGGTTGCCCTTACGAAGGAGAGGTTGCCCCGGAACAAGTCGCCGCTGTGGCCCGTGAGCTGTTTGCCATGGGCTGCTATGAAGTGTCCCTGGGCGACACCATCGGCACCGGCACGGCGGGCGCCACGCGACGGATGTTTGAAGTGGTCGGCGCACAGGTGCCCCGCGACAAGCTAGCCGGGCACTTCCACGACACTTACGGCCAGGCCGTCGCCAACGTATACGCCAGCCTTCTGGAAGGTATCCAGGTGTTCGACAGCTCTATCGCCGGCCTCGGCGGCTGCCCCTATGCCAAGGGCGCCAGCGGTAACGTCGCCACCGAGGATGTGTTGTACCTGCTTAATGGCTTGGGGATCGAGACCGGGATCGACATGGAGCAGTTGATCGTGGCGGGTCAGCAGATCTGCACGGTGCTGGGACGGCCGACAGGCTCGCGTGTTGCGAAGGCGCGCAGTGCCCGTTGAGTACCACGCTCGTGACGATGTGTTACCTCAGGGCTACACATCGGGTAACACGGGAACATATTTTGTCGCATTCACTGAAGGAAATTTCCTACTTAAAAATCAAACCATTGATTTTAAAGGACTTTACAAAGTTGGCACGGCTCCTGCTATCTCTATTGCATAACAAGAATAAAAAGCATCAAACCTAATAAAAATAAGACGAAACGACTCTGACATAACAAAAACAACACGGCAGAGACGCAGCTAACAGATTTTTTTGAAGAAGATGTGCTTCGCTGGGTACGGCAGATGCCGCCACTCGCAACCGGGAAGAGAACAATAAAACTACCTCAAGGTAGCTACCCACTGGTTGGATCGCATGCGAAGAAGCAGATCAGCGTTCAAAAAAATACGTTTGCTCTTGACCCCGGATGGGGGTCGCCAAAAACAGCGGTAAAGGGCCACGGTTGCTAAAAACAACAACAGACCGCCCCTCAATAATAAAAAAAGAGCACGCAACGACAAATTAAAGGGGACCCTCGGGTCCCCTTTGTGCTTTCCGGGCTTGGCCCTTCAAAGCGCGGTCCCCTCCTCTGCCGCAAAGTTGTTCAATACCGTTTGTGTCAACGTCAGCAATGCCCGTGTTTCCAGAGCCAGGCGCGTCACACCGAGCCGCTTGAGCTCACGCTCATAAAAAGCACTCTGCATCACGCCATCGACCAGAATCTCATCGCGGCGTTTGCCCAGCAGGCGTACCAACCGGTCCACCACTTGCGTATGCCGTGCCTGCCAGTCGTGCAGGGCAGCCGAGTCCGTAGGGCTTGGCTGTTCGCCCTGTAAATCCGACAGTTCAAATAACGCCGTACTTTCTTCATCGATTGAGTGATTGCCGGAAGCCATCAACGCGTCGAGTTCTTGCGGGTAGCGCTGGCGAAGGTGTTTCTGCCAAAACTCACGTCCCACAAAAAAGGCATTCGTGTCTCCCCCATCGCGCTCATCCCTGAGTACTTGTGCATAGGCCGCGTCGATCGCTGCTGCGCTCACATTGGCCTGTTGGGGAAACAACATATCCCGGGACTTGACCGGTAACCCCAACCGGTCGGCAAGCCGGGTTCGGTAAGCAAGAATGACTTCGACCTGTTCAGTAAACCCTGGCCCACGCGCATCGACATCCCGTTGAGCAACAGCGTCCACCAAGTGCAGGCGAAATAACTTTCGTGCAGTCGTTATCAGCTCGCCCTCGGCATTCTCTTGCCCCGCCAGCTCAAGCGCTTTTGCCCCCATAAGCTCGCTTTCGAGATTCATGAACTCAACCGAACTGCCGTCACCACAGGTGATGCGGTCATCCGCAGTTTGGAACAACGACTCACGCACTGCCTGACTCTCACTGGCCGCCAGCACCATGTCCCACACACGTTCCGCCAATGCGGGGCGAGTGACCGCAGACCTGAATTCGGCGCAACGGGTCGTGTCTGCCAACACGGTAAAAAATGCGGCCGACTCAGGACTGGCCCAGAGGTTGTCCCACAGAGCCGCACGATTAGGATCCTGACCCGTCGACGAGCTGCTTAGCCACGATTCACGTGCTTCACCCACGGTGACGTGATCGCCCCATTGCGCCGGATTTTCCTGCCCAGGAAGTTGAAACCGCTCAAGGGTCGCTGCCGACAGTGGATTTTCGTGCAGATTGATCAAGACCGGATGCCGGTAGACGTATTCAGGCACGGATGTGATCCGGTTTGAATGCAGGTCGATGCGAGCCAGGTTTAACAGGCGCTCGGCGCCAGCGGGAAATATTCTCGTCCCTGTGTTTTGCAGGTAGAGCTGGTTCAGGTTACGCATGCCTGGCAGGTTGGCGGCCCACCCCAAGTCGGGGTTGTCGCCCAGGTTCAGAATTTTCAGCTGCTGCATCGCTTCCAGGCGTAAACGGCTCTGCTCGGTCAGCCGGATGTCATTTCTGCTCAAGTTGAGTTTGGTCAGCCTCTCCCCACCCTTGGCGAACTCAGGCAGTTGGGTGAAGCGGTTCCCAGACATATTCAGCCAGCGCAAACCGCCAAATGATTGCAGAAAAGGCAAGGAATCGTCCGACAGTGCCATTCGGCGTAAGCGCAAGTAACCGATATGGTCCATGTTCGCCGTAATGGGCGGAAGGTCGCCGATCATCTCATCCGATATATCCAGAATGTGGCCTATCGAGGTTCGATCCGCTGCGAACGCTTGTGGGGAACTGCGCCGCCACGCGCCTTTGATGGTGTTGGCAACCGTGCGCCTGTCGCGTGCATAAACCGAATCACTCTTTTCCCACGTGTTCAGCGTTGTTTGCAGTTCCTCGTACTCACTTTCAAGCTCATTCAAACGCGCCAAGACGTCAGCGTCGCCAAGCCCCTCAAGGCCCAGAAAGGCTTTCACCTCCTCGAGCGTCTTAGAGGGATAGATCTTCGCGGCCACCACTTCACACGCCAGGGTACGCCCGGGGCCTGCACCCACAGGGCTCAATGGGTAACCAAAACGCCCATCGGCAAGACTCATGGGTGATTTGAAACCGGGCTTGATGGGCTGCAACCCCAGGGCACGCCGGGTTGCCGCCTCGCTCAACGGCTGGCGCACAAGTTCGACTTTCAGCGCTTGAGTCGCAGCCTTGAGCGCCTCCCAGTGGGTGAACTTGCCATCAGTGGCAAACCAGAGCGCGCTGTAGAAAGCACCGCTGTCTGAACGCCAGTACAACACCTTGCCCGCCCCATCACGAACCTCCCATTGCGCCAGGCTGATACGCACCAGCCGAAACTGCTTGGGCGCGTCCGGCTTGCCAACTCGATCCAGCAAAGGCCCATTGCTGCTATCGGCGCGCAACTCGATGCCTATCCCGTCCAATTCACCGGGCACCGCTGCCAGCGTGTGCAGGGCCAGGCGTACCGCATCCATCGTGAGCGGGAGGTCAAACACAAGCACCGCATGCGCCCGCAGGATGCGTGCACGCTGCTGATAGCGGCGAGCCTCTTCGGCAAGGCGTAGCGGCAAGTATGAGCGCTGCCCCAGGTGTGCCAGCTCCTCGCTGCTGGCATTGGCCAGGAGCTCTTCGACGACGAGCTTGGGCAGGCCAGGAAACAGGCGCTGGACCACTTGCACGTTGCTATCACTGGAGGCGTTACCGGCTGCAAGGTCGTTCTCAATCAGCTCGCCGCGGTGTTCATTGGCCAACTGCAGCAAACGGCGCTGGTAACTCGCAAGCCTTTTGGCGTCAGAGGGCACTTCAAGCGCCCTGTCCCTGACAGGGCGTTGCAAGTGAGCTGGCAATTCGTACTCCTGCGGGCCGCTGATAAAGTCCAGCGTTATCGTGTCGACCGGAATGCGCTCGCCCAACATTTGGCGCGCTTCAGGCAGGTCCAGCTGCGCAAGCAGCGACGGCAGAATATGCCCAGCATGCACATCGTCTTCCCTGAGTACGACGATTGCCTTTTCAGCGATATCTTCAGATGAGCGCCATAGGGCGTCCCCTAGAGCGTTCCTGATTTCCACCACTTTGGTGTCGGGCCATACGCCCTTGCGCATGATCAAGTCGAGCTGTTTATAAACGCTTACACGCCGCAATGCGTTGGGGTCCGAACTGCGCAACTGCTCGAGCAACGCTTCGAATTCCTGGTGGCACGCAAAGTACCTCAAGCCTTCCCTGAACAGCGGCGCAGGCAACTGCTGATCAATGTAGATCGTGCGAAGTTGCGCATCCGTCACGCCGCTCATGACCCTGAGCTGCTCCAATTGACTATCGTTCAGGGGATCAACACTGTGCCCTATCCGGCGTAACAGTGTGCGGCGGTCCCAGGCCTGGGGCTGTTCAAACTCATGTGCCCAGGCCCCTGCGCCATTTCCGCGAATGCGTGGGCGATACTCCGAAGCGCCATCGGGATGGATAAGCCGGGTATCGTCGCCGGCATCGCGAATCTTGTAGTGCCCACCCTCCACCGGCAAATAGCCTTCGCCTGCATGAAAGTACAAGCCTCGGGCATCGGGCTGAAGCTCACGGGGCAGGGTTATCTGATGTTTGAATGCACCCAGGTGGGAATCATGCAGGCGCACCCTCCCGTCCGCGAACTCGATACGCACCAGGCGTTTGATGAACGCCGAATCCTTGCCTACCAGCAGCGCCTTGGGCAGCGCGAGCCCCACGATCCCGAGCGTCACCGCCGAAAAGTGCGCCCAGGCCTCCCGGGTTTGCCCGTCGGACCATGCTTCAAGTCCGTCGGCAAATTCATAGAACATCTGCACCGCGCCCACTGCCAGCATGACTTCGCCAAGCACCGGCACGACAAACGCAGCAAGGTTGAGCATATCCATTGCCTTGTTGCCCCACCACGAAAGACTGGCGTTGTAGACACGCTGATCAATGCTGCGGGTCGACACCGCCACGGTGCTGGTGTTGTCCATGATGAGGTGGATTTTCTGCTTCGCACTGTCAAGCCACACGTCTTCCAGCGGGGCGCCGTAGCCGTAGTCCGCCGTGTTATTGATTCTGCTCTTTGATGCAACGTCGAAATCCTGAGCAAGGGTGAACGCGCCCTTGGGATCGAGCAATGCCTGGAGCTTGGTGAAAAATGCCTGGTGCTCGGAAATCGGCACGAATTGGCTGAAGAACAGCCGGTACTCGGCACTGCACAAACGCGTGGTCAGATCATCGGTAAATTGAGCGACATTGGGGTATTCCTTGAGCACACACTGCGGGTCACCGGGGATGTACACCAAACATCGACGGGGATGAACCGTGACGTTCCTGAGGCTGGCCCGAATCGACACCGGGCCAATGATCAGGATGCTTTCCAGGGTGAATGTGCAGAGCTGATACCTGGAAAACAGTATGTCTTCACCGTCCAATTGCCGACCGCGTTGGTCCAACAGGATTTGCTGTATCAGTGAATGGCTGTCATGCGCGATGTCCTGTTGCATGACCGCGACCTGCGCGGCTAGCTCCAGCTGGTTTCGATGGGCGGTAATCATCGCGCCGTAGAGTTTGCCGGACGACGCACATGGCACTGCCGGGGCGATCTGCGCGTTGAGGGTGGAGCGGACATGGTTGTAGTACTTCGCGCCTAAATCGAGGTCCCTGCACAGTTGGGCAAACGCGTGTGCCTTGATGCCCACCGGCAGCGACTTGACGTCGCCAGGCGGCGGCATTGCTTGCTCGGGGCGCAGATGAAAGTTGTACCGGGTAATAAGGTGGCAGTCCTCGCAGGCCGGCGCCAAGGCTTCGTCCTCGGTGAAATTTCCGAGTGCCGCTTCAAGCAGACTCACGCCTTTATAGAAGTAGAATTTGGGACCCAACGCCACGGCGCTGCTGCGGGCAACTTCACCAGGCAGGCGCTCACATTCGGTCAGCTCGATTTTGCGTGCGTAAAAAACCCGCCTGACGTCCAACCGCAGGCCGAATTTTTTCTCGATGGCCTCCACCAGCAAGGGTTCGGCAAAAGCGGCCGCTTTTTTCAAGCCCAACAACAGTTGATCCAACTGATTCAACGATTGCCGGCTGCGTGTGTGGATCTGTTTAAGGCTCTGCCTGGCAGGCATGGATGCGTACCTGAACCACTTTGGAATAGTCAGTGGCATCAGCGCCATTTGCAGCTTCAACTCGGCCGGCGACTCGGTGTACCACGCGGGCGTGTTGTCTCTGAGGGTATAGAGGTGAACGCTTTGTTCGTCTTGACCCGGCGCCATGGAAGGAGCGATCGCGATGTCTGTCATGTGCACAACCCTGAGGTAGCGTTATAGGTTCGCTACCCTAGAGCGTGCAGATACCAGGCAGGCGGCACACGGGTATCACCTCCCGGGTGCCGAAGTGTGTCAGGCAGGGGTGAGTTCCTTTATAGAGATCTCGCGCATGCGGAATTTCTGGATCTTGCCCGTCACCGTCATCGGAAACTCATCCACAAACTTGAAATGCTTGGGCGTCTTGAAGTGCGCAATCCGCCCCTTGCACCAGGTTTGCAGCTCCAGTTCGTTGGCGACATGGCCCGGATGAAATTTGACCCACGCCACTATCTCTTCGCCATATCGCTCGTCCGGAATGCCGATCACCTGTACATCCGCCACTGCCGGGTGGGTGAAGAAAAACTCTTCCAGTTCCCGCGGGTAAACGTTCTCGCCACCGCGAATGATCATGTCCTTGTTGCGCCCGGCGATGCACACGTAACCGTGCTCGTCCATGGTCGCCAGGTCGCCGGTGTGCATCCAGCCGGCGTCGTCGATGGCTTCACTGGTGCCGTCGGGATTGTTCCAGTAGCCGAGCATCACGCTGTAGCCACGGGTGCACAATTCGCCTATCTGACCACGGGCGACGGTGTTGCCGGCCTCGTCGATGATCTTGCTTTCAAGTTGCGGCTGAGTACGACCTACGGTGGTGACGCGCCGTTCCAGGTCGTCATCCGGGCCCGTTTGCAATGACACGGGGCTGGTCTCGGTCATGCCATAGGCAATCTGCACCTCGCTCATGTGCATCTCGCTGATGACCCGGCGCATCACTTCGATGGGGCAGGTGGCACCGGCCATGATTCCGGTGCGCAGGCGTGACAGGTCGAACTCCATGCGCCGCGGGTGATCGAGCATGGCGATAAACATCGTGGGCACACCGTAAAGTCCGGTGGCCTGTTCTTCGGCGACGGCGGTCAGGGTCAGCAGCGGGTCGAAACCGTCATTCGGGTAGATCATGGCGGTGCCATGGGTGATGCAACCAAGGTTACCCATGACCATGCCGAAACAGTGATAGAGCGGCACCGGGATCACCAGGCGATCCTGCGCGGTGAGGCCCAGGCTTTCGCCGACCATGTAGCCATTATTGAGAATATTGTGGTGACTGAGGGTGGCGCCCTTGGGGAAGCCGGTGGTGCCGGAGGTGTATTGGATGTTGACGGCTTGATCGAAATGCAAACTGGCCTGGCGGTTGTGCAATTGCTTGGGAGGGATGCCTGCACCCAGGGCCGACAGTTGCGACCAGGGCAGGAATCCCGAGGGGGGTAGCGGGTCGAGACTGATCACGCCGCGCAACTCCGGGAGTTTGTCGCAGCTCGCTTGGCCGATGGGCTGGCCGGCCAATTCCGGCGCCAGCTCTTGCAGCATGGCGTGGTAGTCGGAGGACTTGAACGAACCGGCGCAAATCAGCCACTGGCAGCCCGATTGCTTGAGCACGTATTCCAGCTCGCTGCTGCGGTAAGCCGGGTTGATGTTGACCAGGATCACCCCCAGCTTGGCGCTGGCGATTTGGCTGATGCACCACTCGGCGCAGTTCGGCGCCCAGATGCCGAGACGGTCGCCGGTTCGTAGACCCAGCGCAAGCAGCGCACGAGCGTGCAGGTCGACGGCACTGGCCAATTGCTGCCAGGTGTAACGCAGGTTCTGGTGGCGCACGACCAGTGCGTCACCGTCGGGATACTGCGCGACCGTCTGGTCGAAGGCCTGGCCAATGGTCATGGCCAGCAATGTCTTGTCCTGGGAGCCACGGCTGTAGCTCTGATTCGGTTGATCCATAACGACCCCTGTGTTGTCTTTTTTGTAGGTGGACGATGCGTTGCTTGACGTAAACGTAAACTACGATTGACAGTCCTGCAACGCAAGTTTACGTTAACGTAAAGGTGATCGCGCTTCCTGCGCATCGGCCACACAAAAACAATGCTTAAAGGTGCCCGTCCATGAGTTACCCCTCCCTGAACTTCGCCCTCGGTGAAACCATCGACATGCTGCGCGACCAGGTGCAGTCCTTCGTGGCCAAGGAAATCGCACCGCGAGCGGCGCAGATCGACATCGACAACCTGTTCCCCGCCGATATGTGGCGCAAGTTCGGTGACATGGGCCTGCTGGGCATTACCGTGCCGGAAGAATACGGTGGCGCCGGCCTGGGTTATCTGGCCCACGTGGTGGCCATGGAAGAAATCAGCCGCGGCTCGGCGTCGGTGGCGCTTTCCTACGGCGCGCACTCCAACCTTTGCGTCAACCAGATCAACCGCAACGGCACCCACGAACAAAAACTCAAGTACCTGCCCAAGCTGATCAGCGGCGAACACATCGGCGCCCTGGCCATGAGCGAGCCAAATGCCGGTTCCGACGTGGTCTCGATGAAACTGCGGGCCGACAAACGTGGCGACGTCTACGTGCTCAACGGCAGCAAAACCTGGATCACCAACGGCCCGGACGCCCACACCTACGTGATCTACGCCAAGACCGACCTGGAAAAAGGCGCCCACGGCATCAGCGCCTTTATCGTCGAGCGCGATTGGAAAGGCTTCAGCCGCAGCAACAAGTTCGACAAGCTGGGCATGCGCGGCTCCAACACTTGCGAGCTGTTTTTCGATGACGTGGAAGTGCCGGCAGAAAACATCCTCGGCGCATTGAACGGCGGCGTGAAAGTGCTGATGAGCGGCCTCGACTACGAACGTGTGGTGCTGTCCGGCGGCCCCACCGGGATCATGCAGGCCTGCATGGACCTGATCGTGCCTTACATCCATGACCGCAAACAGTTCGGCCAGAGCATCGGCGAATTCCAGCTGATCCAGGGCAAAGTCGCCGACATGTACACCCAGCTCAACGCCAGCCGCGCCTATCTATATGCGGTGGCCCAGGCCTGCGAGCGCGGCGAAACCACGCGCAAGGACGCCGCCGGGGTGATCCTCTACAGCGCCGAACGCGCTACGCAAATGGCCCTCGACGCAATCCAGATTCTCGGCGGTAACGGCTACATCAACGAATTCCCCGCCGGCCGCCTGCTGCGTGACGCCAAGCTGTATGAAATCGGCGCCGGCACCAGTGAAATCCGGCGCATGTTGATTGGTCGCGAACTGTTTAACGAAACCCGCTGAACGGAGCACGCGCCATGGCCACCCTGCACACCCAGCTCAACCCGCGCTCGGCGGAATTCGCCGCCAACAGCGCGGCGATGCTCCAGCAAGTCGACGCCCTGCACACCCTGCTCGCCCAAGTGCAGCAAGGCGGCGGCGCCAAGGCCCAGGAGCGCCATACCTCGCGCGGCAAACTGTTGCCCCGTGAGCGGATCAATCGCCTGCTCGATCCAGGCTCGCCGTTTCTTGAACTCAGCCAACTGGCTGCTTATCAGGTCTACGGCGAAGACGTGCCCGCCGCTGGCGTCATTGCCGGCATCGGCCGCGTGGAAGGCGTCGAATGCATGATCGTCGCCAATGACGCCACGGTGAAAGGCGGCTCTTACTACCCGCTGACGGTGAAAAAACACCTGCGCGCGCAAACCATCGCCGAGCAAAATCGCCTGCCTTGCATTTACCTGGTGGACTCCGGCGGCGCCAACCTGCCGCGCCAGGATGAAGTGTTTCCAGACCGCGAGCACTTCGGAAGGATCTTCTTCAACCAAGCCAACATGAGCGCCCAGGGCATCCCGCAAATCGCGGTGGTAATGGGCTCGTGCACCGCGGGTGGCGCGTACGTGCCGGCGATGGCGGACGAAGCAATCATGGTTCGCCAGCAAGCGACCATTTTCCTCGCCGGCCCGCCGCTGGTGAAGGCTGCGACCGGTGAAGTGGTCAGCGCCGAAGACCTGGGCGGTGCCGACGTGCATTGCAAGATTTCCGGAGTGGCCGACCACTATGCCGACAGCGACGAACACGCCCTGGCCTTGGCCCGACGCAGCGTCGCCAACCTCAACTGGCACAAGCAGGGCCAGTTGCAACAACGCACGCCGGTTGCGCCGTTGTATGGCAGCGAAGAGCTGTACGGGGTAATCCCGGCCGATGCCAAGCAACCGTTCGATGTGCGCGAAGTCATCGCGCGGCTGGTGGACGGTTCGGTGTTCGATGAGTTCAAGGCATTGTTTGGCACCACGCTGGTGTGTGGTTTTGCTCATCTGCACGGCTACCCGATTGCGATCCTGGCCAACAACGGAATTCTCTTCGCCGAAGCCGCGCAAAAAGGCGCGCACTTTATCGAGCTGGCTTGCCAGCGCGGGATTCCGCTGCTGTTCCTGCAGAACATCACCGGGTTTATGGTCGGCCAGAAGTACGAAGCCGGCGGTATTGCCAAGCACGGCGCCAAGCTGGTGACAGCGGTGGCGTGTGCCAGGGTGCCGAAATTTACCGTGATCATCGGCGGCAGCTTCGGCGCCGGTAACTATGGGATGTGCGGGCGCGCCTATGACCCAAGGTTTTTGTGGATGTGGCCCAACGCGCGCATCGGCGTGATGGGTGCCGAACAGGCCGCCGGCGTCTTGGTGCAGGTCAAGCGCGAACAAGCAGAACGTGCCGGCCAGGACTTCAGTGCCGCAGAGGAATCCGCGATCAAGCAGCCGATCCTCGACCAGTACGAAACCCAGGGCCACCCCTACTATTCCAGCGCGCGCCTGTGGGACGACGGTGTCATCGACCCGTTGCAAACCCGCGACGTGCTGGCACTGGCCTTGTCTGCCTCGCTGAATGCCCCCATCGAGCCGAGCCGCTTCGGCGTGTTCCGCATGTGACCTGTAGGAGCGAGCTTGCTCGCGATGGACGTTAACGCTGACGCGGGCAGCCTGAATGAATACGGCGCCCTCAGGTTTTTCGCGAGCAAGCTCGCTCCTACAACATGCACCACATCATCATGGAGTTTCTTACATGAGCGATTTCAACACTCTCGAACTGATCTGCGACCCGCGTGGCTTTGCCACCCTGTGGCTCAGTCGCGAAACAAAGAACAACGCGTTCAACGCCGAAATGATCCGCGAATTGATCATTGCCCTGGATCAGGTCCAGGGTGACGCGGCCCTGCGTTTCCTCGTCCTGCGGGGGCGCGGCAAGCACTTCAGCGCTGGCGCCGACCTGGCCTGGATGCAGCAGTCGGCCGAGTTGGATTACCACACCAACCTGGACGACGCCCGTGAACTGGCGGAGTTGATGTACAACCTGGCCAAGCTGAAGATTCCAACCCTGGCGGTGGTCCAAGGCGCGGCTTACGGTGGCGCCCTGGGCCTGATCAGTTGCTGCGACATGGCCATTGGTAGCGACGATGCACAGTTCTGCCTGTCGGAGGTGCGTATCGGCCTGGCCCCGGCTGTGATCAGCCCGTTCGTGGTACAGGCGATTGGTGAGCGAGCGGCCCGTCGCTACGCCCTCACGGCGGAACGCTTCGGCGGCCAGCGCGCGCGGGAAATCGGTTTGCTGGCGGAAAGTTATCCGGCCGCCGAGCTGGATGCCCAGGTTGAACAATGGATTGCCAACCTGTTGCTCAACAGCCCGGCGGCCATGCGAGCCAGCAAGGATTTGCTGCGCGAAGTGGGCCATGGCGCCCTCACCCCGGCCCTGCGCCGTTATTGCGAAAACTCCATCGCAAGGATCCGTGTCAGTGCCGAAGGTCAGGAAGGTTTGCGGGCCTTTCTGCAAAAACGAGCACCCAGTTGGCAAGCGCAGGAGCCGCGTTCATGAATGTTCTTACTACCGTACTGGTCGCCAATCGCGGCGAGATTGCTTGCCGTGTCATGCGCACCGCCAAAGCCATGGGTTTGACCACCGTGGCGGTGCACAGCGCCACTGATCGTGACGCACGCCATAGTCGTGAAGCCGATATTCGGGTCGACCTGGGTGGCAGCAAGGCCGCCGACAGCTACCTGCAAATCGACAAACTGATCGCAGCCGCCAAGGCCAGTGGCGCCCAGGCGATCCACCCAGGTTACGGCTTTCTCTCGGAGAACGCCGGTTTTGCCCGCGCCATCGAAGCAGCCGGCCTGATCTTTCTCGGCCCGCCCGCCTCAGCCATTGATGCCATGGGCAGCAAATCGGCAGCCAAGGCGCTGATGGAAACCGCCGGCGTGCCGTTGGTGCCCGGTTACCACGGTGATGCCCAGGACCTGGAAACCTTCCGCGATGCCTGCGAACGCATCGGCTACCCGGTGTTGCTCAAGGCCACGGCCGGCGGCGGCGGCAAAGGTATGAAAGTGGTCGAACACGTCAGCCAACTGGCCGAAGCCCTGGCCTCGGCGCAGCGTGAGGCGCTGTCCTCGTTTGGCAATTCGCAGATGCTGGTGGAGAAATACCTGATCAAGCCACGCCATGTGGAAATCCAGGTGTTCGCCGATCAGCATGGGCATTGCCTGTATCTCAACGAACGGGATTGCTCGATCCAGCGTCGCCATCAAAAGGTCGTCGAGGAAGCGCCGGCACCGGGCCTCAGTGCCGGGCAGCGTAAGGCCATGGGCGAAGCGGCGGTGCGTGCGGCCCAGGCGATCGGCTATGTCGGCGCGGGCACCGTGGAGTTTTTGCTGGATGCCCGCGGCGAGTTTTTCTTCATGGAAATGAACACGCGCCTGCAGGTTGAGCACCCGGTCACCGAAGCCATCACCGGCCTGGACCTGGTGGCCTGGCAGATTCGTGTCGCGCAGGGCGAGGCGCTGCCAATGACTCAGGAGCAAGTGCCACTGATAGGGCATGCGATTGAAGTGCGCCTGTACGCCGAAGACCCGGGCAATGATTTCCTGCCGGCCACCGGGCAACTGACGCTGTACCGCGAATCCGCACCAGGGCCGGGGCGCCGGGTGGACAGTGGTGTCGAGCAAGGCGACAGTGTTTCGCCGTTCTACGACCCGATGCTTGGCAAGCTGATCGCCTGGGGCGAGGACCGTGAGCAGGCGCGCCTGCGGCTGTTGAGCATGTTGGATGAGTTCGCCGTGGGTGGGCTGAAAACCAACCTGGGCTTTTTGCGGCGAATCATTGGGCATCCGGCGTTTGCGGCGGCTGAACTGGATACCGGTTTTATCCCGCGCTACCAGGATGAACTTTTACCGGCGCCCGGCGCGCTGAGCGATGAGTTCTGGCAGGCTGCTGGCCACGGCTTTATGCAAAGCCAGCCGGCCGGCGATTCACTGTCGCCGTGGAGTGACAGTCGCGGTTTTCGTGCCGGTTTGCCGGCCGAGACTTCCCTGCACCTGAGCTGCAACGGCCAGGACCGAATGGTGACGCTGCAATCGGGCATTTCTGCGCCGCAATTGCGCGGCGAACAGTTGCTGATTGATCAGCAAGGCGTGCGTCGTTCGCACCTGGCGGTACGCAACGGCACCCACTTGTTTGTGCGCTGGGACGGCGAAATGCACGCCGTCGGCCTGTTTGATCCCATCGCAGCGGTCGAGGCCAATCAATCCCATCAGGGCGGCCTGACGGCGCCTATGAACGGCAGCATCGTGCGGGTATTGGTGGAAGTCGGGCAGGCGGTCGAGGCCGGCGCTCAACTGGTGGTGCTGGAGGCGATGAAGATGGAGCACAGCATCCGCGCGCCCCAGGCGGGTGTGGTCAAGGCGCTGTATTGCCAGGAGGGCGAAATGGTCGGTGAAGGCAGTGCGCTGGTTGAGCTTGAAACCGCAGATTAAAACTTCGCGGTGGCTTGCACGACCACACCGATGATCCGGCATTCGTCGCTCAACAGCATCTTGGGATAAGTGGGGTTGAGCGGTACCAGGTAAAGCTGGCCGCTTTCCTCCATCAATTTGCGAAACGTCGCCTGGGAGCTGGAAGCCCATTGCGCGACCACCAGCTTGCCGGGCTCGGGTTCGAGGGCCGGGTCAACCAGGATCATCATTCCCTCACCGATACTCAGCCCGCTGGGCGCGGTCATCGCATCGCCCGTCACTGGCAGCCAGAAGGCCGCACCTCGTGCATGGTAGTCGGTCAGTTCAAAACGCCCGGCGCCGTATGACGGGCGCTCTTCGCGAACCTGGCAGACGCCCTTCCAGTCGCTCACCGGATAACGAAAATACGGGTTGTATTGCTGCGCAGGCGGCAACTCGTCTTCGTCCGGCGCGGCGGACTTTTCACGAATCACCAGCGCCACTTCAAGGAAGCCCAGGCCAAGCTCCTGCATCACCCGGTTCATGTCGGCCAGACTCGGGACCCGGCGCTTGTTCAGCCAATGCCCGACACCGCCCTGTGACATGCCAAGGCGCTCTGCGAGCTGGTCCTGTGTGACCTTGCGGTCTTTCATGTTGGCCTTGACCAACGCTATCCAATTATCCATGGGGCACGACAATACGTTACGTATTTTACTCATCAATAAACAGTTTGTAGTAATCAATCAAAAGATATAAATACGATTAGTACTATTATCAAAAGCAGGCTTTCGACAACCACCCAAGAGCACCCGACTCATGAGCACACCCTCGTACGCCCTGCCCGGAACACCCGACGAAAATGAACTGCTATTACTGCGCAGCACCGGCGCCGCCCAGCGTGCGCTGGACTACTACTTGAAAGAGCATGTAGCCGAATCGGCCGTTGAAGACACCCTCTTCGAAGCCAAAGCCGGCATCAGCGACGAAGACGCCCTCATCCATGCTTCTGAATTGCTGCGCAGCGCAGCCGCCATCGCCTATGAATCGGCAAACGGCACCCACGGCAATAGCCGCGACCTGGCGTTCTCGGTGGTGCACTTGATTGATATGGCGAAGGTCATGGTGGAACGGTCGCTGGGGTTGCCGGCAAAGACCGTTGATAACCAGGCTCGCGTGTAACAGGCACGAAGAAAAATATTTCTATCTGGCGGATAAAAACATTTGACTTGCAAATGATAATGATTATTATTGGACCTAGCTGATCGCGAGGTCAGTCGATAGGCCAAGAGACCTTAGGTCGGACTCTTGGAATATCTCCTCATCAGGCTAATCACGGTTTTTGACCCGGCTCTTTGGCCGGGTCTTTTTTTTGCCAGCTTTTTCTGGCGGCTTCAGGCTAATGAAGACTGTGTGTTGCTTGATGGCGCGCATGGTAGCAAAAGACCATCGTCAAAAGAAAGTCGATCAAGTGCTCTAGGTCGGTTCTTTCACAAATAGCACTTGAGAATCAATCTCATAAATTCTAAGCTGCTGCGGCGTCATGGACGACGCCCCCACCCTCCCCGCAACAAATTGCTCCCAGGCTTCCCCCCGTGCCTGTGTAAAATGCCCGCCACAACACTCATATTCAGGCAACCAGACTATGACCGTGGCCTTGACCTCCATCAAGATCAGCACCAACTTCGACAGCGGCAATATCCAGGTGCTCGACGCCAGCGATGCCCATCAGTTGCTGCTGGCGATCAAACCCGATACCCGCAGCCAGCACTACCAGTGGTTCCACTTCAAGGCCGAAGGCATGCTGGTGGGCCACACCCATACCTTTCGCTTGAGCAACGCCGGCCAGTCTTCCTATAAGCACGCCTGGAGTGGCTACAACGCGGTGGCGTCCTATGACCACATCAATTGGTTTCGGGTACCCACGCGTTTTGATGGCGAAACGCTGCATATCAGCCTGGAAACCCGACAAAAACACGCCTGGATCGCTTACTTCGAACCCTACAGCCGCGAGCGTCACGCCTGGCTGATCGACCAGGCGCTGAAGCGCGCCGGCACTCAATTGCTGGCCACCGGCAAGAGCGTCGAAGGCCGCGATATTCCGTTGCTGCGCCGTGGCAAAGGCGGCGCCAACAAACGCAAAATCTGGATCATTGCCCAACAGCATCCCGGCGAGCACATGGCCGAATGGTTTATGGAAGGCATCATCGAACGCCTGCAACAGGATGGCGACACCGAGTTGAAAAAGTTGCTGGCCGCCGCCGACCTGTACCTGGTGCCGAACATGAATCCCGACGGCGCTTTCCACGGCCACCTGCGCACCAACGCGATGGGCCAGGACCTCAACCGCGCCTGGCAAAGCGCGAGCCAGGAGATCAGCCCGGAAGTGCTGTTCGTCCAGCAGCAAATGGAAAAATACGGCGTCGACCTGTTCCTCGATATCCATGGTGACGAAGAAATCCCCTACGTCTTCACCGCCGGCTGTGAAGGCAACCCCGGTTACACCCCGCGCATTGAGCAGTTGGAAAAACACTTTCGCAGCCACCTGAGCGGCCTCACCCGAGACTTCCAGACCACCCACGGCTACACCCGTGACCTGCCGGGCGAAGCCAATATGACCCTGGCCTGCAACAGCGTCGGCGAAAAGTTCGACTGCCTGTCGCTGACCCTCGAAATGCCCTTCAAAGACAACGACGATGCACCGGATGCGCACACCGGCTGGTCGGGCAAACGCTCAATGCAGTTAGGCAAGGATGTGCTGAGCACGGTGGCGGATATGGTCGGCGTGTTGCGCTGATACCGCCCCCCCAAAAACCTGTAGGAGCGAGCTTGCTCGCGAAGGACGTCAACGATAACGCTGACCTCCTGAATTAACGCGGTGCCTTTGCGTTTTTCGCGAGCAAGCTCGCTCCTACAGTGGGTACGGTTAAGGCCTTAGTCCTTGGTCCCGGTCATGCTTTGCAGCACGCCATCACGGCGGATCAGCCCATGAAACAACGCCGCCGCCAGGTGCAGCAGCACCGTCAGAAACAGCAGATAAGCGAGATAACCGTGGGCCTTGCGCAGCACCGCAAACAGCGGCGCGTTGGCGCCTACCAGCGCGGGTAACTGCACCGAACTGCTGAGCATCACCGGGTCGCCGGCCGCCGAAATCATCGCCCAGCCCAACAGTGGCAACACCAGCATCAAGGCATACAGCAGCACATGGGAGGCCTTGGCCGCCAGCACCTGCCACATCGGCAAATCAGCGGGCAACGGTGGCTGACGCGTGGAGAAACGCACTACCAGCCGCACGATGACCAACGCCAGGATGGCGATGCCCAGCGGTTTGTGCAGATGAATCAACCATTCATGGCGCTCCGAGACTGACGCCGCCATGCCCGCACCAATAAACAACATGGCGATAACCATCAACGCCATCAACCAATGCAGCAGCCGCGCCAACGGGGCGAAAAACCGGGGTTGAGCATTCATGGCTTCGACTCCTGAGGGGCGCTGTGCAACTGGCTGACTTCGCTGGTGCGACGCAGGTAAGAACTGGCGTATGCCGCAGAGCGCGCGGCCAGCAGTGGGTCGTTGGAAGCTTCGATACCACTCGGCAGAATCAGCGGGTCAAAGTTGATGTCGCGGCAATCGCCGTCGATTTGCGGCTGGCTGCTCTCCAGCACCAGCGTCCCGGCGCTCAGCACTTTGTGTTCACCGGTCCAGGCCTTGCTCGCGTCATCCACCGGATCGCCAGGGTTGGCCAGGGTCATGCTCAACTGCCACCGCAACGGCCCGCTCGCCAAGCGTTGCACGAGGTCTTTTTCGAGGAAGTCATTGCCGGCAGGCGCGGTTGCGCCGGGCGCATCCTGACTCACGGGCACCACGCCCCAACGCACAGCCTGGCGCTGGCCGCTGGCGTTCACCAGGTAAAACGCGTTGATGCCATTGTAGGTTTCGGTGGCATAACTGGCGGATGGCTTGGCGGTCTTGACCCACGCCAGGAACTGCGCGGTCTCGGGATGGGCAGCGAAAAAAGCCGGCATGCTGGCCGGGTTCGGTTTGCCGGTGGCCGGTTCGGGCGCTCCGGCCTTGAGCATCTGGAAGAACGCTTCAGGCGTACCCACCGGGAACACCGGCATGCTGTTCATCCCGGTGCGCCATTGCTGGCCGTTGGCCAAGCTGAACTGCACGGCAAAACTGCGGATCGGCACGCTACTGTCCGGCGCGTAGGGGTTACCGCTGGGCAAGGCAAATCGACCAATCACTGGCGTACGCGCTTCGCTGAAGACCTGGGCACTGGAGTACTGGCGCGCCTCGGCGCTGCTCTCGAAATAACCGGCCACGCACACCCCTTTGGAGTGGTTACGACGGTAACCGGGGTGCATACCGTTATTGGTTTCCAGGGCATTGACCAGGGTTTTGGGGCGCAGCCGCTGTGGGTCGAGGCTGCCGTTGACGTAGGCAAAAGCCCCGGCCACAACTGCAACCACCACGCCGATGCTGGCCAACCGCGCTATCAGGCTTGCGGTGCCGAGCGGCGCACGTGGCGGTGATGAGTGATCTACCATGAAGGAACTCCAGGGCCAGGGGCCTTGAGGGGTGAAACATAAGGTCGGAGCATTAAGACGAACGCCGGCAAACTCTATTCCCGGGCATGCTGTTTATTTTTATAGGCCTGGAATAACCTTCGATGCCGAACGTCTTCCTAGTCCCAGCGTAGTGACTAGCCAGAACCCCATGCATGAACTCGACGAACAGTTACGTGAACTCATCCCCAGGCTGCGGCGTTTTGCCGTGTCCCTGACACGTAACCCCAGCAGTGCTGACGACCTGGTGCAGGCCAGCCTTGAGCGCGCCATCGTGCGCTGGGCCGACAAACGCCCCGAAGGCGAACTGCGCGCCTGGCTGTTCTCGATCCTGTACCGGCAGTTTCTCGACGCCCATCGGCGTTCGCGGCGCTACGCGCGCATGCTGGAGTTTTTCACTGGGCGCGACGACGCCCAACCTTCGGTCGAGCGGACGGTGATGGCGCAATCGACCCTGCAAGCCTTCGACCAGCTGAACACCGAACAGCGCGCCCTGCTGCTCTGGGTTTCAGTGGAAGGCATGAGCTACAAAGAAGTCGCCGAAATCCTCGAAGTGCCCGTCGGCACCGTGATGTCGCGCCTGTCCCGTGCACGCCAGGCCCTGCGTCAACTCAGCGACGGTGAAATCACCAGCCCTGCCCTGCGGATACTCAAATGATCAGCCTGCCCCCCAGCGAACGCGATTTACACGCCTACGTCGATCACCAGCTCCTGGAGGCCGATCGCCGCCAACTTGAAACCTGGCTGGCCGCGCACCCGGACGTTGCTGCCCAGGTCCTGGCCTGGCAAACCGATGCGCAACACTTGCGCGCCTCCTTGAGCGGCGCCCTGCAACAACCGGCCAACCCCGAGTTGGACCCGGCAGTGATTCGCCAGCGCATCAAGCGCCACTCGCGCCGACACCTGGCCACGGCTGCGGTGCTGTTGATAGCCGTCAGCATCGGCGGCGTCGGCGGCTGGCAGGCACGCCAGGCGACGCTGCTCGCCAGCCTGCTGCCGATGACCGACGCCATGCAGGCCTATCGCCTGTTCGCCCAGGACAACATCCTGCCCGCCGACTATCAGGTGCAAGGCCACGGCGACATGCAAGCCTGGCTCGACCGCTACTTCAACCAGGCCTATCGCCTGCCGGACCTGAGCCAGGCCGGCTTCAAGGCGGTCAGCGGGCGCTTGCTCACCACCGACCAGGGCGCGGCGGCAATGGTGCTGTATGAAGACCCGCAAGGCCGACGCATCAGTTTCTATATTCGCCCGCCAGGCCCGTCGAACATGCTGTTGCCGCGCGGCAGCCGCAGCGCCGACGGGCTGCAAGCGGAGTACTGGTCCGGGGCCGGCTATAACTATGCGATGGTCAGCCCGGCAGACGAACCGACCACGCAGATGCTCAAGCAAACGGTGAAATTCTAGAAGCCGACGTCCAGCACCACGTTGTCCAGGTAAGTGCCCGCCGGGGGCGTGGTCTGGTCGGTGTAGATTTTCGCGTTGTAGTTGAATATCTGGCTGCCGGTACCCAACCCATTACCGGGGTTGACCTCAGCGCTGGAACTGGCGCGACGGGTCGTGGTGACGCTCCCCCACCGCGTGGTGCCAGCGCCCTGAAAGATGTCGTAGGCCAGGTAGTTGCTGCCGGAGATCATCCGTCGGCGCCCGCCAACACTCACCGGATTCTGGCCGTCGCTGAGGCCGACGGTATAGGCGCTGCCCTTGGTACAGGCGATGGTGGCTTGCCCGTTTACCGTACCGAAGCCACTGACTACAGGAGCGCTGCCGAAGCTGATAGTGGGCGTTGTGATCAGGCAGTCGTTGGTCACAGTCATGCTGACGGTCAGGGTGGCTATCGCGCTGCCGCTATCGCGTATCGCACACAGGATGCCAACGCCCAGGACCGCGCAGTAGTTCCACACCCAGTTGATGCTCAACGTTTCGCTATAGACGCCCGCAGCAACATTGCTGCCGCTGGTGGTGGCCAGGTAAAGCGGCACGGTTTTGGTGCCAGGCCCCGCCACCAGCCCCATGCTTTGAGCAATGCTGGTGAAGTCGAACTGGGTTCCCCGCGTGATAGGGGAACTGGTGCCGTTATTCGCATAAATCGTATAGCTAATGATGTCGCCGGTGGGACCGACCATACCGCTCGTTGTTGAGGTAATGGTTGCATAGAAATGATCATTGGCCGCCAGGAGCGAGATCAATGTGCCTCCACAGCTCAAGCCAGCGTTGGTGGTTGAACTGGTTTGCGATGCCGTGCGTACCGTCATCGAACTCACCGAGGTGCCAAAGCTGGCAGGCACCGTCGCCACCACCGAGCACAGTGCATGCGCCTGTTGCGCAAACCCCAGGCTCGCCAGCACCAGCAGCCGATACATCCATTGCTTGCCCTGCACACTCGTACTCCTTACGTCATTGACAGACCAGCGGCCCGATCAGCGGTACCTGCTCCTCGTTGATATCCAGGTCGAACGTCGCCTGGCAGGTACGCCCCTCGCCCACGCTCACTTGCAGGGTGTTATGGGCCGACAGGTTCTCCAGGTAGACCAGCCCATCCCAGCCCACCACAGCCAGTGCCCCGCTTTGCTCGTGGCGCACCTGGCTGCCCAGTGGCAGGTCCTGATGCTGGGCATCCACCAGGGTGATGCTGGCCGAAACCACCCGGCGCACCGGGAATTCCAGCAGGTAGCCACTGCCACGGCGCACCGCAACCCGCTGCTCCACCTGCGGCGTTTGCACGTTGGGTGGCAGGTTCAGCGGGTCGATTTCATATTTGCCGCGGTAATAAGCGCTGCTCCAGGGCACCAGCAAATGCCCGTTGCGGTCGGTTTGGCCCACCACCTGATTCTCGTAGAGCACCGGCACGCCGGCAAAACCGTCGGTGCTCACCACCACAAACGCATCGTTGACCCGGTTGGCGGCGAACACTTGGTTGTCCATCCACACCAGTGAGCCGCTGGCGTCTGCCCAACGGGTTTGCGCGTCGCTGCTGCCATACACGCCGGCCTGCAATTGCACCGACTGCAAGCGCCAGGTCAGGTCGGCCTGGCGATACGCCGGCCCGTCGCCACTGGCGTAACCGAGGTTGTAACCAACCCCGCCCTCGGAAGGCACGGCACGGCTGTAGTTGACCCGCTGGCGGCTCTCGCCGGTCTGGCTGCGTTCGTTGCTCAGGGCCAGGCTGCCGTACATGTCGAAGGGGATGACCAACTGCGCCTGCATCGCCCAGTTGCTGTCACCGATCTCGCGGTTGGCCGACAGGTAGAAACTGGTATTGCGCCACAGCTGTTTGCTCCAGGTCAGGTTCAGTAGCCGGGTACGCGAGTCATCGGCGGCCTGCACGTCAAAATAGCCGGCGCCGATGCTGCCGAATTCGTTGAGGTTCAGGCTCAGGGTCACCTGTTCGCTGCGCTTGCTGAGGCTGGCGTAAGGCGTGTCGACCAAGGTCAGGTCGGCGTATTGCTCACGGCGCTGTACCCGCTGGTAAGAGAGGCTGTAGCGCTGGTTGCTGTACTGATACCCCAAGCTCAACTGCTGGCCAGTCTCGCCGTCAAACTGGCTTTGGCTGAGCGCTGTGTTGAGCACCCCGAAATTACCCAGCTTCAGGTTGCCACCGAGGCCGCCGAGGGTCAGTGAGTTGGAAGCTTCGGCATGGCTTTCCAGGGTGAAGGAGTCCGATAGCCCGTAACGAAACGTGCCACTGGCCACGCCGGGGCCGTAGCTGAAATCGCGCACGGTGTAGTCGCGGCGTAAATTACCCGCCGCCACCGAAAAGTCCCACAAGCCTTTTTGCAGCAAGGTACTGGTGACGTAAAACGGCACCGTGGTGGAAACCTGCCGCCCCAAGGCATCCGTGGTGACCACCACCGCTTCGCCAGCACCGTTGATAAACGGCACATTGGTCAGGGTGTAGGGCCCTGGCTGCAATTCGGCGCTGCTGGATTTGTAGCCGTTGATAAACAGGTCCACCGACGACGGCACCGCCGCTTCGCCGGCAAATTGCGGCAAGGGATAGGTCACCAGGTCCGGACGCACGCCAAAGTCGCGCGACACTTGCACCCCGCCCAGGCGCACCGAACTGCTCCACGGCAATGCACCGCTGATCACGTCGCCAGCCTGATACGTCAGCAGGCGTTCATCGTCGGAAAATTGCCAGGTAGTGTCATAGCGCCGGTAGCCATTGTTGAAGGTGCTGCCTTCGATCTCACGGCCAATGGTGGTGCGGTATTGGCCGGTGTTGGACAGCGTGCCCCAGCTGTCAAACAGCCGCAGCTCGTTGAAGATACCCAGGTAAGTGCCGGCGTCATCGGTGTCGTTCAGGTAGGCGTCATAGTTGAGCAGCGCGCCGAAACTGGTCATCGCCTGGGTGCGCGGGTAGTTGTTGCGGTTGCCGATGAACTGCTCCGGCAACCAGGCCGGCGGCACGGTCAGGATCAGGCGCTGGCCCTGGCTGTCGTAATCAGTATGCAGGCCCGGCAGCTTGTCCAGCGCCACCTCTGCGGTGAGGTCTGCCGAGACTTCTGCGGGCAATTTCATGCCGACTTCACGCAACGTTGCAGCCGGTAAAAACAAGCCGCCGGCGCGCTGATCGACCGCGACCACGCGACCGGTGTCCATCTGGTTGACCACCAGTTCCAGGAACAACTGCGCATCGGCTACAGCCTCCATACTGCTGGGCGGCGGCGGCAACTGGGCAGCCATGCCGGACGGCGCAAGCAGCAACCCGGACAAACCTCCCATTACCCACACCGATCGCCATAGACAACGAGCCCGCACAAGGCTCACCAAGGCTTTGTGTCCATCAATGGACATCTCCATCCGTTAAGACCAGGGGCTACTCCATGCCCTATTGCGTTGCTCTACCGTCCCGGTGCAAGGCTCTCCACTTGCGTCGCACCGTTGATCCGTACCTGCAATGGCTGGTCGGCGGACACCGCATCCGGTATCGGCCAGCGCATGGTTGCGCCGGGCAGCACATAGCCCAGCAAACCCTCCACCAATGGCCGGGATTGCCCGCCCTGCTTGAATGCAACATCGGTCAACCGCGCATGCACGGCGCCCTGATTGTGCATCTCTACGTAATTGCGCCCGGCGACGGTGACTTTTTTCCAGCTCAGGTCAGGTTTGCCCGCTCCTTTTGGGTCGCGCTGACGGCTGGCGTCTTCCTTGCTCCAAAGGCCGGCCCCGTAGGCAAACAAGGGAACCGAATAACGCATTTGAAAACGAATGGCGGCGGCGGTCTTGCCATCTGCTGCGGGCGTTTCAGGCGCCGCTGCGGGAATTTCGTCGATGATGATTCGATAAGCCAGCTCCTGGCCTGGCGACACCTCTTTGGTACGGGTCAGGCGCACCAACTGCTTCTGCCCCGGCTCGATCTTCGCCACCGGCGGGCTGCCGATCACGTCACGCTGGTTCTGATACTGCTCATCAAACCCACTCTGGCTCCAGGCAAACACCCGAATTTGCAGGTTGGCGGTCTCGGTGCCGCGATTCTCCAGCCACAAGGCGCTGGCCTGTTGATCGGCCTCCAGCACCGGGTCAATCGGCCAGATCAACACTGAACTGGCGGCCTGGGCGTCTCCTGCACCCAATGCCGCCAAGCCGATAAAACCCGCGACCCAAAACCGCCGGGAAGCTGCATACATAGGTTCCGCTCCTTTATGCCAATCGCCTTACCAGGACAGCTGCACCTGCAGCACATCGCTGTACGTCCCCCCAGGCTGGTTACCCGGTAACTGCACCCGGCCGTAAATCGGCAAGGTGATGTTGTTTGCGTTGCTGTACGCCACGCTGACACTCTGGCTGATCCCCAGGCTCTGGCTCAGCCCTGCGTCCCGAAACAGCTGATACGCCACTTGGGCACTGCCGCTATTGAGCTGCATGTGCCGGCCACTGTTGTTGTGCAAACCACCGTCGACACTCATGTTGAGGGTGACGCCCGGCGTGCATTGCAGCGTTACTGAGCCACTCAGCGCCACAGACACGGTGCTGGTGGACAAGGACGAATAGCTGCCGAACACCAGGCTGCCGTAGTTCGACACGCCACCCACCACCAGGCAGCCTGCGGCGATCGTCGCGCTGACCTGGAACGTCTGGCTGGTGACCGCCAGCGACGACAACGGCGTCCCGCAACCGACGATGACCGCAAGCGTCGTGCAGCAGACGCGCTTCATCGCACTAGAACGTCAACTGAACGGACACCGTATCGGTGTAGGTACCCGCTGGCAGCCCGACCTTGCCCACGGCTTGACCATAGATATTCACGGTTTGCGCCACGCCGGTGCTCGGCCCCACGTTGATCGTGCCGTTGATCGCCAGCAGCGTCGAATGCCCGGTGTCGGTGTAGAAGTCATAAGGCACATAGTTGGCAACGCCGTCGTACAGGGCGCGGGTGCCGCCGGTAGATTGGCCGTCATGGGCGCCCGCCCCCACGGTGATCACCGGCGAAGTGCCCGACGAACACTGGATCGACAGGGCGCCGCCACCGCCGCCCAGCACCTGGCCGGACTGCGTGGTGAACTGGCTGTTGGTGGTACCGAAATTGATCGTGCCGAAGTTCAGGCCCGTGGTACCGCCCACGCCATTGACCAGGCAACTGTTGGTCAATATCAGCGTGGAACTGATTTGCCCGGTCACGGTGGTGGCCGCCTGGGCACCCGACACCCACA
>Ga0247816_10000193_pt1 | contig 37475 bp, 27 predicted proteins | sample UWRJL209509C1_FD_179930 | JGI IMG/M metagenome (GOLD analysis project Ga0247816, IMG submission 179930) | Plant litter microbial communities from Arlington Agricultural Research Station in Wisconsin, United States - UWRJ-L209-509C-1 | ecosystem: Environmental > Terrestrial > Plant litter >...
TTTGGAGCGTGGGCCGCCGCGATGGGCCATCCTTGGCCCAGCGCGGCTAAACCGGCGTCCTGCCGGTTTACCCACGCTCCAAAGCCTGCGTTCGGCCAGCGTGGTTTAACGGGGCGCCTCAGATCAAAGTCAAGATCAAAATCAAAAGCACGGCGGCCTGAAAGCCGACCTGAGTGGTAGAAGCGGATCAACAGCAGATCAAGTGCGGGAATCGATTTCTCTGTAGGCGCTTACTCTTCTGTCGGAACTGGGTCTCTGTAGGAGCTGGCTTGCCTGCGATGGCTTCACCTCGGTCTACCGGAAAAATGCGGTCCAAAATGTGGGAGCGGGCTTGCTCGCGAAGGCGGTGGATCAGTGATACATGCATGACTGACACACCGCATTCGCGAGCAAGCCCGCTCCCACAGTTTGAACTGTATTTTTTCAGGTGGACCGAGGTGAAGCCATCGCAGGCAAGCCAGCTCCTACAGTAGACCGCGTTGGCTTTTGATTTTTCGCCTTTGCTTCTACCACTCAGGTCGGCTTTCAGGCCGCCGTGCTTTTGATCTTGATCTTAGGCGCCCCGTTAAACCACGCTGGCCGAACGCAGGTTTTGGAGCGTGGGTAAACCGGCAGGACGCCGGTTTAGCCGCGCTGGGCCAAGGATGGCCCATCGCGGCGGCCCACGGTCCAAAGCCTGCGTGAGGGCACACCGAGCCCAGGCGAGGTGCCGAGTGGTGGGGCAAGAGCGTTTTGCTTACTTTTGCGCTCTATCAAAAGTGAGCCGCCGTAAGGGCGGAACCCATACCAGCCCTGACCGCAGCAACGGATATGTACCCCACCCACCACCCCCAAAGGATTTAGGTCAGCCTGCAAGAACTGTGTAGATACCTAAGGCTATCGCAGGCAAGCCAGCTCCCACAGGGTTGCGTGTTGTATTCGGAATCAGTGCTTCCAGGCCGCCTCGTTCACGAGGTTCTTCGGCCGTTCCCCCGCCAGCGCAGCCAGTAGATTGTCCACCGCACACCGTGCCATTGCTTCGCGCGTTTCATGAGTCGCCGAGCCGATATGCGGCGTGGCAACCACGTTGCTCAAGCGCAGTAACGGCGAGTCATGCTCCAGCGGTTCACGCTCGAACACATCCAGGCCGGCCGCGCGAATGGTGCGTTGCTGCAAGGCTTCGATGAGTGCCGCTTCGTCCACCACCTTGCCCCGGGAGATATTGATAAAGATCGTCTCCGGGCCCATCAATGCAAACTCCCTGGCGCCGATCAAACCGTGAGTCTCGGCAGTCAACGGCAACGTCAGGCAGACAAAGTCGGCTTGCTCAAGCAGGTCCGGCAGGCTGCGGTATTCGGCGCCGAAGCGTTGCTCTACCGAAGGCTTTGGCGAGTGACTGTGGTAGATCACCGGCATGCCAAACCCGAAATGCCCGCGCTGGGCCAGGGCTTCGCCAATCCGGCCCATACCGATGATGCCCAGGGTCTTGCCGTGTACGTCGCTGCCAAAGTGCAGCGGGCCGATGTTCTGGTTCCAGTGACCGGCGCGCACCATGTTGGCCAGTTCCACCACGCGTCGAGCCGTTGCCAGAATCAGCGCGAAGCCGGTGTCGGCGGTGGTTTCAGTCAGCACGTCGGGGGTATTGCTGAGCAGGATGCCGCGCCGGCTCAGGTAATCGATGTCGTAGTTATCGACGCCCACCGAGACGCTGGCCACCGCTTCCAGGTTCGGCGCCAGGTCCAGCAATTCGGCGTCCAGGCGCAGGCTGGCGCCGAGCAGCCCGTGGGCACCGGGCAACGCTTTGCGCAGCTTCGCCAAACCGCTTTCATCCAGTGCTTCAATCAGCGTGACCTCGGCCTGCTCATGCAGGCGTGCCATTAATGGCGCAGAGAGTTTCTTGTAGAGCACGACAGACTTTTTCATGAGGCTTTTACCTTCAATTCAAGGGAATTCAGCGCGGGCCGTTCGCGGTCACTGGCACCGGGCTTGAGACAGAGCGTCAATACCACCGAAAGCAGCAGCGCGCCGCTCATCAGCAGGTACGAGGCACCGGGCGAACCGGTGCTGCTGTTGAGGTAACCCACCAGGTACGAACCGCCAAACGAACCGAGGGCGCCCATGCTGTTGATCAGCGCCATGGCGCCGCCGGCAACGTTGGCCGGGAGGATTTCCGGGATGATCGCGAAAAACGGTCCGTAGGGCGCGTACATGCATGCACCGGCGATGACCAGCAGGGTGTACGACCACCAGAAATGTTCGGCGCCCAGTGCGTAGGACCCATAAAACGCGATGGAGGCGATCAACAGCGGTGGCCACACAAAACGTTTACGTTTTTGCAGTTTGTCTGAGGCCCAGGACACCACCAGCATGCCGATCACTGCCGCCAGATAAGGCAGCGCCGAGAGCCAGCCAGCCTCGACCATGTCCATCTGCAAGCCGGCCTTGAGAATCGATGGCAACCACAGCACAAAGCCATAGACACCGATGCTCCAGCAGAAAAACTGCAACGCGAGAATGATCACTTTGGGCGAGCGGAAGGCTTCGGCGTAGTTCTTCACCGCCTTCATGCCCACCTGTTCTTCGGCCAGTGCGGTTTCCAGATCAGACTTTTCTGTATCGCTGAGCCACTTGGCATCGCAGGGGCGATCATCCGCCAGGCGCCACCAGATAAACGCCCAAAGCACTGCCGGCAAACCTTCGATGATAAACATCCAGCGCCAGCTGAAATGCTGCACCAGGTAACCGGAGACCACCGACATCCACATCATGGTCACCGGGTTGCCGAGGATCAGGAAGGTGTTGGCGCGCGAACGTTCGGCACGGGTGAACCAGTGGCACAGGTACACCAGCATGGCCGGCATTACCGCTGCCTCGACCACGCCGAGCATGAAGCGGATGACGATCAGCATGTAGGCGTTGGAGACCACGCCAGTCAGGGTGGCCAGGCTGCCCCAGAGGATCAGGCTGACGAAAATCAGCTTCTTGACACTGCGCCGTTGCGCGTAGATGGCCCCCGGCACCTGGAAGAAAAAGTAGCCAAGGAAGAACAACGCGCCCAACAGCGACGACATTCCGGGGGTGATCATCAAATCTTCGGCCATCCCGGAGGCGGCGGCGAAGCCATAGTTGGCGCGGTCCAGGTAGGCCAGGCTGTAGGTGATAAACACGATGGGCATGATGTACCACCAACGACGGGTGGCGAGTTTTGGCGTTTGCATACGGGTTGCTCCTGAGCTTGTTGTAGTTGTGGCAACAGGTAACGGGTAACGCTGATTAACCGGCTTTTTGCGCCTGCGGCAGATCGGCCCTGAAGGGCAAACCTTCCATGTCGCCGCGACTCTGTACCGCGCGGCTGCCGATCCAATTGCCGCGCTGCACGGCCTCGCTGACGCTGAAATTTTCCAGCAGGGCGCTGATCATGCCGACAGCAAAGCCATCGCCGGCGCCCACGGTGTCTACCACCTGGGTGACCGGTACGGCCGCGACAAAGCCCTGGTCCAATTGAGTGCGGTAATAGGCGCCGTGCGGGCCGAGCTTGATGGCCACGGCTTCCACACCCTGATCCAGGTAAAACGCGGCGATGTCGGCAGGGTCTTCGAATCCGGTGAGCAAACGGCCTTCGCTCAAACCCGGTAATACCCAGTGCGCCAGGCAGGCGAGGGCGTTGATTTCACGAATCATGCGTTGCTCATTAGCCCACAGCGACGGGCGCAGGTTCGGGTCGAAGGACACGCTGCGGCCGGCTTCGCGCATGTGCGTCATCAGGTCGCGTGACAGGTCGCGGGTGGCGTCCGACAAGGCCGGGGGAATACCGGTGGCGTGCAGATGACGGGCTTGCAGCAGCTCGGGGTTAATCGCCTCGACAGACAAATGGCTGGCCGCCGAGCCTCGCCGAAAGTATTCCACCTGCGGATCGTCGCCGGTTTCTTCGCGAGACTTGAGCTGGAAGCCGGTGGGGTGCTGCGGGTCCACCGCCACATGTCGGCAGTCCAGGCCTTCGTTCTGCAAGGTGTCGAGCACAAAGCGCCCGAGGGAGTCGTCACCCACGCGGCTCAACCACGCGACGTTGAAACCCAGGCGTGCCAGGCCGATGGCGACATTGCTGTCAGCGCCGGCAATGCGCTTGTGAAATTGGCCTGCCTGGGCCAGGTCACCGGTCTGCTCGGCGACGAACATCGCCATGGTTTCACCGAACGACAGGATATCGATCTCAGACATGGGCATTCTCCAGGCGGGGCTGGCCAAGGATGGCAAGGGCACTGACCTGTTGTGCGGTGACGTGGGCCAGGTCATCACCTTGCAGGGGAAATTCCACGGCCCGGGTAATGCCTTTAGTCATGTGCCCCAGCAGTTGTTCCCACAGATGCAGGTCGGCGGCGCCCGGCGGCAGTGCCACCAGCTTGCCGTCTGCGCGACGGGCCACGGCTTTGCAGTGCAGGTAATCCACATGCCGGCCCAGCAAGCGCGCGGCGGTGGTGGCGGACTGGTCTTGCCATTGCCAGTTGCCGATATCGAAAGTCATCTTCACCGGTACGCCGAGGCGTTCGGCTTCATTAAAGAAGCGCTGCATGGGCTCGATGCGCCCGCCGTGCAGGGTCTGGTCGTTTTCCACCAGCAGTTTTACCGGGTGACGGTTGAGCAGGGCGCCAAGGCTTTCCAGGTCGTTGGTGTCGGTGAAATAGCCCAGGGAGACTTTCAGCCAGCGGGCGCCAAAGGCCTGGGCGCGGTCGAGGGTGGCGGCCAGCTCTGCATTGGGTTGCGCGCGTCCTGCTACCCACAATTCCAAAGGCGATGAAAATACGCACTCAAGGCGCTGCTCGGCAGCGGCTTGCGCCAGCTCGGCCGGTTGTTCAGTGGTCAGCAGTTCTTCGCGCCACTCGATACGTTGCGCGCCTGCACTGGCCAATACCTGGACAAAACTCAGTTGGCCCTGCTGGCGGACAAGCTCGGCGCCGTAGCTGGAGAGGCTGATGGAAACGGGGTATTTTTGCATTGTTGTTTACCTCTGAAACCGGTTTCATTTTTTTGTAGGAGCAAGCTTGCTCGCGAAAAACGTAAGGGGTCTGTGGTCTGTCTGGTTTTGCGCGTTATCGTTGGCGATTTTCGCGAGCAAGCTCGCTCCTACAGAGCGGGCGTGTTGAGCCGCGGATGATCAGTTGTGGTAGAAAATCCAGGGTGCGGGGGGGTTGGCTATCGCCGCGCAAGCGCTTGAGCAGACAATCAAACGCACTGGCGCCGATGGCCTCGGTCGGCTGGGCGAGGGCGGTAATTCCGCTGCCTACCAACGGGTACCAATCGAGGTCATCCAGGGCAATCAAACCGATGTCTTCAAACAGCTTGCAGCCCAGCTCTCTCAACGCGCGGGTACATGCCAGTGCAGCAACGCCGTTGGCGCAGAACAGTGCCTGGGGGCCGGTTTGAGGGCGGGCGAGGAAGGTGCTCAGGTGGGTATTCAAATCGCTGTCGATTTCCAGCACCGAGCCCGTCAATCGAGGACGTTGATCGATCTCGGCGGTGAAACTTGCCAGGCGTTCCAGCCGCGAGCTGGTGCCATCCGGCGCTTCGCTGACCAGTAGCAGGTCGCGGTAGCCTTGTTGCTCAAGGTGTTCAATCGCCATCCGCACCGCCACCGGGTTGTCCAGGCCCACCAGATCGCTGTGCAGCGGTTCGACCTTGCGGTCTACCAGCACCAGTGGCATTTCCCGTTGCAGTTCCAGCAGTTGATCGAGGTGATGGCCGAGGGTGTTCACGATCAGGCCTTCAATGTTGTACGAGCGCAGGGCTGCCAGGTGCAGGCGTTCCTGTTCGTCATCGCGATCGGTGTTGCACACCACCAGGCTGTAGCCGTGCTGGCGGCAGGCGGTTTCCACGCCATGCATCACGGCAATCGAATAAGGGTTGCGGATATCGGCCACCAGCATGCCGATCAGGCGGGTGCGCCCACGTTTCAAACCACGGGCCATCTGGTTGGGGCGGTAGCCAAGTTCGTCAATGGCTTGTTCGATGCGCAAGGCAATGGCGTCGGAGAGCAGGGCACGGTCATCGCCGATGAAGCGCGACACGCTGGCTTTGGAGACGCCGGCGCGCTCGGCTACATCGAGCATGGTCACACGGCTGCGCTGGGCGGCGGAAAAAGGGGTCACGGTAGCAGGCCTTTCTTATTGGATGGTTGGTTTTTGAAACCACTGAAACCGGTTTCAGAAGACACCAACGCAAGACATTCGTCAAGCTCCGGTGAGTCGAGAGCCCCTGTAGAAACCGACGAATGGCAGGGCCTACCTGTTAGTTCTGACAGTATCCAGAACCCGCAAACGGGCGCTTAATTTGCTTCAACGATGAGTACTTATAGCCGCGCTGCCAGCCGCTTTTGGCCAGGTATCGTGTCAAGTTGCGGACCGATCACGGAGAGCGCCATGGCCTTTTCAGCGAAAAATAACAACGGTGTTTCGACGAATGCCAGCGCGGCGGTAAAACCGGCTACCAGTCTGGAAAAGGCGGTTGTAGCTGATGCGTTCCCGGATGATCCCATGGGTTTGATTCCAGCCAAATATCTCTTCGATCCCATCAGAATCCACCTCGAAACAATTTGGCTTGCTCCTGCTCAACTCGGCGAAACCGACTTTGTCCACTTTTCCATCCAGCCTCATACACCGGAAGCCCCTTATCCGCTTGCTCCTATTGCGCTGCACGGACCGCTTACTCAGGAAGACGATTTTCCGGTTGAGTTAACCATCTCGGGGAATTGGCTGCTGGTCAGTGGTTCATACGACATTACCTATTACATCGACGGTCCAGGTGGGATAGAACATTGCCCTTTTACAACGACCTTCACAGTGGACCGAGATGCCCCCGGCACAGTACCGCTGGGGCCTCCTATATTCAGGGACGATGACGTTACGGATCACGGAATTAATGAAGAGTACTTACGTGACCACTCAGTAGTTGAAGTGGAACTTCCCGCCTATACAGACCGCAAGGCTTTCGATGAAGTCTTGATTTACTTCATGGCCAATATAGGCGACCGTCCACACGAGGTGGCGTTCAACTTTATTTTCACTACAACGACAGAACCGAGGATTATCCCAATTCCGTCGCATTTGTTTCGTCAACTTGAAAATGGCCCGCGAGCCTTGGCTTATACCCTGCGTGACCGTGCAGGTAACCAACATGCAAATGCCTCTGCGCCAGTGCCTGTGTTTATTGATCTAAGGCCTGGGCCATCCGGATTGCAAATACCTTACGTGGCCGCCTTTGATTACAACGGGTTGATTGACCGCGCCGATGCGCGTGATCAGGTAACTGTTCGGGTTGACCCGTACTTCGATTGGGCCCCCACCGACGAGGTTTCGGTGCACTGGAATGGGGAAGTACTGGGTCGGGTTACGGTAGACAGACTACCGAAGTCTGTAACGGTTGATTGGCCAACCTTAATCCAACACGGCTATCTGCAAACACGTTTTGCTGTTCGGTACTTTATTCATCGCGCGGGAAGTGCGCCAGGTGAGCCCTCGCCGATACTTCGTGTCAGTGCGGATTTTCGTGTGGCCGGCCAGGATCATGCGCTGGCGCCGCAACTTTATAATCCAGACCTGATGCTGCTCGAGATTCGTGGTGCAGTTTCTGATACCGCCAACCATCTCGACTTCAGTGACGCAAACCAGCCCGTAACTGCAACAGTAGAGTTGTTCGACGACCCCCGGGTCGGTCAGGAGATATTCCTCTACTGGGGGGATATAGAAGACCCCGTCGCGTCTTATCGCGTGCAACCCACAGATCTTGCCGGAGAAATCGTGGAGTTCAGCAAAATCCAGTGGTCGGTGGTGGAAAACACGCCCAACCAAACCGATTTCCCCGTCCGCTACCGCACCAGTCAACCCACCGCCGTAGGAACTAACGAGCAGTTGTCTGCGGATCAAGCGGTTAATATAAGCATTGTAAGACCGACCATACTTCCGCGCCCGGAGTTTACGGATGCACCTGCATCAGTAAATTATTATCTTAACTGTAAGACGCTTCCAGCCATATGGGATGGGGTCAGAGTAAGAGTTGATAAACATTTATCAATTAATGAAGGTGATGAAATACGCCTTAAATGGCAGGGGTATTCCGGGTTTGCGGGTACTGGGCCGATAGTTGGAACGGGTCAGGTATTCAGGTGGCATTGGACAAGGGCTGACGAAGATAGGGGTTATTACCATTTCATTGTGCCTTATCGCCCTTATGTTGAGCCGATGAAAGATGAGGCCGGCGCAGGTGCAGAGTACAGCGTATGGCGAGGGAGCATGTTGGTAGGCAATTCCACTGTTCGATACATAAAGCTTGATCGGGTTTATTCGCGTTCGCCAACAGTGGTCTATTGCGGGCCGGATGGTAATGGTCCCGAATAGTCCGGTAGCTTGACGAAAATAAGTGAGTGGTTGTCTTTTATTCGTTTCACATTGCTTGAAATGTGTTGGTATGGCGGTGCATGACTTGAGTTATTAGCCATTGCAAGTAGTTGGCATTCCACGTGCTGCGCATTTCGGGCTGTTTACAATAAGCAAGGAGAACATGAAATGTTAAATAAAGCGCGTGCCGACTCAACGATATTTGACTTTGATGACCCTAATTTGGAGTCACCTAGATTTCCCCAGGCAATCAGTGGTGTCGATGGAACCATTGATTCGGGAAGATTTATACAAGACGGCGGCTTAAGAATGGATTTGCCAGTTTGGCGCGCCCCCGATGACAATGATAATGTCGAAATTTTCTACACCCATATCGGCACAGGAGTGTGGAACCATCTTTATACACAAAACTTCCCCACCGAACCCTCTGGGGCGCTGATACCGATACTTGTGCCGAGATCTGTCATCCAACACGGAGCGTATGAGTTCAGGTACCGGGTCCGGAATGGCGACGGCGACTTCGAGGACTTTTCTGCTGCCGGCGCCGCGAATGTCGACCTTGAGCCGCCTTACCGGACTCTCGCTCCCAGGCTCGTACTCTTTCCTGACTTTCTGCCGGTGGACACAGACATCACCACCAATATGATTAATAACAACCCGGTCTTCGATTTTACCGTGCCGGCTTACCCGGACTGGGAAGCAGGGGATCGTGTCGAATATTGGTTTACCACGGAGAATCCTCCCCATGACGATCCGTTGGGCGCCAGACCCATTACTACCGGAGACTTTGTCATTGAAGTGCCGAATACGTTCTTCGACGACCCCGCAGTGAAAGACGGCAGGTACTTTTTTGTCTATCGATTGACAGACGCCGCAAGGAACGTGAGCGAGTTTTCCAGAACTCAAGGGCGAGTATTGAAGCGCAGCTCCGGCCTGCTGCTGGCTCCAATCGTTGTGCGGGAACACACCGTTGACGGCCTGATTGATATTCCCGAGTGGGAGGCAGGGGTCACGGTAGAGATCCCTCAATACGTGTATGCGTCTGGGGATCAGGTGAGTGTCAGTTGGGGCAGCCAAACCCAAGGTCCCATTACGTTGACCGGCGTCTTCCCTTTCGCAATTCCTGTAACCCCTCAACTTATTGTGGATGAGTACGGAACCCGGGCAGGGCCGATTGATACGAACATCACCTACAGGATTCTTCGTGGCGGGGGCAGCGATTCTCCACCGCTCCCCACGACGATCGGGGTGGACCTGAGCGTTCCTGGTCCAACGCCTACGCTGCCAGGCGCGGTGAATCCGCTTCTGGGTGAGGTGACTATTTTTGGCCCTGTGTCTACTGCCGCCCCCGGGAACTATTTGGGCGCTGACGACTTCACCGATCCCGGTGCCATTCAGGCGCGCCTCACTCTTTGGACGATACCCGCTCCTGTGGCTGGCAATATCATCACGGTGTACTGGGGCAGCAAGTTAATTGTTGCAGGCACTCATACCATCGCCGAGGCTGCCGGGGTGCCCATCACCATTGCATTGGATAAGGCCGCCATTACCCCGGCGGGTAACGGCTTTATAAACGTGTTCTACACCGTGAGTGTCTTGGGTTCGAGCAATGGCAACTTGTCACGCACCACCATTGTGGAGGTTGACGACGCCATCGAACATATTATGGGCGCGGCCACGTTCCTGCATGTTCAGACCTGGAGCGTGGACCCTCGCGGTCGGCTCAACTGTGCATCGTTGCGGCCATTGGACACTGCGGTGCCTATGGGGAATAGGCACATCGAAGTCCAGATTCCGCCAAGTGAGGAGTATTTCGAGGATGGCAGGGACGTTGAGGTTGAGTTTTATGCCTCTACTGGACTAGCCGGTGACATGCCTATTACCGGTAGTAGAGACACGCGAACCGTTACGTTGAATGCTGCGACGGCCGCTAATGGGTTTGTCTTTGAAATTGAACCTTTCGTCCCTTTTCTGAAGGCTGCAGGCGGTTTTACTTCTCCGTATACGTCGTTGTGGCTCCGTTACTCCGTGAACATAAGTGGTACCTGGGCAAGGTCAGTGCCTGTGGTGGTGCCGGCGCGGATGGTGACCGCCAACAACTACTGCAACGGCGACCCTCTTCCTGCTCCCTAGATTGAGTGACATGCGATACACCGGGGGCACTGCCCCCGGTGCATTTTTGGTTGCCTGATACGCATGATCAGGTGATTGACCATCTTCAGATTTATCCTACTTACCGTTACACCTCTGGTCAGTAATCTCGCGGCCTCAACAGGTTTGGCTCTACTCCTTTGGAACGAGTCTCACCGTTCAGTCAGGTATTTATTAGAGCGAGATTTACATTATGTCCATCAAACATTTTTTCAAGTTATCCCCTTTGAGCGCTGCGATTAAAGTGTCGTCGCTTGGCCTGTTGTTTGCCGTCGCAGCGCAGACTCAGGCGGTGGAAACCCTTCTGCCCGGTGAGACCAGGACGATTGAAACCGACGAGCCAATAAATTCCTGGAGCGTGTCAGAGGGCGCCCACCTGATCGTCAATGGCGCGACGACTCAAGGTATCGACGTTACGCTGGGTGCCTTGACCGCCAACAGCGGCAGCACCGTTGGGGCAATTGCTGCCAGGCAAGGCTCCACGGTTATTCTCGATGGTGCGAGTGTCCGCACGCTGGCGGCCTCGGTTACTGGGTTGTTACTGACCAACAGTGATGCAACCCTCTCCAATACCTCGATTGAAAGCCTGGGGGGCGCCGGCGTGGCCCTCAACAGGACCGTTGCGGATACGAATGGCTCGCGCCTGGACGTCAGTGACAGTAGCATCCGGGGGCTCCAGGCCGGCGTCACCATGACCGAGTTTGCCGAGGTGTCTCTGGACCGGTCTCAGGTAACGGGCACTGCGGTAGGCAGTAGCGGCGTGACGATCCAGCATAGTTTAGTGACGGCCAACCAAAGTACCGTAACCGGTGAGCGCAATGGTGCTCGGTTCGCCGCACTCGCAGGTGGTGTGCAACACGCGACGCTGGTCCTGAACCAGTCGACGGTAGAGGGCCAGACAGGCGCGGCGCTTCAGGTGACCGGTCGCGCAGGGCGAATCATGGTGGCCGACATTGAAGTACTCAACGGCTCGCAGTTGATTGGTGGTAACGGCAACCTGCTGGAAGTCACCGACACGGGCACGGTGAACATGAATGTCGACAACAGCGGCTTGAACGGCAACGTCATCCTTGTGGGCGACAGTACGCTCAACCTGAACCTGCAAAACAATGCCTCGTTGATCGGTGATTTAAACGTCGAGGTTGGCAGCATGGCCAACCTGAGCCTGCAAAACAGTGCCTCGTTGACCGGTGATGTAAACGTTGAGGCTGGCAGCACGGCTAACCTGAGCCTGCAAAACAACGCCTTGTTGATCGGCGATGTAAACATCGTAGGCAGCAGCACTGCAGACCTGGGCCTGCACAGCAATGTCGCGATGACCGGCGATGTAAACGTCGCGAACGACAGCACCGCCAACCTGGACTTGCAAAACAGTGTCTCGTTGACCGGCAATATAAATGTCGACGACGCCAGCACGGCTGATTTTAGTCTGCAAAATAATGCGCTGATGACCGGCAATTTCTCCGTCGCAACCGACAGCATGGCGAACCTGAGCCTGCAAAATTTCGCCTCGTTGTTGGGCAATGTATCGGTCCAGAACCGCAGCACTGCCAACCTGGCCCTGCAAGACAATGCTTCGTTGATCGGCAACGTATCCGTCGGGAACGCCAGCACCGCCAGCCTGAGCCTGGACAATAACGCCTCGTTGGTCGGTGATGTAACCGTCGAGGCCGACAGTTTTGCCGAACTGAGCCTGCACAACAGCTCCTCATTGACCGGCACCCTGACGAATGTCGCCAGCCTGAATATCGGCGACCAGTCCATCTGGACCTTGACGGGCACCAGTTCGGTCGGTGACCTGACGCTCGTCGACAGCACGGTGAAATTGGGTGAGGCTCACACCTTCTATGAATTGAACCTGGATACCTTGAGCGGGAACGGCACGTTCGTGATGAGCGCTGATTTCGCCCGCGGCTTGAACGACTTTCTGAACATCTCCGGTAATGCTACCGGTGAGTACAGCCTGTTGTTGTCCAGCAGTGGCGCTGAACCCGTTTCAGCCAGCGAAGTACACGTAGTGCACACCGGTGGTGGCGACGCCGAGTTCTCCCTGGTAGGCGGCTCGGTGGATATCGGTGCCTGGTCTTATGGGCTCAAACAGGACGGCGGCGATTGGTTCCTGGACCCAGGCCAGCGCACCATCAGCCCCGGTACCAGCTCGGTGCTTGCGCTGTTCAATACCGCGCCTACCGTGTGGTATGGCGAGATGACTTCGTTGCGCAGCCGTATGGGCGAGTTGCGTCACAACGGCGGCGCGGCCGGCGGCTGGGTGCGCAGCTATGGCAACAAATACTCGGTAGCGGGCGCCAACGGTGAGGGCTACAAGCAGAACCAGCGTGGGTTTTCCCTGGGGGCGGACATGTCCCTGAGTGAAGACAGCCAGTGGCTGGTCGGGGTATTGGCAGGGCATAGCCAGTCGGATCTTGACCTGGGCCGTGGTACTTCCGGCACCGTGAAAAGTTACTACGCCGGTGTGTATGCCACCTGGATGGACGACGACAGTGGTTATTACTTCGACGGAGTGGTGAAGGCGAACCGTTTCGAAAATGACTCGAAAGTCCGCTTGAGTGATGGTGCCAAGGCCAAGGGAAAATACGGCACTAATGGTATCGGTGCCTCTGCGGAATTGGGCCGTCACATCAAACTGGACAAGCAGTTTTTCATCGAACCGTTCGCCCAGGTGTCGACCGTGGCGGTCAAGGGCAAGAAGTACGCACTGGACAATGGCATGCAGGCCAAGGGTGAAAATACTCACTCGGCGCTGGGCAAGTTGGGGGTGACGGTGGGGCGTGATTTCGTCCTGGACAGTGGCAGCGTCATTCAGCCTTATTTGCGTACGGCGGTGGCCCATGAATTTGCCAAGAACAACAAGGCCTCGGTCAACGGCAACGTGTTTAACAACGACTTGTCAGGTTCGCGCGTAGAGTTGGGCGCGGGCGTGGCGGTGTCGCTGTCCAAGAACCTGCAACTGCATGCTGATTTTGAGCACAGCCGTGGCAAGCACATTGATCAGCCGTGGGGGGCAAATGTGGGTGTACGTTACAGCTGGTAAGTAATTGCCATGAACCCGAAAAGGAAGCTCAGGCTTCCTTTTCGGGTTCATGGCACAGCACTTTTCATTTCCTTGCTCGTGCGTCAGCCAATGTTGAACAAGGCCTCGATGGCGGACACCGGATCGCCATTGTCTCGCGTAACAATGTCCTTCAGCGCACCGGCAGCGTGGTTACTGGCAGGATCAATCGTGGTGAAATCGACCAGGCCGGAATCGCCATATTTCAAGATAGGATCATGTAAATCGGTGGTTGAATAGGTCAGGACAATGTCCCGGTGGTCCTCCAGTTTGTAGACGCCTTTGACGTAGGTATCAGGCAAGACAAGCTGCAGTTTGTAGTGCGTGCCATTCTCGTCAACCTTGGTGCCGGACAGCCGCCACTTGCCTTCTTTACGTTCAATGTGAAAAACCGTGGCAGTGAAGTCCGCCCCGTCGACGGTACCTTTGAAGTATCGGACGCTGGTGCGCGATTTCTGTTGAGGGTTTTGCAGGTCAGCTAACATGTATGAGTCTCCTTTGGGTAGAAGTCGCGGAGCCAGTGCCAGGCTTGGGGTTCCGGGCGTGGACAACCACATGGACACGCAACGTGTTTTATTGCATCAGCCGGTACAGAGATGGAATACAAATGATTCATCTATTCTGTTCAGCGCCCGCCTTGGAAATGCGCGCGTCGGCGAGCAGTTCAAGTTCATCGACACAGACTTCACCCGCCGTGCCGGCGATGGCAACGGTGATGAAAATCGTGCCGGCAGGTGGGGTGTAGATGATCGTTCGCCAGGTCCACACGTGAAAATCATTAAGCGCGATGCGTTCGTCGGCGGCCGGTGGGTTAGGCCGGATGAACAGTTCGCCTCTGCCCTGGAACAGCACTTGGGTCCAGAGTCGCAACGTGTAGGTAGCGCCGGGTGTGACATTGACGACTTGAGATGCCTGGCCGTTGAGGACCCGACAGTACTGGCGGGAATAGTCCACGGTGTTGAGCGTGACCCAGTCTCTTCCATGGGCGCTGAAGTTGCCGTTCAGCAGCAGGTTGCTGGTAAAGGTACCTGGCCCTGGCATCGTCATTTCTCCTCTTGAATGGCCCTATTGCGCGCCAAAAACACCGGGATGACAACTGTCAGAACTAACAGGTACCTACCGCCACTCGTCGGATTTAGTCATTGCGCCAGCACGCTTAGCCAGGCGGCGGCGAACAACAATAGCGCCATGCAGCGATTAAAGCGCTGCATCGCTTTTGGCGAGTGAAACACTCGGCTTGAACCAGCACCCAACAGCGCCCACGCTCCGAGGCACGGCAGGGAAATCAGGAAAAATGCCAACGACAGATACAACACATGGCTTTGGCGTTCGTCGCCATTGCCGGCAAACACACTGACCACCGCCATGGCCATCATCCAGGTCTTGGGGTTGATCAGTTGCAAACTGGCGGCGCCGATCAGGCCCAGGGGTTTTTGCGTTGAGGCGGGTTCGATGGCCTGTGGCGGCGCGCTGAAAATTTGCCAGGCCAGATAACTCAGCCAGGCGACACCTACCCACTGCATGGCGCTTTGCACCTTGGGTAAATGCACCAGCGACTGATCGAAACCCGAGCCCACCAGCAGCACAATGCCCGCTGCGCCGGTACAGGCTCCCAGGACGATGGGCAGGGCAGCCTTGAAGCCATAACGCGCGCTGTTGCTCAGCACCAGGATATTGGTAGGGCCAGGGGTGATCGAGGCGACGAAGGCGAATAGCAGAAAGGGCAGCAGGGTAGGAAGCATGGTGGTGCGACTCCGATGAGCAAAACAGTGGAGTCGATCTTCACAAGTGGCCGGTTACCTGTCTGGAAGATTTGAGCAGCGCTTGCGGTACGCGGCCGGTGTCATGCCGTAGGCGCGCACGAACCAGCGGCCCAGATGACTCTGGTCGGCAAATCCCAGGCTGGTAGCGACCTCGGCAGGTTGCTCTCCCTTGGCCAGCAAGTGACGGGCACGCGCCAGGCGAAGTTGCACCAGGTAGGCATGGGGCGGCAGGCCAAAGGCACTTTTGAATGCGCGGCTCAGGCGGAAGCGGTCTACGCCGGTTGCCAGCGCCAACTCATCCATGCCGATGTCCTGATGGAGGTGGGCGTGCAGGTATTCCCGGGCCTTGTGCGCCACCAGTGGCAGGCGTGGATCTTCACGATAGCGTTGGCGCCATTGCAACTGGCAGGTCAGGCGCTCCAATAACTGGTCCAGGGCGCTTTGCCGGACGATGCGCAACTGCGCGCTGTGCAGGCTTTGAAACGCGTGACTGGTCGCCTGGGCCAGGCGTGGATCGCCGGTAAGCGTGGTGGCAAAGCTGAGTTGACTGTCAGCGGGTGCTTCCTCAAAAACCGTCGACACTTCTCGCTCCAACCAGTGCGGGTTGAGGTACAGCATGCGGTAGGTGAAGCCGTCATCGGTAGGCGCGTCACCGTCATGGATTTCTCCTGGCTCCAGCAGGAATACCTGCCCCGGCGTACTGTGGTGGCGAGTTCTACGGCAATTGAATTGCTGCACACCCTGTTCTGTCACGCCCACCAGATAGCTGTCATGCCAGTGAGGGTCGTAGGCATGGCCCTCGAAATGCGCGCGCAGGGTCTCGATGCCGGTGTCGGCGTCCTGGGACAGATCGAGCCAGTTATGGGCAGTCATAAAGCACCGAGGTCAGGTGAACGTATTCGCCCATTAGCTTGCCCGGATGGGGTTGCGTCTAGAAGTTTTGTGCAGCTTCAACCGAACAGACCTGCCGCGATATTGATCGAGAATCCCAGAATCGCCGTATTGAACACAAAACCGATCAACGATTGCCCCAGCACCACCTTGCGCATGCCTCGCGTGGCGACGCCCACATCGGCCGTTTGCACCGCCACGCCGATGGTGAACGAGAAGTACAGGAAGTCCCAATAATTGGGATTGCGCAAATCCTCGGCAAAGCGCAGTGCTGGCTCGTCGCCGTCCCAGGTGTAATACAGGCGTGCGTAGTGCACGCTGAAAATTACCCCAATCAGCAGCCATGAACCGATCACCGTCAGCCCGGTAAACCCGTAGTGCAGCAGGCGGGCGGTGCTGTCCAGATCCTTGCTGCCGATCAGTTCAAAGGTGATGGTCGCCAGGCTGGCTATCGCCGCAAGGCACACCGTGAACAGCACCAGCCCGGCGTTCTCATCCTCGATTTCAGCGATGCGCTTCACGTCGTCGGCCCTGGCACGGCTGGTCAGCCACAGCATCAATACCAGGTAGGTCCAGACGCCGGCGTTCCAGCCAATGAGTATTTTGCTGACGAGCGAATCGGCCGGAGCCAGGATGCCCACCGCCAGCCCCAGGACGGCGGCGCAGGACAGGCGAGGGTGGGTGCGGGCGAGGAAGGGCATGGTGGCTCTCACGTCTGAATAGTGAGCACCACCATAGCGTATTTGCCGATCTGATTAATTGATGCCCCGGGACATTCGACGTTTTTATCAGAAGGGCTCCAGGCCTCGCGCTGAGAAGGTCCCATCGGTGAACCTATAGGCAAGGTTGCCTTGCTGGTCATCTACCTCAAAGTGGAAAGTGCCCTTCATTTCGTGGGTCAACAGATCAAAGAAGTAGGTTATTTTTCCGCGATCAACAAAGTCGAGTCGGTAAAAACCACCTCCGACCCAAACCCGGAAAGTCGCCTGCACATCGCCTTTAAGGGTGATATCGAGGTCTTTTCCGCCGTTCATACCATTGTAAATATGAAAACCCAGACTGTTTCCGTCCCAGGAATCATCAGTGGACTCCATTAGAAAAATACGCAGATTACGTTTCATCTGTACCGAGGTGGCTCGATACGCTCTGCCCAGTGTGGTTCTGGCGCTGAGGGTGCCTTCTGTGCGTTGTTCGCTGCTTTTTTCGCCGATCATGGGTCCTTTCCTGTTGCAGGGCCCGGGCTCGGGGGTAAAAGCACCCTATAACGGAAAAGAGCCTTATGAAACTGTCACTTATGACAGTCTAAAAAAGCTCTTTTTATGCCGAAACGCTATTGGTGAGCCTCGGGAAAAGGCGTGTGGCGCTTGCGCACCAACTTCATCACCACCACAAAGAACACCGGTACAAACACCACCGCCAGGGTCGCGGTGATCATCCCGCCGATCACCCCGGTGCCGATGGCTTGCTGGCTTGCAGAACTGGCGCCCGTGGCAATGGCCAACGGCACCACGCCGAGGATAAACGCCAGCGACGTCATAATGATCGGCCGCAGGCGCAAGCGTGCGGCCTTGACCGTTGCGTCAATCAGATCCTCACCCTGGTCATAGAGCTCCTTGGCGAACTCGATTATCAAGATCGCGTTTTTCGCCGACAGCCCAATAATGGTAATCAGCCCAACCTTGAAGAACACATCGTTGGGCATTCCGCGCAAGGTCACCGCCAGCACCGCACCCAACACGCCCAGTGGCACCACGAGCAATACAGCGGTGGGAATCGACCAGCTCTCGTACAGCGCGGCCAGGCACAGGAATACGATCAGCAGTGAGAGACCCAGCAATAACGGTGCCTGGGAGCCAGACAACCGTTCCTGCAAGGACAGCCCGGTCCACTCCATCCCCATGCCGAGTGGCAGTTGCGCCACCAATCGCTGGATTTCATTCATGGCCTCTCCGGTGCTGTAGCCCGGTGCCGCTTCACCGGAAATGGCGATGGCCGGGTAGCCGTTGTAACGAGTCAATTGCACCGGGCCCTGGACCCAGCGGGCTTCGACAAAGGTTCCCAGTGGCACCATTTTTCCGCTTGCGGCGCGCACATGCAGCTTCATTACGTCATCGACCTGGCTGCGCTGATCGCCTTCAGCCTGCACCACCACCCGCTGCATGCGGCCCTGGTTGGGGAAGTCGTTGATGTACGCGGAGCCGATCATGGTGGCCAACAGTGCGCTGATGTCGGTGAACGCAACACCCAGGGCGTTGGCTTGTTCGCGGTCGATTTCCAGCTGCACCTGGGGGGCTTCTGCCAGCCCGCTTTCCCGGACATTGGCCAATATGGGATTGTTTTGCGCAGCGTCAAGTAGTTGCGTGCGGGCCGCCATCAACGTCGAGTAACCCAGCGCGCCTCGGTCCTGCAACCGCAGCTCAAAACCGCTGGCGGTGCCCAGCCCGTTTACGGGTGAGGGTTGAACGCTGTACACCACCGCCTCCCTGAATTGGCTGAACGCCTGGTTGGCGCGCTCGCCAATGGCGGCGGAAGAGTCCTTTGCTGTACGCAGCGACCAATCCCTCAGGCTGGTGTAAACCATGGCCGCATTTTGCCCGCTGCCGGGGAAGCTGAAACCGAGAATTACCGTGGTGTCCGCCACGCCCGGTTCGGTGGCGTTGTGCGCTTCTATCTGCCTTGCGATCTCCACTGTGCGCTGCTTGCTCGCGCCGGGAGGCAGTTGGATGTCGGTAATGATGTAGCCCTGGTCTTCGTCCGGCAAGAACGAGGAGGGCAGCCTGCTGAACAACAGCCCCATTGCCACCACCAGCACACCGTACACCATCAGGTAACGCCCGCTGTGCCGGAGGGCACTGGCGACCCGACGCTGGTACCCGTTGCTCAGGTGCTCGAAATGCCGGTTGAACCCGCCAAAGAACCGACCCTTGGCATGCTGTTCGCCGTCAGCCATTGGTTTAAGCAGCGTCGCGCACAGGGCGGGGGTCAAGGTCAGGGCGAGGAAGGCCGAAAACAGGATGGAAATCGCCATCGACAGGGAGAACTGCTGGTAAATCACCCCGATAGAACCCGGCATAAACGCCATCGGGATAAACACGGCCACCAGCACCAGGGTAATGCCGATAATCGCCCCGGTAATCTGGCTCATCGCCTTGCGGGTCGCCGCCTTTGGCGACAGGCCTTCGGTGACCATGATCCGCTCGACGTTCTCGACCACCACGATCGCGTCATCCACCAGAATGCCAATGGCCAGAACCATGCCGAACATCGTCAACACATTGATGGAAAACCCCAGCATCAGCATGGTGGCAAACGTGCCCATCAGCGCCACCGGCACCACCAGCGCCGGGATCAGGGTGTAGCGGATATTTTGTAAAAACAGGTACATCACCACAAACACTAACAGCATGGCCTCGCCGAGGGTCATCAGCACTTTAATGATTGAGGCCTGGACAAAGGGCGATGTGTCATAGGGAATCATGTAGCGAACGCCCTCGGGAAAGTAGCGCGACAACTCGTCCATCTTCTCCCGCACCAGGGCTGCCGTACGCAAGGCGTTGGCCCCCGGTGACAGCTGTACGCTGACCTCAGTGGAGGGTTGGCCATTCAATCGCGTGGAAAACTGGTATTCCTGGCTGCCGATTTCGACCCGTGCCACATCACCGATGCGCACGGTGGTGCCATCGGGATTGGCCTTGAGTACGATGTTGGCAAATTCCTGTGGTGTCGAGAGTTGGCCCTTGACCAGGATCGAGGCGGTGATTTCCTGGGTCGAAGTACCCGGCAGGTCGCCGATGCTGCCCGCCGGTACCTGGGCGTTTTGTCCGGCAATCGCGGCGTTGATATCGGCTGGCGTCAGGTTGAAACCCAGCAGCTTCTGCGGGTCGACCCAGATCCGCATCGCGCGTTCCGAACCGAACAGCCGCGCCCGGCCAACCCCATCCAGGCGCTTGATCTCGTTGACCACGTTACGTGCCAAATAATCACTGAGCGCGGTGGCGTCGAGGGTGCCTTCACGCGCCGTGAGGCTGATGATCAACAGCAAGCCGGAGGACACGCGCTCAATGCGCAAGCCTTGGGCAATCACTTCGCGCGGCAGGCGCGGCTCCACGGTCTTAAGGCGATTTTGCACGTCAACCTGCGCAAGCTCGGGATGGGTGCCGGGCTGGAAGGTGGCAGTGATGGTCGAGGTGCCCAGGTTGCTCTGGGACTGGAAATACAGCAGATGGTCGGCGCCACTGAGTTCCTGCTCAATCAGGCTGACCACGGTGTCATCCAGGGTTTGCGCCGACGCGCCCGGGTATGTGGCGACAATTTCGATTTGCGGCGGGGCCACGTCCGGGTGTTGCGCCACCGGCAACTGCGGGATGGCCAGCGCACCGGCCAACAGAATGAACAGGGCTAGCACCCAGGCGAAAATCGGTCGATCAATAAAGAATTGCGACATGACGGGCAACTCCTTTTATTGGCCGGACACTTGGGCGAGGGGCAAGGCCGGATTGTCGATGTGCACGGTGCTGCCGGGGCGCGCGTGTTGCAGGCCTTCGACAATAATCCGGTCGCCGTGCTTGAGGCCGCGAGTGACCACCCAGCGGTCATTGATCACTGCGCCCAACTCCACCGGCTGCTGGCTGACGAGGTTCTCGGCGTCCACCAGCAGCACCAGGCTGACCCCGGCACTGTCTCGAGTGATGGCGCGCTGTGGCACGCTGATACCCTGTTGATCAATCGCCTGCTCCAGGCGCACTCGCACGAAGCTGCCAGGCAGCAGGTCCAGGTCAGGGTTGGGGAATTCACTGCGTAAAATGATCTGCCCGGTACCGGGGTCGACACTGATTTCGCTGAACAGCACTTTGCCTGGCAGTGGGTAAGCGCTGCCATCGTCCTGGATCAGGGTTGCGCGCACCTGGTCCTGGCCAACTTGCTGCAAGTGCCCGGCGCGAAAGGCCCGGCGCAATTCATTGATCTGCCGGGTGGACTGCGCCAGGTCGGCGTGGATCGGGTTCAGTTGTTGAATTACCGCCAGGGGGGTGCTTTCGTTGTGGCCCACCAGTGCGCCTTCGCTGGCCAGTGCGCGGCCGATGCGTCCGGAGATCGGCGCCGTGACCGTGGCGTACGCCAGGTTCAACCGTGCCCGTTGCAGCGCCGCATGGTGCGCCGCAACATCGGCGCTCGCTTGCCGCGCGGCAGCTCGGATGTTGTCGTATTCCTGTGCGCTGATGGCGTTGCTGGTGATCAGTTGGCGATAACGTTCCTGTTGCAAACGGGTTCGCGTAGCGTCGGCCTGGGCCCGTTGCAGTCCTGCCTGGGCACTGTCCAGGTCAGCCTGTAACGGCGCCGGGTCGATCTCGAACAACACATCGCCTTGCTTGACGTCACTGCCTTCCTCGAATGCCCGGCGCATCACCACGCCAGGCACCCGCGCACGCACCTCGGCGATCCGTGGCGCAGCAATACGGCCACTCAGCTCGCTGGTGACGGAGAGCGAGGAAGCTTGCAAGGTCTCAACGGTAACCTTGACTGGCGAGGAAGTGGGTTCGTTCTCAGGGACTTTGGCGCAGGCGCCCAGCAGAATAATCACTGCCAGCGAGCACCATTCGAAACGGAATTTCTTAACCATGAACACCCCTCCATAAAGTGGCAGGGATGCTAGGAGGGAGGTGGTTAATTCGTTGTTAAGTCGGTCCTACACAAGGACCGACTAAGTGTGACCTGTAGTTGCAGCCATCATGGCGAGTGCGTTGCACCCTCGCCAATGCGTGGGAGTTAATTTTCCGTATGACGCTTTTTAACCAACTTCATCACCACCACAAAGAACACCGGCACAAATACCACCGCCAGGGTCGCGGTGATCATCCCGCCGATCACTCCGGTGCCAATCGCCTGCTGGCTTGCCGAACTGGCGCCCGTGGCAATGGCCAACGGCACCACGCCGAGGATAAACGCCAGCGACGTCATGATGATCGGCCGCAGGCGCAAGCGCGCCGCCTTGATCGTCGCGTCGATCAGGTCCTCGCCCTCGTCATACAAGTTCTTGGCGAACTCGATAATCAGGATCGCGTTCTTCGCCGACAAACCAATGATGGTGATCAGCCCGACCTTGAAGAACACATCGTTGGGCATCCCGCGCATCGTCACCGCCAGCACCGCGCCGAGCACCCCCAGCGGCACCACCAGCAGCACTGAAGTGGGAATCGACCAGCTCTCATACAGCGCCGCTAGGCACAGGAACACAATCAGCAGCGACAGGCCCAGCAACAGCGGCGCCTGGGACCCGGACAGGCGTTCCTGCAATGACAGGCCGGTCCATTCCTGGCCCAGGCCGGCCGGCAATTGGTTGACCAGCCGCTGGATTTCATTCATGGCCTCGCCGGTACTGTGGCCGGGCGCCGCTTCGCCGGAAATCGCGATGGCCGGGTAGCCGTTGTAGCGGGTCAACTGCGCCGGCCCCTGGACCCAGCGCGCTTCAACGAAGGCCGACAGCGGCACCATCTTGCCGGCGTTGTTACGCACGTGGATCTTCAGCAAGTCAGCCACCTGGCTGCGCTGATCACCTTCGGCCTGCACCACCACCCGCTGCATGCGGCCCTGGTTGGGGAAGTCGTTGATGTAGGCCGAACCAACCGCCGAGGACAACACGTTGCCGATATCGGCAAAGGAAATGCCCAGTGCGTTGGCCTGCTTGCGGTCCACTTCCAGTTGCACTTGCGGCGCTTCAGCCAGCGCGCTTTCACGCACGTTGGCCAGGATCGGACTTTTCTCGGCATTCGCCAGCAGGTCGGTACGGGCCTGCATCAATGCTGCATGGCCCACGCCTCCTCGGTCCTGCAAGCGGAACTCGAAACCACTGGACGTGCCGAGGCCATCCACCGGTGGCGGCAGGATGGAATAGGCAATGGCGTCCTTGAGCCCGCTGAAGGCGGCATTCGCCCGGTCGGCGATGGCCGAGGCGGAATCCTTGGTACTGCGTTCCGACCAATCCTTGAGCGTGGTAAAGGCCAGCGCCGCATTCTGCCCGGAGCCGGAGAAGCTGAAGCCCATGATCATCGTGGTGTCGCCCACGCCTGGCTCGCCGGCGTTGTGCGCTTCAATTTGCTCGGCCACCTTTATCGTGCGGTTCTGGCTCGCACCCGGTGGCAGCTGGATGTCGGTGATGGTGTAGCCCTGGTCTTCCACTGGCAGGAACGAGGAGGGCAGGCGGTTGAACAACAGCCCCAGGCCCACCAGCAGCACCAGGTAGATCACCAGATAGCGCCCCGTGCGCTTGAGGGCATACGTCACCCAGCTTTCATAGCGGTTGGTGAACTGCTCAAAGCGCTTGTTGAACCAGCCGAAAAAGCCGCCCCTGGCATGGTGATCGCCTTTGGCAATCGGTTTGAGAAAGGTCGCGCACAGAGCCGGGGTCAAGCTCAGGGCAAGGAACGCCGAGAACAGGATCGAGGTCGCCATCGACAACGAGAACTGCTGATAGATCACGCCCACCGAACCCGGCATGAACGCCATCGGCAGGAACACCGCCACCAGCACTAGGGTGATACCGATAATCGCACCGGTAATCTGGCCCATGGCCTTGCGCGTAGCCTCCTTGGGCGACAGCCCCTCGGTGACCATTATCCGCTCGACGTTCTCCACCACCACAATCGCATCGTCCACCAGAATCCCGATGGCCAACACCATGCCGAACATGGTCAGCACGTTGATCGAGAAACCCAGCACCATCATCGTGGCGAAAGTACCCATCAACGCGATCGGTACCACCAGCGTCGGGATCAGCGTGTAGCGAATGTTTTGCAGGAACAGGAACATCACCGCGAACACCAGCAACATCGCCTCGCCCAGGGTGATCATCACCTTGGTGATCGAGACTTTGACGAACGGCGAGGTGTCGTAGGGAATCTTGTATTCGACGTTGGCCGGGAAGTAGCGGGACAACTCGTCCATCTTCTCGCGCACCAGGGTTGCGGTGCTCAGGGCGTTGGCCCCCGGCGACAGTTGCACACTGACGGCGGTGGACGGGTTGCCGTTCAAACGCGTGGAGAACTGGTAATCCTGGCTGCCGATTTCCACCCGTGCCACATCACCGATACGCACCGTGGAGCCGTCGGGATTGGCTTTGAGCACAATGTCGGCAAACTCGGCGGGTGTCGACAATTGGCCCTTGACCAGGATCGGCGCGGTAATTTCCTGGGTCTTTTTACTCGGCAAATCGCCGATGCTACCGGCCGAAACCTGGGCGTTCTGCGCCGAGATTGCGTCATTTACATCGGCAGGCGTCAGGTTAAAACCGATCAACTTCTGCGGGTCAACCCAGACCCGCATCGCCCGCTCGGCGCCATACAATTGGGCTTTGCCGACCCCGTCCAGGCGCTTGAGCTCATTCATGACGTTGCGCGCCAGGTAATCGCTGAGCGCCACGTTATCGAGCTTGCCATCGCTGGAGGTGAGGGTCACCAACAGCAGGAAGCCAGCGGAGACTTTCTCCACCTGCAAACCTTGCTGGGTCACGGCTTGCGGCAAGCGTGGCTCCACCACCTTGAGACGGTTTTGCACATCGACCTGAGCCATTTCCGGGTCGGTGCCCGGCTGGAACGTGGCGGTGATGGTGGCGGAACCGAGGCTGCTCTGAGATTCGAAATACAGCAGGTGGTCGGCGCCGTTAAGCTCCTGCTCGATCAGGCTGACCACACTTTCATCCAGGGTCTCGGCCGAGGCACCGGGGTACACCGCGTAGATCTCGATTTTCGGCGGCGCGACGTTGGGGTACTGCGCGACAGGTAACTGCGGGATGGCGAGTGCACCGGCCAGCAGAATAAACACGGCAACCACCCAGGCGAAGATCGGGCGATCAATAAAAAACTGCGGCATTGTTGGCTTTCCCTATTGTTACTGGCCGGACACCTGGGCGACAGGCTCGGGGCTGTCGTCGACCTGGACTTTTTCACCAGGGCGGGCGTGTTGCAGGCCCTGGACGACAATCCGGTCGCCAGGTTTGAGTCCTCCGGTGACGATCCAGCGGTCATCGATGACCGAACCCAGCTCTACCGGCTGCTGGCTCACGGTTTGCTCGTCGTCCAGCAGCAGCACCATGGGAATCCCGGCGCTGTCACGGGTGATTGCCCGTTGCGGCACGCTGATGCCTTGTTGGTCGACGGCTTGTTCCAGGCGTACGCGGATAAAGCTGCCGGGCAGCAAATCGAGATCGGGGTTGGGGAATTCACTGCGCAGGATGATTTGCCCGGTGCCTGGGTCGACGCTGATCTCGGCGAACAGCAACTTGCCCGGCAGCGGGTAGAGGCTGCCGTCATCCTGGATCAGCGTGGCCTTGGCCTGGTCCTGGCCGACTTGCTTCAAGTGCCCAGCGCGGAAGGCGCGGCGCAGGTCATTCAATTCGCGGGTGGACTGGGTCAGGTCGGCGTGGATCGGGTCCAGTTGCTGGATTACTGCCATCGGCGTGGCTTCGTTCTGGCCCACCAGCGCCCCCTCGGTCACCAGCGCACGACCAATGCGCCCGGAAATCGGCGCGGTCACGGTGGCATACCCCAGGTTCAACTTGGCACGCTGCACCGAGGCTTTGTTGGCGGCTACGTCGGCAGCGGTTTGCCGGGCGGCGGCACGGGCGTTGTCGTATTCCTGACCACTGATGGCGTTGCCTTCCACCAATTGGCTGTAGCGCTGCTCTTGCAGGCGCGCCTGGAACGCATTGGCCTCGGCTTTGCGCAGGCTGGCCTCGGCACTGTCGAGGTCGGCCTTGAACGGCGCCGGGTCAATACGGAACAGCACATCGCCCTGTTTGACGTCGTGACCTTCCTGGAACACCCGCTGCAATACCACGCCGGCAACCCTGGCACGCACCTCGGCAATGCGCGGCGCGGCGACGCGCCCACTCAGTTCGCTGGTGATGGACAGGGGTTTGGCTTCGAGGGTTTCGATCCGCACTTTGGCCAACGGCGCCTCAGGTGCTTCGCTTGACTTGCCACACGCGCTCAATGCCAGGGTCAGGGCCAGCAGGCAAAACGGCGCAAACAGATTCTTCGACATGCTCATATCCCAATATTGACTGGCGCATCCTACGGGCGCCTCCGCCACAGTGCTGTGAAGCTCTGTAGGTGGTGTGTGAAGAAATGTAAGGCACGGCGCGCGCGGCGGCCGGGGCGTATATCCTTAGCAACCGCCGAACCTTACACGATCTTCCAGACCCCGAAGATCAAATGTGGGAGCAGGCTTGCTCGCGAATGCGGCCCTTCAGTTGATGCATACGTTGACTGACACACCGCGTTCGCGAGCAAGCCCGCTCCCACATTGGTTATGCGTACCGCCCAGCAACCGTAATTTCTGGAAACACCTCCATGCCCAACATCCTCCTGGTGGAAGACGACGCCGCACTCTCGGAATTGATAGCCAGTTACCTGGAGCGCAATGGCTATAACGTCAGCGTTCTGAGCCGTGGCGACCATGTACGCGAGCGCGCGCGGCTCAGCCCACCGGACCTGGTGATCCTCGACCTGATGCTGCCGGGCCTTGATGGCTTGCAAGTCTGCCGCCTGTTGCGCACCGATTCGGCGAGCCTGCCGATCCTGATGCTCACGGCCCGCGACGACAGCCACGACCAGGTACTGGGCCTGGAAATGGGCGCCGACGATTACGTCACCAAGCCCTGCGAACCTCGCGTGCTGCTGGCCCGTGTGCGCACCCTGTTGCGACGCAGCAGTCTCGCCGAACCGCAAGTGGCCAACGACCAGATCCTCATGGGCAACCTGTGCATCGACCTGTCGGAGCGCACCGTAACCTGGCGCGGACAGGCGGTGGAATTGTCCAGCGGTGAATACAACCTGCTGGTGGTGCTGGCCCGGCATGCCGGCGAAGTGCTCAGTCGCGACCAGATCCTGCAACGCCTGCGCGGCATCGAATTCAACGGCACCGATCGCTCGGTGGACGTGGCGATTTCCAAGTTGCGGCGCAAGTTCGACGACCATGCCGGCGAAGCGCGCAAGATCAAGACGGTGTGGGGCAAGGGCTATCTGTTCAGCCGTTCCGAGTGGGAATGCTGAGCCATGTTCCGGGTCCTGTTACGCCTCTACCTGATCACCATTGTCACGTTCAGCGCGGCGATCTACCTGATCCCAAAGGCGGTGATTCAGCTATTCGAGCACCGTTACGTGAGCTACAACCTTGAGCAGTCCAGGGGGTTCCAGAGCCTGATTGTCAAGGAATACCAGCGGGCGCCGGTGCAGCAGTGGGCCAATGTCACCGCGCGCCTGGCGGCCGATTTTGCGCCGCTGAAAATTCAACTGATGCGCCTTGAGGACGCCAGCTTCACCTCCCAGGAACAACGCCTGCTGGAACAGCGCCAGCCGGTGATTCGCCTGGGCAAATGGGGCTGGATGGAAGATGTCAGCTCGGCGCTTGATGATCAGTTGGTGGTCAAGCTGTCCGTACCGCCGGACCCGCTGGACATGAACATGCTGTACTGGAGCATGAACGTGCTGATCGGTGCAGCGCTTCTGGCGTGTTTGCTGTTCTGGCTGCGGCCTCACTGGCGTGATCTGGAACGCCTGAAAAGCACGGCAGCACAGCTGGGGCAGGGCGATCTTGCGGCCCGCACCCATATTCCCCCCAGCTCCAACATCGGCAGCCTGGCGGCGGTGTTCGACACCATGGCCAACGACATCGAACTGCTGCTCAACCAGCAGCGCGACTTGCTCAACGCGGTGTCCCACGAACTGCGCACGCCGCTCACGCGCCTGGATTTCGGCCTGGCGCTGGCACTTTCCGATGACCTGCCAGCCGCCAGCCGCGAACGCCTGCAAGGCTTGGTGGCGCACATCCGCGAGCTGGATGAGTTGGTGTTGGAGTTACTTTCCTACAGCCGCCTGCAAAACCCGGCGCAACTGCCGGAGCAGGTGGAGGTGGTGCTCGACGAGTTCATCGACAGCATCCTGGGCAGTATCGACGAGGAACTGGAAAACCCCGAGATCGTCATTGACGTGGCGCTGGACTGTGCACTGGACCGCTTCGCGCTGGACCCCAGGCTGACGGCACGGGCACTGCAAAACCTGTTGCGCAACGCCATGCGTTATTGCGAGCGACGGATCCAAGTGGGGGTGAAAGTCTGTGCCAGGGGCTGTGAGATTTGGGTGGATGATGACGGCATTGGCATACCCGCTGATCAGCGCGAAAGGATTTTCGAGCCGTTCTATCGCCTGGATCGCAGCCGTGACCGGGCCACCGGAGGTTTCGGCCTGGGATTGGCCATCAGCCGACGGGCACTGGAAGCACAAGGCGGCACGTTGACCGCACAGGCATCTCCACTGGGCGGCGCCCGCTTCCGACTTTGGCTACCCAGCTAAAGACCACCGCAAATCCCATGTACGAGCTGGCTTGCCTGCGATAGCGGTAAGTCAGTCCCCACATGTTCAGGCTGACCCACCGCTATCGCAGGCAAGCCAGCTCCCACAGTGGATCTTCATCACCGGTGAGTCCCGCTTTTGGCCGAAGCGCAGCCTTACCACCTCATGTGGCGCCTTGTTATAGTTCGGCCCTTATCAGCCGCCAGTCAAGGATCACTGCCATGTCCGAATATCAAGCCTTTGTCGTCGAACTCAGCGGCAACGTCGCCCATGTGCAGATCAATCGTCCGGAAAAGATCAATGCCATGAACGCTGCGTTCTGGACCGAGATCATCGACATTTTCCAGTGGGTAGAAGACACAGACGCCGTACGCGTAGTAGTGCTCAGTGGCGCCGGCAAACACTTTTCCTCCGGCATCGACCTGATGATGCTCGCCTCGGTGGCCAACGAATTCGGCAAGGACGTAGGCCGTAACGCGCGCCTGCTGCGGCGCAAGATCCTCGAACTGCAAGCCTCGTTCAACGCCGTCGACAACTGCCGCAAACCGGTGATCGCGGCTATCCACGGCTACTGCATCGGTGGCGCTATCGACCTGATCAGCGCCTGCGACATGCGTTACGCCGCCGAAGACGCGCAATTCTCGATCAAGGAAATCGACATTGGCATGGCTGCCGACGTCGGTACCCTGCAACGCCTGCCACGCATCATCGGTGACGGCATGCTGCGTGAGCTGGCCTATACCGGTCGCCAGTTTGGCGCCGAAGAAGCGCGCAGTATCGGTTTGGTCAATCGTGTGTACAGCGACCACCAGGGTCTGCTGGCCGGCGTCATGGATATCGCCCGTGAAATCGCGGCCAAATCACCGATTGCGCTGACCGGCACCAAGGCGATGATCAGCTATATGCGCGATCACACGATCAATGACGGTCTGGAATACGTTGCCACCTGGAACTCAGCTATGTTGCAATCCAACGACCTGCGCGTGGCCATCGCGGCCCATATGAGCAAGCAGAAACCCGAATTCGTGGATTGACTGAACATGACCCCAGGCTGGATTACCACAACACTGCTGGACAACGACGCCCCTGGCGGCTGGGCCGTGGCCCGTAGCCGCGACGGGTTTTTGCGCGACGACAATGGCCCACTGTTTCCCCGTGAATGGCTCAAGCGCCAGGACCTGGCGGTGTTTGCCGAACATGGCATCGGCCACCTCGACGGCGAGCCGGTGTACCTGCTGGAGCTTGATAGCCCAGCCGAAGTACCGGGCTGCAGTTGGCAAGGCTTGCGCGGCTTTATGCTGCAAGGCGACCACACCCTGTACAAAGTCCTCGGGTATGCCGCGCAAATTGGCACCTGGGCGCGTGAGCACCGTTTTTGCGGCAGCTGCGGCCAGGCGATGGTCCAGGTACCGAGGGAGCGGGCGATGTTTTGCCAGGCGTGCGACCTGCGCAGTTACCCGCGTATCTCGCCGAGCATGATTGTGTTGGTGACCCGTGGCGACGAAATCCTGCTGGCCCGTTCGCCACGCTTTGTCAGTGGCGTCTACAGCACCCTGGCCGGTTTTGCCGAGCCGGGTGAGTCGGCCGAAGACTGCCTGATTCGCGAAGTGCGCGAGGAGGTGCAGGTGGAGGTCAAGAACATCCAGTACGTGGGCAGCCAGTGCTGGCCGTTCCCGCACTCGATGATGCTGGGCTTTCACGCCGAATACGCCGGTGGCGATATCGTGCCCCAGGCGGACGAGATCGAAGACGCGCAGTGGTTCAATATCCGTGCATTGCCGCCGCTGCCGGCTTCACGCTCGATTGCCCGCTACCTGATCGATCTCTACCTGGCCCAGCGTCTAGGCCACGCTGAACCAGTGCTGCCAGGCTAGGCGCACGGTCAGGCCCAGCACCACGGTGATAAACACCGGGCGAATGAATTTGGCGCCGCCGCTGATCGCGCTGCGTGCGCCAAAGAACGCGCCACACATCACCGAAACACCCATGCACAAGCCGACAACCCAATCCACCGAGCCGTTGAAGATGAACACCGACAGCGCCGCGGCGTTGCTGACGAAGTTCATGCTGCGCGCCACGCCGCTGGCTTTCACCAGATCAATGGGGTGCAGCAGCATCGTGCTGACGGTCCAGAACGCCCCGGTGCCAGGGCCGGCCACCCCATCGTAGAAACCCAGGCCAAAGCCTTGGGTCGATTGCCATTTCTTTTTGATCGGTGCGTCGTTGTCCAGCGGCGCTTTCGGCGTGCCGCCAAACAGCAGGTACAGGCCGCAACCGAAGACGATCACCGGGAGCATCTTGTTCAGCCATTCGGCAGGCAGGTAGTGCGCGACCACAGCGCCAGCCAGTGCGCCGATCAGCGTGCCGACGATGGCATGCACCCATTGGCGAGGATGGAACAGCTTACGCCGGTAGAACGTGAACCCGGCGGTGGCCGAGCCAAAGGTTGAACTCAGTTTGTTGGTGCCCAGCACCAGGTGCGGCGGCATGCCGGCGGTCAGCAGGGCGGGGGTGGTCAGCAGGCCGCCGCCGCCGGCGATGGCGTCGATGAAACCTGCGATAAAGGCAACCGCGGCGAGGATGGCCAGGGTGGTGAGGTCAACGCTGAGTTCGAAGGGCATGAAGGAGGCTTATTCGGCAAGGCGCAGAAAGGGCTGCGCGAAAGGCCGATATCTTACCGGGAACCACCGGTTGCTGCGACTGGTGTACGCGGTCCACCTGTAGGAGCTGGCTTGCCTGCGATAGCATCGCTGCGGTTTATCTGAAAGACCGCATCGCCTGCATCGCAGGCAAGCCAGCTCCTACAGGTGTTCTCAGCGACGGCGGGTTTCGATCCACTCCAGCGCCGTACGCCAAATACAAATCCCCAAAAAATACGCCGACATCACCAACCACAACCCAAACGTCCACGGATTGGTATTGGGATAATCCACCACCATCAAAAAGCTGCACAGCAACCAGATGGTCGTCACGGCGATGTTGATCGGCATAAAGCGCTTGACCCGAAAGGGATGCAAAAACTTCATCGGCGTCACCGTCAACAGCGCCAGGCCGATCACGCTGAGCAAGGTTATCCAGGCATCCGGCTGGATGATGTAGACACACAGCGCGACCACGTTCCAGGCCGCGGGGAAGCCCTGGAAGTAGTTGTCGTTGCTCTTCATGTTGACGTTGCAGAAGCAAAACAACGACGACACCAGAATCACCGACACCGTAAACAGGTGGGTGAACTCCGGCAGGTCGATATACCGGTAGATAAACAGTGCCGGAATGAACACGTAGGTCAGGTAATCAATCACCAGGTCCAGCACCGAGCCGTCAAAGCTCGGCAATACCGTCTGCACATTGACCCGGCGCGCCAGGGAGCCGTCGACGCCATCCACCACCAGCGCCAGGCCCAGCCACAGCAGGCAGGCCTTGGGTTGGTTCTCCAGCAACGCAAGGGTGGCCAGGAAGGCCAGCACCACGCCGGTCGCGGTAAAACCGTGGGCGCCCCAGGCTTTGAGCCGGGCTACATGCAGGGTCGATATCACAGAGGCGTTCTCCAAAAAGGTGAAACGGGGCAGCCGACAGCGGTGACACCGTCGAATCTGGCCAAGGGGTGCAAGTATCGACCGGGAAGGGGGGGATAAGGTTCACCACCCGGCTAACGGTTAGCGTAGCAAGCGCCGAGCGATCTGCCATCAGCCTTGACGGAACACCAGTGCCTTCAAGCCGCTTTGTGGGTCGATGTCGGGGAATTCCGGTGGGTTTTCCAGGCGTGTTTCGAAGCGCAGGCCAGGTGCTTCGCGGGTCACGCCGTCGATCAGGAAATCTTCGCCAAATGCCGGGTCGTTCATGCACGCCAGCACCGTGCCGTGGGCGGTGAGCAGGTCGGGCAGGCGCCGCAGCACTCGCTGGTAGTCCTTGGTCAGCAAAAAGCTGCCTTTCTGGAACGAGGGCGGGTCGATGATCACCAGGTCATACGGGCCGCTGCCGGTGACCTTGGCCCAGGACTTGAACAGGTCATGGCCCAGGAATGTCACCTTGCTCAGGTCATGACCGTTCAGCCGGTGATTGTCGCGCCCACGGCTCAAGGCGCCACGCGCCATGTCGAGGTTCACCACATGCTCGGCGCCGCCTTCGATGGCGGCCACCGAAAAGCCACAGGTGTAGGCGAACAGGTTCAGCACCCGCAGGCCTTGAGACTGCTCGCGCACCCAGTTGCGCCCGTAGCGCATGTCGAGGAACAGCCCGCTGTTCTGCTTTTTGCCCAGGTCGATCAGGTAACGCAGGCCGCCTTCGGTAATGGTCAGTTCGTCGACACCATCACCCAGCAGCCACTCAGTGGTGCTTTGCGGCAGGTAGCGGTGTTGCAGCGCCACGGTGTGGGCGCCGCAGGATTGCCAATCGATCTGTATCAACATCTGTTTCAAGGCCTGCAGCTCAGGCGCTTGCGGTTCCTTGAACAGCGACACCAGCACCACGCCTTGCAGCCAGTCCACCGTCAGTTGTTCCAGTCCCGGCCAGCAGCGGCCACGGCCGTGGAACAGGCGCCGGGTTTCTGCAGGGGGATTTTGCAGGGCCGTGAGCAAATGGGCATGGAGGGTGGCGAGTGCGTCTGGGTTCATCGGGCAGCGTCGGTCGTTGAGCGGGCGGCATTTTAAACACAATTGCGGGGTTTCAGGGTGCTTGAGCACAACGTGCTGGCAATTTGATGATTTGCAGTGATTCGTGCTCAAAAGAGCGTGGACGGTGGCCTATAACAGTCAAAAAAACCTGCCGCACCGACATAAACTGGAAAAAAGCCCGGAGGTGCCCATGAACGGTTTCGCGAGTGCAGTCAGTCAAACAGCAATGGACGAGGAAGAACTGGCCGAATGGCGCGATGCCCTGGAATCCCTGGTGGCCAACGCCGGGCCGCAGCGGGCGCGGCAGATCCTCGACATGCTGGCGGACGCCGGCAACGCCCCGCACATCGGCTGGAAGCCGCGCCATGGCACGCCTTACATCAACAGCATCGCCGTGGACCAGCAACCGCGCTTTCCTGGCGACCTGGCCACCGAAGAGCGCCTGGCCTCGGTGGTGCGCTGGAACGCCCTGGCCATGGTGGTGCGCGCCAACCAGGCGTATGGCGAACTGGGCGGCCACATTGCCAGTTATGCGAGTGCGGCGGATTTGTTTGAAGTGGGTTTCAACCATTTCTTCCGGGCCCGCAACGAGAGCTTCGGCGGCGACCTGGTGTTCTACCAGCCGCATTCCGCCCCCGGTATTTACGCCCGGGCTTTTCTCGAGGGGCGCTTGAGCGAGGCGGACCTTGCCCACTATCGTCAGGAAATCGGCGCACTCAAGGCCGGCGCCCGTGGCCTGTCCAGCTACCCCCACCCGTGGTTGATGCCGGACTTCTGGCAATTTCCCACCGGTTCCATGGGCATCGGCCCCATCAGTTCGATTTTCCAGGCGCGGTTCATGCGCTATCTGCAACACCGTGGCTTGCAGGACACCACCGACCGGCATGTGTGGGGTGTGTTTGGCGACGGCGAGATGGACGAGCCGGAAAGCATGTCGGCCCTGACCCTCGCGGCCCGCGAAGGCCTGGATAACCTGACCTGGGTGGTCAACTGCAACCTGCAACGGCTCGACGGCCCGGTGCGCGGCAACGGGCGAATCATCGACGAACTGGAAGCCTTGTTTACCGGTGCCGGCTGGAACGTGATCAAGGTGGTGTGGGGCTCCGACTGGGACGCCTTGCTGGCCAAGGACACCGACGGCTCATTGGTGCGCACCCTGTCGCAGACCGTGGACGGCCAGTTCCAGACCTTCGCCGCCAAGGATGGCGCCTATAACCGCGAGCACTTTTTCGGCCAAAGCGAGGCTTTATCCAGGCTGGTCGACGGCATGAGCGACGAGCAGATCGACCGCCTCAAACGTGGCGGCCATGACATGGTCAAGATCCACGCCGCCTACCACGCCGCACGCCAGGTCAAGGGCCAGCCCACGGTGATCCTCGCCCAGACCAAGAAGGGCTTCGGCATGGGCGAGGCGGGGCAGGGCAAAATGACCACTCACCAGCAGAAGAAGCTTGATCGCGAGGCGCTGATCGCCTTCCGCAATCGCTTCCAGTTGCCGCTGTCGGATGAGCAGGCGGCCGCCCTGGCGTTCTATAAACCCGCCGATGACAGTCTTGAAATGCGTTACCTGCACGAGCGCCGCGGCGCACTCGGCGGCTATGTGCCGAGTCGCGGCCAGTGCGCCGCGCCGGTGCCGGTACCACCGGTGTCGGGCTACGGCGGCTTTGCCACCCAGGCCGATGGCAAGGAAATGTCCACCACCATGGCGTTCGTGCGCATGCTCAGCAACTTGCTCAAGGACAAGGCCCTCGGCCCGCGCATCGTACCGATTGTCGCTGACGAGGCGCGCACCTTCGGCATGGCCAACCTGTTCAAGCAGATCGGCATTTATTCCAGCGTCGGCCAGCGCTACGAGCCCGAAGACATTGGCTCGATCCTCAGCTACCGCGAGGCCACCGACGGCCAGATTCTCGAAGAAGGCATCAGCGAAGCCAGCGCCATCAGTTCCTGGGTCGCGGCGGCCACCAGCTATTCGGTGCATGGCCTGCGGATGCTGCCGTTCTATATCTACTACTCGATGTTTGGTTTCCAGCGCGTGGGCGACCTGATCTGGGCCGCCGCCGACCAACGTGCCCGCGGCTTCCTGCTGGGCGCCACGGCCGGCAGGACCACGCTGGGCGGCGAGGGTTTACAACATCAGGACGGCAGCAGTCATTTGACGGCAGCAACCGTTCCCAACTGCCGTGCCTATGATCCGGCGTTCGCGGGCGAATTTGCGGTGATTCTCGACCATGGCATGCGCCAGATGCTTGAGCACGAGGTTGACGAGTTCTACTACGTGACCCTGATGAACGAAAACTACCCGCAGCCGACACTGCCGGAAGGTGTCGAGGCGGCAATCATCAAGGGCATGTACCGGCTCAGCGAACAGGCCGACGGCAAGGTGCGTCTGCTCGGCGCTGGCACCCTGGTGCGCGAAGCACAGGCCGCCGCACAGTTACTCGCGGACGACTGGCAGGTGCAAGCCGAGGTATTCAGTGTCACCAGCTTCAGCGAACTGGCGCGGGATGCGCGGGAGGTAGAACGCTGGAACCGTCTGCATCCGCACCAGGCGGCGCGCTGTAGCCATTTGGCGGCGTGTTTGCCCAAGGGTTCGCCGGTGATAGCGGTGTCTGACTACGTGCGGGCGGTGCCGCAGATGATTGGCTCGTACCTGGACTCGGATTACACCGTGCTGGGGACGGACGGTTTTGGCCGCAGCGATACCCGCGCGGCGTTGCGGGATTTCTTTGAAGTGGATCGGTATCACATTGTGCTGGCGGCACTGACGGCGTTGGTGGAGCAGGGCAGTCTGGAGCGGGGCGTGTGCCAGCAGGCGATTGAGCGGTACGCGCTGCAAACCGATCGCGCGCCGTCTTGGGTCTCCTGAGCGAAGAAGATCAAATGTGGGAGCTGGCTTGCCTGCGATAGCGGCGGGTCAGCTTGCATCTTTGGTGACTGATACACCGCCATCGCAGGCAAGCTCCCACATTTTTTTGTGCTGTGGCTTAGAGGGTGGCAATCAACGGAGCCCCAAAAGACTCCCGCAAAAACCCCGGTGCGATATACCGCTCGTAATGCGCCTCGGACAACAGGAAAAACTCATGATCAATCGCATCCCGCAGCTCCGTCAGCTCGCGCTCACGAAACTCCGGCAACAGCGCCAACCCATAAGCATCCAACCTGGAAATCACCCGCGCACCCCGGGCAATCAACTGATACGCCCAGCAGTACGGCGACTGATGGGGCACAAAGCGAATCTTGCGGTCTTCCAGTTGCTGGCGCAGGCGCTCGGGGTCGAGTATTTCAAGCTTGCTGGTCATTACCTGCACCAGCAGTTGCTCAAGGCGCAGCCACACCGCCTGTTTCTCCTCGGCGTTGTAGCCATTCCACTGAATCACCTCGTGGTGATAACGCTTGCAGCCCCGGCAGACCAGGTCCCCGTAAACGGTAGAGCACAGGCCGACGCAGGGTGTCTTGATGGTTTGATTGGGCATAAATGATTGTCTTGCAGGACTTTTTGAATGCACAGATTCAGGCGTGGAAATCAGATCAATGTAGGCGCTGGCTTGCTTGCAATACTGGCAACTCGGTCTATCAGCGGTACCGAGTTGATGCAATCGCAGGCAAGCCAGCTCCTACATTAAATGTTGATCAGTCCCAGCTCAGCGCGCCGCCAGTCTGGTACTCGATAACCCGAGTCTCAAAGAAATTCTTCTCTTTCTTCAAGTCCATGATCTCGCTCATCCACGGGAATGGATTGGTGGTGCCTGGATACTCTTCCTTCAAACCAATCTGCGACAAACGACGGTTCGCGATGAACTTAAGGTAGTCCTCCATCATCGCCGCATTCATCCCCAACACCCCACGCGGCATGGTGTCGCGAGCGTATTCAATCTCCAGTTGAGTCCCTTGCAGAATCATCTGGGTTGCTTCTTCCTTCATTCCGGCATCCCACAAATGCGGGTTTTCGATTTTGATCTGGTTGATCACATCGATACCGAAGTTCAGGTGCATCGACTCATCCCGCAGGATGTACTGGAACTGCTCAGCCACGCCGGTCATTTTGTTGCGACGGCCCATGGACAAAATCTGGGTGAAGCCACAGTAGAAGAAGATGCCTTCCAGGACGCAGTAGTACGCGACCAGGTTACGCAACAGTTCTTTATCTGTCTCAACGGTGCCGGTTTCGAACTTCGGATCGGAGATCGAGCGGGTGTACTTCAAACCCCAGGCGGCCTTTTTAGCGACCGATGGAATCTCGTGGTACATGTTGAAGATCTCGCCTTCATCCATGGCCA
>Ga0247816_10000195_pt1 | contig 37381 bp, 30 predicted proteins | sample UWRJL209509C1_FD_179930 | JGI IMG/M metagenome (GOLD analysis project Ga0247816, IMG submission 179930) | Plant litter microbial communities from Arlington Agricultural Research Station in Wisconsin, United States - UWRJ-L209-509C-1 | ecosystem: Environmental > Terrestrial > Plant litter >...
GATGGGATGTCCAAATTGCTTCAGGAAAATACAAATATTGATGGCGGTGTTGTATTTGCTTACCAGGTATCAGACCCTGAACGTTATGGCGTAGTGGAATTTGATGCTAACAACAAAGCCATCTCTATTGAAGAGAAACCGGAAAACCCTAAATCTGATTTTGCGGTACCGGGCTTGTACTTCTATGACAACAGTGTAGTTGAAATTGCAAAAAACATCCAGCCATCTCCAAGAGGGGAATATGAAATTACCGATGTTAATAAAGTTTACCTGGAACAGGGAAGATTGAAAGTTGCTGTATTGAGCAGGGGCACAGCCTGGTTGGATACAGGGACATTTGCCTCGTTGATGCAGGCTGGCGAGTTCGTACAAGTTATTGAAGAACGCCAGGGCTTAAAAATTGGATCTATTGAAGAAGTAGCTTACAGAATGGGTTTCATTACTGCCGATGAATTGCGCAGCATTGCTACACCATTGGTAAAAAGTGGTTATGGTGCTTACCTGCTTAAACTTTTAAAGTAAACACAAGTCAAACACGATATCATTATAAATGAAAGCAACAGAAACCAAGTTAAAAGGATGTTTCCTTATAGAGCCGCAAGTATTTTACGATAGCCGTGGATACTTTTTTGAAAGTTTCAATACAGAGAAATTTGAAAGATTAACTGGTCAACAAGGCAACTTTGTACAGGATAACCAGTCGGCCTCAGTATTTGGCGTAATTAGGGGGCTGCATTTCCAAAAGGGAGATTCGGCACAGGCAAAGCTGGTGCGTGCTATTGAAGGCGCAGTTTTGGACGTAGCAGTAGATATCCGTCCGGATTCTGAAACCTATGGTCAATGGGTGGCCTACGAACTCTCGGCAGAAAATCACCTGCAGTTATATGTGCCACGCGGGTTTGCACATGGTTTTTCTGTATTGACAGAAAATGCAGTATTTGCTTATAAATGTGATAATTTATATGATAAAGCAGCTGAAGGCGGAATCCTTTACAGCGACCCAACATTAGCTATAGACTGGAGAATCCCGGCAGGTGCTGAACTGATCTCAGAAAAGGACGAAGCATTACTGCCTTTCGCGCAGCTGGCTTAGTTATACGGCTAAAGAGATTTCTTAATACATAAGTTAAAATATACTTATATTTGGCCTTAACATAAGACTGAACCATTGCCTGTGAACAAGCAGGTAATGGTTTATATGCTCAGCTAAATTATAATATAGATAGATGAAAGTTGCTTTGATCACAGGTATAACAGGGCAAGACGGAGCTTACCTGGCAGAATTTCTTTTGAAAAAGGGATATTTTGTACACGGATTAAAAAGAAGGTCCTCTTTGTTCAATACCGATCGTATAGATCATCTTTATCAGGACCAGCATGAAAGCGGCCTGAATTTCAAACTTCATTTCGGGGATTTAACCGATTCCACCAACCTGATCCGGATTATCCAGGAAACACAACCTGATGAAATTTATAACCTGGCGGCGATGAGCCATGTACAAGTAAGTTTCGAAATGCCTGAATATACGGCCAATGCCGATGGGATAGGAACTTTGCGTTTGCTGGAAGCTGTTCGTATTTTAGGCCTGGAGAAAAAAACAAGGATTTATCAGGCTTCTACTTCAGAATTGTATGGTCTTGTACAGGCTGTTCCACAAAGTGAAACCACACCTTTTTATCCTAGATCGCCATATGCGGTAGCCAAAATTTATGGCTACTGGATCACGGTGAACTATAGGGAAGCCTATGGTATGTTTGCCTGCAACGGAATTTTGTTTAACCATGAAAGTCCGTTAAGGGGCGAAACCTTTGTTACCCGCAAAATTACCCGTGCGGCCTGCAAAATTGCTTTGGGACTGCAGAAATGTTTATACCTGGGTAACCTGTCGGCGCAACGCGACTGGGGGCACGCGAAAGACTATATCGAAGCGATGTGGCTGATTTTACAACAGGAGCAGGCGGAAGATTATGTAATTGCTACAGGTGTAACTACAACCGTTCGGGATTTCGTGAAAATGAGTTTTGCAGAACTTGGCATTGAAGTTGAGTTTAGCGGCAAGGATGAAAACGAGAAAGGGGTGATTATAGATATCGATTACGATCTTGCACATAGCTTAGGGTTAAATACAGATCAGCTGCATTTTGGTTCTACGGTAGTGCGGGTTGATGCCAAATATTTTAGGCCTACTGAGGTAGACCTTTTATTAGGAGACCCTACCAAATCCAAAACCAAGCTAGGCTGGGAACCTAAATATGATCTTCCCTTGCTGGTAAAAGATATGGTGCAAGCCGATCTTTTACTGATGAAAAAGGACGAATACCTGAAAGAACAGGGTTTTAAAACATTAAATTATTTTGAATAAGCGATTTTTCGTTTGAACACGTTATACATCTCCGGGATACTGATTGGTATCTCTTTTGCCTTTAGAACTACTATACTATATGATATTTAAAAATCTACTCACTGTTTTTGCCCTGTTTACCTTACTACTATTTACTCAGGCTGCAAATGCACAAACTGATTACAGCAACATAAAAGCTGATAACCTGACCGATGCCCAAGTCAAGACCATGATTCAGCGGGCTGAAGCTTTGGGTTATTCAGATGCACAGCTTATTCAGATGGCACAAGCCCAGGGAATGAAGTCTGCTGAAATCGAAAAATTGCGTATTAGAGTTGAGAATGTGAGAAATCAGGGGGCTGCGGCATCAGGTTCAATGGATGCAGTTAAGTCTGTAACTACGCAAAATGGCAGGATATACCCAGCTGATTCGTTGAAAAGCGGTGATGATAATCTTCTTAATAGTAATTCTGGTCTTTCTTCGGTCAAGAAGGTTACCAACTATATCAACCCTAAAATATTTGGTTCTGAGTTATTCGCCAATGGTGACCTCAAGTTTGAGCCTAACCTGCGTATGGCAACGCCAAAGAGTTATGTGATTGGTCCTGAGGACGAGTTGTTGATTGATCTAACCGGTGATAATGAAGCAAACTACAGGCTAAAAGTAAGTCCTGACGGTAACATCAGTCTTCAATACGTTGGTTTGATATCTGTAGGTGGCTTATCTATTGAGCAGGCTACTTCTAAAGTACGTGCTGCAATGTCTAAAACCTATCCTTCTTTAAGAACAGGTGGCAGCCAGGTGGCTATCAATTTGGGCAACATCAGGAGTATAAGTGTAACCATTGTAGGTAATGCTGTGAAGCCAGGTACTTATACACTTGCATCGCTTGCAACTGTATTTAATGCATTGTATGCTTGTGGTGGCCCAAGCCAGAACGGTTCATTCCGGAAAATCCAGGTATTAAGAAATAACAAAATCATATCTACTATAGACGTATACGATTTCCTGTTAAGAGGGATTCAGTCTAAAAATATAAGGTTACAGGATCAGGATGTGATCAATATCCCGGTTTATCAAACTAGGGTAGAAATGACTGGGGAAGTAAAAAGACCTGCAATTTTTGAGGTACTCAATACAGAATCGTTGGAGCAGGTAATTGATTTTGCTGGTGGCTTTTCGAATGAAGCCTATACTGCCAAAATTAAAGTATTGCAGAACACTAATAAAGAACGCAAGATTATCGATATCAACGCTGATAACTTCAACACCTATTATCCATTGAATGGAGATACCTATGTTGTAGAAAAGATACTTGATCGCTTTGCAAATAGGGTAGAGATCTCTGGTGCAGTGTTCCGTCCGGGACAATTTGAACTTGTGAAAGGTCTGACCCTGAAAGGGCTAATCACTAAAGCGGATGGCTTAAAAGAGGACGCTTTTTTAAACAGGGGATACATTTCCCGGTTGAATCCCGACAACACACAGTCGTTGATTTCATTCGACGTACAGAAAATCATTGCAGGTACTGAGGCCGATATCCCATTGTTACGTGAAGATAAAGTTACGATATCATCAATATTTGATTTACGTGAAGAATATAAGGTAACTATCCAGGGTGCCGTAAGAGCGCCGGGAACATTTGACTTCGCTGAAAATACAAGTCTTGAGGCTCTTATACAGAAAGCAGGAGGTTTTAAAGAAGGCGCCACTCCAGAAAGAATAGAAATTTCCAGAAGAGTGAAAAACAGTGATGTGATGTCGCTTTCAGCAATTACTGCACAAGTGTTCACTGTGACTGTAGATCCTAAACTACAGCTTATCGGTGAACCTTTCATCTTGCAGCCGTTTGATATTGTGTCTGTAAGAAATTCTGAAGGATTTCAAACGCAGAAACAGGTACGAATTGAAGGTGAAGTTCTCCATCCAGGAATATATACGCTGTCAAGAAAAGATGAGCGCATTTCTGATGTGATGAAGCGAGTTGGTGGTTTAACACCTTCTGCTTATGCAGATGGTGCGTCACTGAAACGGCCAGGACAAAATTATCTCTCTGATGAAGATCGCCAGGACCGGAGTAAGGACGATAAAGTAAATTTGAGGAACCTGAACAGGATGAAAGAACAGGGTGCAAAAGACACCACGAGTATTGATAAAGAACTTGATGTTCTCAGCAGCGATCTAGTGGGCATCGACTTAAAGAGAGCAATCGGAGAGCCAATGGGGAGAAATGACCTGATCCTTGAAGATGGTGACGTCATCCGTGTGCCAAGACAACTGCAAACTGTTAAGGTGATAGGTGAGGTATTGAAACCAAACAGCATGATATATGCAAAAGGCAAAAGCTTAAAAACATATATCAATGGTTCAGGTGGATTTAGTTATAACGCCTATAAAAAGGCAACCTATGTAGTTTATCCAAATGGTTCGGTAGCTGCAAACAAGAAATTCCTCTTCTTCAATAATTTTCCAAAGGTAACACCGGGTTCAGAGATTTTTGTGCCTAAACGTGCGGAAAGAGAAAGAATGAGTTTAGGTTCCCTGGTAGGGCTATCTACGGCGCTGGCATCAATGGCAGCCATTATTGTAACCCTGCTTAAATAAGTCATTAGTATAAAAACCATTATGGAAAAAGAAGTCCAGGGTCATTACGATCATAAGGCAAATGAAACTTCCCTAAAAGAGGTGATTATCAAACTGCGTGACTGGTATCATTACCTGATATCAAAGCGTGTTACAATTTTGGTGGTGAGTATAGTATGCGCATTGCTCGGCCTAACATATTCTTTTATAAAAAAGCCGGTATATACTGCTACAACAACGTTCGTGCTGGAGGAATCTGACAAAGGTGGCGGACTGGGCCAGATGGCCGGTTTGGCATCTATGGTTGGTATTGATATCGGAAGTCTCACCGGTGGTGGCGGAGGTATCTTTGAGGGCGATAATATTCTTGAATTGTATAAATCAAGAACCATGATTGAAAAGACCTTACTAACGAAGGTTGATATCGACGGCAAAAAGGAATTGTTGGTAGACCGTTTTATCGAGTTTAATGAACTGAGGGATCGCTGGGATAAGAAGCCTGCCCTTAAAGGGATATCCTTTGCGGGACTAGATACCATGAGCACCAATTCTAATCATTCCCGTTTGCAGGACAGCCTCCTGGGCACGATAGTGACAGATATTAATAAAGACTATTTGCTGGTGATTAAACCAGACCAGAAATTGAGTATCATCAAGGCTGAAGTAAAAGCAACAGATGAATATTTTGCAAAGGCCTTCAATGAGCAGATCGTTAAACATGTAAATGACTTTTACATACAGACGAAAACAAAAAGGGCGATGCTGAATGTGTCCATTATGCAGGATAAAACAGATTCTGTTAGAAAGGTAATGAATGGTGCAATCTACACCGCTGCCGCTGTTAACGACGCTACGCCTAATCTAAATATTACACGTCAGGTGCAGCGGATCGTACCAGTGCAAAGGTCTCAGTTTACCGCTGAAAGCAATAAGGCTATCCTCACAGAGCTCGTGAAAAACCTTGAGCTGTCAAAAATCAGCTTGTTAAAGGAAACGCCATTGATCCAGGTTGTTGATGCACCTATCTATCCATTGGACAGAAAGCGCTTTGGAAAATTAAAGGGAATAGTAGTCGGTGGAGTACTTGGCGGTTTTCTTTGTGTGCTCTGGCTTTTAGCAAGACGTATGATCAAAGAAATATTAGCCTAAGCCCTATGTCAAATCAAGCCTCACGCCATGTAGTCCTGCTGCTCACTGCTTCCGTAAATATCAAGGAAATGGTGTATACAGCATTGAAGGACGCTAACATCCGTGAGCAACATTACCTGGAAGCAATTTCACATTATTACACACAAACTGATATCCCAATCCTTGTTGTTGAGAATACTGGCCATGATTTTGGTAATAAACTGCCTTCCGACATTGCCAACAGCGATAGAATGGAATTCATATCTTATTCCGGAAATGATTTTCCGCGTGAAAAGGGAAAAGGCTATGGTGAACTTGAATTGATTAATTACGCAATGCAAAATTCACAGCTCATCCAGGAAGATACATTGATTATCAAAGTTACTGGCAGATACAGGGTGCTGAATATCAAAGACTTTGTCAGATCCGCAAGAGACCTTAATTACCAAACCTGCCAGGCCAGTTATTTTAAGGGCCAGCGGAAAGCCTTTTCGGGAATTTTTACGGTGACGAGGCCTTTTATAAGGGATTATTTCATGAAAAACCATGATCAGATCAATGATACCAAAGGCGTTTATTTTGAACATGCGCTGGCAACCACTTTCCTTGATTATCTTGCTGATGGTTTTGACTATTCTCTTCTGCCGTCTTACCCAAGGATAGCGGGCATATCGGGAACAGATAATCTTCCTCATAAGACAAACAATTATATTTACTGGTTTAGACGGAACATTATCTATAAAGTGGTTAAAGCCAATTACATTCTGCTGGATAAATTGATTAAAATATTTTTCCAGGGATAATGGCTATGCAGAAGGTACAGGGCTATGTAAAGGGGTTTTTCTCAGAAGGTCATAAAAGAACAATTGTTGCCAAGAAGAACATCGCCGCTACGTTTTTAATTAAGGGGGTATCGATTCTTACCTCGCTGCTGCTTGTTCCTCTGACTATACATTATGTCAATCCTACAGAATTTGGAATTTGGTTAACTATGAGCTCATTTTTAACCTGGTTTGCTTTTTTTGATATAGGCTTTGGAAACGGGCTGAAGAATAAACTGGCAGAGGCCATTGCTTTGAAAGATTTTGAGCTTGCCAAAATATATGTAAGTACCACCTATTTCATGCTGATCATGATCAGTGCAGGGCTTCTATCTGTATTTTTCATTGCAAATATTTTCCTCGACTGGACAAAGGTGCTCAATGCACCTGTTCATCTGGCTGGCGAACTGAAGAGTTTGGTAGTGATTATTTTTTCTGTATTTGCAGTTCAGTTTGTGCTGCAGCTTCTGAATGTGGTCATTGCTGCTATGCAAAGGACTTTTATTTCTTCTATTATCGGTCTGATCGGGAATTTGTTGACACTGGTGATCATCTATGTCTTAAGTAAAACAACTAGTGGTTCATTGATTTATCTGGGGCTAGCTATCAGTTTAACACCTCTGGTTATTTTCATGATATTCTCCATCATCCTGTACAGAGGATCTTACAAAGCATTTGCCCCATCCCTAAAAATGGTTCGATTCAAGTACGCCAGGGACCTGATGACCCTGGGACTAAAGTTCTTTGTGATACAAGTGGGACTGATTTTCTTTTACAACGCAGATAACCTGATTATCACTAACGTCATTTCTCCTTCAGCAGTAACTTCGTACAATATCGCATTTAAATATTTTTCTGTTATTACCATGGTCTGCAGTATTGTGATGGCACCTATCTGGCCCGCCTTTACAGAAGCGCATGCTAAGGGCGATCAGGAATGGATCAGGCTTACTGTAAACAGGCTGTTGAAATTCTGCCTGATTATCTTAATTGGAGGAGCGGTGATGCTGGCTTTATCAGCCATAGTATATAAATTTTGGGTTGGTAAAGAAATTGTGATACCTTTCTCACTATCACTGGCGCTGTATGCATTTACGGTCATCAATTCTTACCGGACTGTTTTTTGCTTTTATTTGAACGGGATTGGAAAGATTACCCTTGAATTGTACATCATTGTAAGTGCCGGATTGTTAAATATCCCTTTGGGTATATACATGGGCAAATTATGGGGCACTACAGGCGTTGTATTTGCAACTACCTTGTTGTGTTTGGTGTGTGGGGTGATAGAAACAATCCAGTATAAAAAATTAATCAACCAGCGTGCAACAGGCATCTGGAATAAATAACCTGAATGATGAATCAACCATTGATCTCAATAGTTACAGTAGTCTACAATAATAAGGAAGGGATCCTTGACACTATAAAAAGTGTATTGGCCCAGTCTTATCCGGCTATAGAATATATTGTTATTGATGGCGGGTCAACTGACGGCACAAAAGCAATCATTGAACAAAACAGTGCCCATATCAGTCATTTTATCTCCGAGCCTGATCATGGGATTTATGATGCCATGAATAAGGGCATTTCACTGGCTACTGGTGAGCTGATCGGTATCATTAACAGTGGCGACTACCTCGAAACCGATGCTGTTGAAAACATTGTGAAGGCCTTTGTTGCTCACCCTGATGCGGACGTATACCATGGCATGTTAAGGGTGTTTTCTGAATCAGGACAATTTATGCAGGTTATAGGCAATGCAAGTACTTTCCTCAGCACCGGAATGATTGAACACCCTACCTGTTTTGTGAAGAAAAGCGCGTATGAGAAATTCGGGGACTTTGACCTCCGGTACAAATCCTCGGCAGACTACGATTTCATGCTCAACTTATTCGAACAAAAAGCCAGGTTTCACTTTATTGAATGTATACTTGCCAACTTCTTTATGGGGGGGATGTCTTCAAAATCAGTAGCCGTGCTGGAAACTGTCAATATACGTTATGCACATGGCCTGATCTCTTCAGTTAAGAAAAGCTTTTTGACTGCGTTAACCCAACTCAGATTTGCACTAAAGAAATAATCATGTTTTACCTTGCAATCTTTATTCTGCTTATTTTCTTCAGCTTTCTGGAGCTGACTGCTATAGACGGCGTTTATAAAAGGATATTGCTGATTGTTGCTTTTTTTATACTATGGCTGGTTTCTGGATTAAGGTTCGAGACCGGCGGTGACTGGACAACGTATACCGAATTTTTTCATGATGTTGAACCTTTGGATAAAGTTCTGGCACATAATGCGCCGGTTTATGAAGAAAGTTATATGGAACCTGCCTACAAATTGCTGAATTCTATAGTCAAATCATTAGGCGGGAATATTCAGGCCATTTTCCTGATCGTAGCGTTGCTCAATTCCATCTTATTGTTTCAGGGTTTAAAAAAGTACAGTGCCTACCCATTAACAGGGGTGATGATCTATTTTGCTTCACTGTATTTTCTGTTAGACATGCTGGCAACCAGGCAGGCTATTGCAGTGCTTTTATTTTTCAGTTCTATCGGATTTATTTATCAGCGGCAGTTCTGGCGTTTCTTTATCACCATGTGTATCGCTTTTGTGTTCCACCGGTCCTGTATCTTACTGTTTCCATTCTATTTCTTCATCAATCGCACCTACAGTAACAAGGGGCATATCTTTATTTTTATCTTTTCATTAGCAATCTTTGGCTTGCAAGTACATTGGATGGGTAAAATGCTGAGCGTGGTTGCTAAAATTATTGGAGGTACAAATGGAGATATCATCAACATGTACCTTAAATCTACAACTTACGGTGCCAACCGCTTATTGAGTGTAGGTGTACTGATCAATGTAGTGCTGTTTGTGTTGTTTATGGTTAAAAGAGAAGAATTGAGCAAATACAGGTATTTCAATATCTTTTTCAACCTGTTTATGGCCAATGTAATTGTATTCTTTGTATTCTATGAATTTATAGAAATCAGCAACCGTTACAGAAGTTATTTTCTGATTTCAAACCTGGTGCTTTTGCCCTATCTGATTTTCTTATACAAAGAATCAGCAATGCGGATGGCCGTGTTTGCTTCTATATGTGGCTTTTCATTTTTGTATGGCAGATCTGTATTTTTAGAAGACCCGGCTGCTATTGCATTTAATCCATATCAAAATTACCTCATTCATGAGATTTTTGATACCAAGAGCGATGGTGCGGAACGGTTAAAAGAAAGTGACAGGCAGTACATAGATAGCAGGAAGCGATAATGAAAAAAGTCATTTTTATAGGGCATAGGGATTTGTACTTCGGTGCAGAGTCAGTCATGTTCAGAATTATCAACTTCCTAAAGAAAAATGCAGTGGCAGAGCCGATAGTTGTCCTTCCTAAATCGGTTCATTCAGGTTTTAGCGAACAGCTTGGCCAAGAAGGTATGTCGGCTTTTGCTCATCTAAATTACAAGCTGATTGGTGGAGGCCTGATCAGGTGTTTAATTTGTCTGCTTTACAATACACCAGCGCTACTGCAATTATTACTTTCGCTGCGTAAAACCAAGATCGATGTTGTATACACCAACACATCTGTAAATATATTTGGCGCGTTACTTGCCCTGGCGTTGCATAAGCCACATATCTGGCACTTTCATGAACAGCCCACAGGAGGATCTTTCAAATGGATCCCGACAGGTTTATTTCCGCTTTACAAGTTTCTAATAAACAGGAAGGGAACAAAAGTAATTTTTATATCCTGCACGCAGCAGGGATTGTGGGAAAAGGAATTTGGCTTTGCCATCAATAATTTTGAAATAGTTTATACTCCCCCGGTATATTTACCATTGTCAAAGGCAGACCGGCAGAAATCTGAGTTGGTTAGCTTTGGATTCCTCGGTAGTTTTACTGAGTCGAAGAACTTATTAAGTCTCATCGATTCATATGCAAGATTAAAAAGAGCCTATCCAAAAATTGCCACAAGGCTGGTTTTGATGGGAGGGGGGGAATCTGAGCCATCCATCAGAAAGGCTATCTCGGCACTTCCTGGTAAAGAAGAAATTATCATAATGCAGCATTCAGCTAATGTGCTGCCCTTCTATTCAATGATTGATATCCTGATTTTGCCATCTTTCTTTGAATCATGGGGCCTGGTCGTTTTAGAAGCCATTAGTCAGCAGAAAGCAAGCATTGTCACTTCCAATACAGGTTTAACTGAAATTTTAAAACAAAATGAAGATTGTATCTTTGTAAATCCTTTTGATCAAGAAGAGTTATACAAAGCCATGGAGAAATTAGTTTTAGAACCGGAATACCGGGAAAACATGAAGGTAAATTCTTTTCGCACATTAGAGAAATTGGGGCTTACGGGTAAATTTGAAGTTTCAATACGGTTATTGTTTAAGTAGTTTAAGATGCCAAATTTGTTTTATAACCGGGTTTTATTAGTTGTTGTTTTGTACAAACAGAACATCAGCCAGTCATTGACTTTACTGAGCCTGAATGAAGAATTGGTGTCTTTGGGTATCAGGATGGATGTTTTTATCTATGATAATAGCCCCGAGAAACAATATGATCAATCTAATTTTAAGTGGAACAACTGTGATATCTTTTATGTGCATGATGCATCAAATCCGGGCTTAAGCAAAGCATATAACAGTGGGGCCGCTAAGGCAGATGAACTACAGAAAGAATGGCTACTGTTATTGGATCAGGATACCACTTTCCCGAAGGGATACCTAAAGGAAAACAGCAATCAGGTTATCGCTTATCCTGATACTTCTTTATTTGTGCCCCTTTTAAAGCTAAAAAATGGTTTATTGTTTTCACCTTGCATCAATAAACATAAAAGAGGGTATCCGGCAGGTCAGTTGGCACCGGGTAAGTACAATTTGTGGAAATATTCACCAGTAAATAGCGGCATGTTAATCCGGCTATCCCTATTCAAGGCTGCGGGTGGTTATAATGAAAAAGTAAAAATTGATTTTTGCGATTTTCAGTTTCTTGAGAAAGTAAGGCAAATCAAGGATAATTTTCATGTGATCAATGCCACCGGGTTACAGGACTTTTCAGCTTTCGAGTATTCAGAGGAGAAACAGCAGGCAAGGTTCGTACAGTATCTGGAGGATGCCTTTCATTGTGAAAAGCCTCAGTTTACAGACAAATTAGGATTTTTATATACTGTTACCCGTCACGCGGTGGGTTTAACGGTAAAACTCAGGAGTTTGAAGTTTATAGGATTGTATATCAATAATTACTTAATCAGGTAGTCATGTCAGCAACTTTCAACTCAGTCTGCATGGCTACTTACAATGGTGAACGTTTTATCGTTGAGCAACTCAATTCTATCCTGAAACAAATACAGCAGGAGGATGAAGTTGTGATTTCTGATGATGGGTCCACGGACCGGACGGTTGAATTGATCAGAAATATTCATGATCCCAGAATCCGTTTATTGACCGGAAATAACTTTAAAGACCCGATCAGGAATTTTCAAAATGGTCTGGAACACTGTAAAGGGGAGTACATCTTCTTGTCCGATCAGGACGATGTTTGGATGGATCATAAATACAGCACTATACTGGAAAAACTAAAAGACTATGATTTGGTTATTAGTGACTCGCAAATTGTTGATGAGCAGTTGAATATTTTGCATCCTTCCTTTTTCAGTTATTTCAAATCAGGTAAAGGTGTGTTAAAAAATATGCTGAAAAGTTCCTATTACGGTTCGTGCATGGCTTTTAATAGAAAAGTACTCGTAAGTTCACTGCCCTTTCCAAATACTAAGGAAATCGGGCACGATTTGTGGCTTGGTCTGGTCGCTGAGCTGAGGTATTCGGTTTTATTTTATCAGGAAGCGCTAGTGAAGTATAGAAGACATGATAATGCCTTCACGCCAGAGATCGTAGGTAAGAGCAAACGGAACATTTCTCAGATGATTTATGGAAGAATAATCATGTGTAAAGAGATAGTGAAATTTTTAATAAAGAACCCTAAATGAGAGAAGGATTAGTGTCTATTATTACTCCGATGTATAACGGAGAAAGATTTATAGCCCAAACAATGGATTCAGTGCTTGCACAGAGCTACAAGGATTGGGAGATGATCGTAGTGGATGATGGTTCAAAAGATGCGGGATCGGTTATTGTGGAGACTTATGCTGCAAAAGATCCACGTATACGATTGGTAAAACAAATAAATATGGGTTGCGGTGCTGCCCGTAATAATGGAATACGCCTGGCCGCGGGACAATATATTGCCTTGCTGGACGCTGATGATACCTGGAATGATAATTTTCTGGAAAAGCAGCTGTGGCTGATGAAAGATAAGAACACAGAATTAGTCTATTCCTCACATACCCGCATTGATGCAAATAACGAAGAATGCTTAAAGCCTTTTATTGTTCCGGCAAAATTAACCTATAAAGACCTGTTAAAAACTTGTTCTATCTCCTGTCTCACGGGCTTATACGATACCAAAACTTTTGGCAAAGTTTATTTAAGGGAAGATATGAACAACCTGCGTGACGATTACGTCTATTGGCTGGAGATCATAAAAAATGTAAAAGTGGCCTATGGTAACCAGGAAATTCTTGCCAATTACAGGGTGCTCGACAATTCAGCTAGCCGTAAAAAGAAAAAGGTGATCAAGCCCCATTTTAAAGTCTTGTATAAAATTGAAGACTTGGGAATGGTAAAAAGCTTATACTATCTGGCCAACTGGGCGGTAATCAGTTATTTCAAATATAAGAAATGAGTAAAAAATATGATTTCCTCATTGTCGGAGCAGGGCTTTATGGTTCGGTCTTCGCCTATGAGGCAACAAAACGAGGCAAAAAATGCCATGTAATCGACAAACGAAGCCATTTGGGAGGTAATATTTATACCGAAAATATCGAAGGTATAAATGTGCATACGTATGGCGCGCATATCTTTCATACCAGTAACAAGATGATATGGGATTATGTAAATTCATTTGTTGAATTTAACCGGTACACCAATTCTCCATTGGCGAATTATAAAGGGGAGTTGTATAACCTGCCTTTCAATATGAACACCTTCTATCAATTATGGAAGGTGAAGACGCCACAGGAAGCAAGAGATAAAATTAATTCTCAAATTGAAGGACTGGGTATCAAAGACCCGCAAAATCTTGAAGAACAGGCACTCTCATTGGTTGGTACTGATATCTATTATAAACTGATTAAAGGTTACACAGAAAAACAATGGGGAAGAGAAGCTAAATCTTTACCTTCGTTTATCATTAAACGTTTACCCGTTCGTTTTACCTATGATAACAATTATTTCAGTGACAGTTATCAAGGTATACCTATAGGTGGTTTTACAAAGATGATTGAGAAAATGTTAGAAGGTATTGAAGTAAGTTTGAGTGTTGATTACCATCAGGACCGGAATGCTTTAAATGACCTGGCAGAAACTGTAGTTTACACGGGTATGATTGATGAATATTTTGATTATAAGTTTGGAACACTCGAGTATAGAAGCCTTAGATTTGAACATGAAGTGCTGGATATACCCGACTATCAGGGTAATGCTGTCGTCAACTATACAGATAAAGAGACGCCTTTCACAAGAATAGTGGAGCATAAACACTTTGAGTTTGGCAGACAGGAGAAAACTGTCATCACACGTGAATACCCCGAAGAATGGACGCCAAAAGTTGAACCTTACTATCCGGTGAACGACGCGAAAAACGATGCAGTTTTTAAACGGTACAAAGAGCTTTCCAACACATCAGAAAATGTGATTTTTGGCGGCAGGCTTGCAGATTACAAATATTATGACATGCACCATGTAGTGGGACTGGCCTTAAAAAAGGTAGCAGATGTTTTTGGCGAACTTAAATCATAACTAAGTTTATTTGGTATAATGAGCATATTGATAACGGGAATTTCGGGTTTTGTAGGGAAGAATCTCAGTAAATATCTGACTGAACATGCAGCTGCTGATATCATTGGTTTAGACCTAAGAAAGCCGTTTGATGCTTTGTTGCCTAATTCTGTTACTACCGTGATCCATCTCGCGGGAAAAGCCCATGACCTCAAAATAACTGCATCACCAGATGAATATTTTATTGTTAATTATGAATTGACCAAAAAACTTTATGATTCTTTCCTTACCTCCAACGCCTCGCAGTTCATTTTCTTTAGCTCTGTAAAGGCTGCGGCAGACGTAGTGTTTGGAGAGTTGACAGAGACTGATGTTCCAAATCCTGTAACTGCCTACGGAAAATCTAAATTGATGGCAGAAGAATATATTACCAGTATTAAGTTGCCTCCAGGTAAATCATATTATATTTTAAGGCCTTGTATGATTCACGGACCTGGAAACAAGGGGAATCTAAATTTACTTTACCAGTTAGTCAAGAGAGGAATACCTTACCCACTGGCTGCGTTCGATAACAAACGTTCTTTTCTTAGTATCGAGAACCTTAGTTTCCTATTAAACGAGATGATAACCCGTGGGGATCTTCCTTCAGGCATCTATAATGTCGCAGATGATCAGCCGCTGGCAACAACTGAAGTCGTCCGTCTTTTATCTGGAAAAAATAAAGCAAAGGGCAGTGGGTTATTAAAGGTTAACCCAGGTCTGATCAAAAGACTCGCCCAAATTGGAGATGTCCTTCATCTACCGTTGAATACCGAGCGTCTGACTAAACTCACTGAAAATTATGTAGTAAGTAATAAGAAGGTTAAGCAGTGGCTACAAAAAGACCTTCCTCTAAATTCATCAGAAGGGATAATGCATACGGTAAATTCGTTCACTAAAAGCAAGTAGGTTGGAACAATCAATAACTATATCGCTGTTCATTGGGATTCTCTTCTTCCTTGAGGTTATGTATTTTCGCATTGCCAGGAAATACAATATTGTTGACCAACCAAACCAGCGAAGTTCTCATCACACAACTACTATCCGCGGTGGGGGTATTATTTTCAGTATAGCAATGGTCTTATATGCTATTTTGTCTAATACCTATGATTTGTGGTTTCTAACTGGATTGATCGTCATCAGTTTTATTAGTTTTCTTGATGATATAAAACCCCGCAATTATCAAATACGAATGCTTATTCACATAGTTGCCGTGTCACTTCTATTTTTCCAAACAGGAATTTTCGGTTTTCCTATTTACATTATTCTTCTCTGCTTTTTCTTTGTGATAGGAACCATCAATGCTGTTAATTTTATGGATGGGATAAATGGCATCACTGGTATGTATGGTTTGCTTACGCTATCCACATTACTTTACGTGAACTACTTTGTTCAACAATTTGCCAGTTTTGGATACATCATTGCAATTATTATATCACTCGTTATTTTTCTCTTTTTTAATCTTCGCAACAAAGCAATATGTTTTGCGGGGGATGTTGGAAGTGTGAGTCTGGCCTTTATTATCTTGTTCTTTTTATTGAATTTGATAATATTTACTGATAACTGTAGCTATATACTGTTTTTACTCGTTTATGGTCTTGACGTAGTAACAACAATAATCTTTAGGATGATCAGAAAAGAAAACATTTCAGAGGCGCATAGGAGTCATTTTTATCAGTATCTTGTTAATGATAGAAAGATGTCTCATTTAATGGTCACCATGATATACACAGTGGTGCAACTAATTATTAATATTATTGTAGTACATTATAGAATTAGTGTAATATCTGACATAATTTTAATTTTAATGACTGCGGGCATACTTTTTGTAATAATACGCTTTATATTTGAGGGATATTTTAAGTTGCTGGTAGGTGTCAAAAATAACTAGATTTAAATACTGAAATTTTGTTTAACAGAATCAATATAGTTCCGCGTTGGATCATTCTTATTATAGATTTAGTTATATGTCTCACTTCTTTGAGCATAGCTTATTTTATAAAATATAACTTTGATCTATCGAATCTCGATCTTCTGACATTCTCCCGAAATGTCTCATTTGTATTGTTAGTTAATCTCATTGTCTTTCAAATTTTCAAGTCCTATAGTGGAATTATCAGGTATACCAGTGCCCAGGATACGTTCAGAATTCTCTTTGCCGTTGTCACCAGTACAGGTATTGGTGTCTTACTCAATTCATTATTTAGTTACGATTTTATTCCGAATGTAGTAATGGTTTTGGAGGGCCTTATCAGCTTTGCCTTATTGATTTCGTACCGGATTTTGGTGAAATACTTCTTTCTGTATATCAAGAACCTAAAACTAGATAAGATAAGGGTGATCATTTATGGTGCGGGAGAAGCAGGTGTTGCTACAAAACGCACTTTAGATCACGATGTAAGGGTAAATAAAAATGTAGTTGCTTTTGTTGATGATGATGAGCGGAAGGTTGGAAAAACGATCGACGGTATAAAAATCCTGGATGCGAAGAACCTGGAAGAATTGGTGCGGATCCATGAGGTTGACGAGATCATCTTTGCCTCATACACCATACCTGTCGACAGGAAGAATGAAATTGTAGATTCTTGTCTCGAAAATGGTGTACTTGTATTGAATATACCACCTTCTGATGTGTGGACAGATGGTAAATTACAGTCTACTCAAATCCAAAATATAAATATTGAAGATCTGTTAAATAGAAAAACAATTCAAATTGACGTGGATGGCATTCAGGAACAGCTGAACCAAAAAAGAATATTGATCACAGGTGCAGCAGGGTCTATCGGCAGTGAGATTGTTAGACAACTGATGAAATTTGAGACCAGCTTGATCATCCTAAATGACCAATCTGAAAGTGCGTTACATGATCTTTATCTTGAACTTGGAGATTTACATCAGGTAAAAAACTTCCACGCTTTTATTGGTGATGTTAGGGATAAGAGCAGAATGGAACATTTATTTGAGACTTACAGACCGCACTACGTTTACCATGCTGCGGCTTATAAACATGTTCCTTTAATGGAAGATAACCCATCTGAAGCCATTAAAGTCAATGTATTGGGTACAAAAACGATTGCAGACCTTTCGGTAAAATACGGTGTGATGAAATTTGTGATGATCTCTACAGATAAAGCTGTCAACCCGACTAACGTGATGGGGGCTTCAAAACGTGTAGCAGAGATATATGTGCAGTCACTCAACAAAACCTTACATGCTGATAATTTTATATTTAGTAACGGCCTAAGTTTCATCAATGAGCTGAACGTAAAACCAATTACTAAGTTTATTACTACTCGTTTTGGGAATGTTCTCGGTTCCAATGGCTCGGTTATACCTCGCTTCAAACAACAGATTGAAAGAGGAGGGCCGGTCACCGTTACGCATCCTGAAATTACCCGTTATTTTATGACGATACCTGAAGCATGCCGATTGGTACTTGAGGCTGGCTGGATGGGTAAGGGTGGTGAGATTTTTATCTTTGATATGGGCAAATCTGTAAAGATTGTCGAGTTGGCAAAAAAGATGATCCGTCTGGCAGGATTACAACCAAATAAGGATATTGAAATTGAATATACAGGTTTGCGGCCAGGTGAAAAGTTGTTCGAAGAACTGCTTAATGATAACGAAAACTCTATGCCAACACACCACGAAAAAATTATGATTGGTAGGGTGAGAGAGTACCAATTTAACGAGGTTTCGAAACAAATCTATAGTTTAATTGACGCTGCTAGAAATAATAATGATCGTCAGGTTGTAATTAAAATGAAAGAATTAGTGCAAGAATATAAGAGTAAAAACTCTATTTTTGAGGAATTAGATCATTTAAATGAACCTGTTTAAGTGATTAACCTTACTTTATGAAGAAATTTGTACTCCAATTAATTCTTGTTCTTTCCGTACTTACATTACACGCTCAAGAACAAACACCTAATCAATATATTCCTTACTCTTTCCAGTTTTATCAAAAGTTAAATAAATCTGTATATGATGTAAACGCTAAGTTCCATAGTTCGATCCGTGGTTATTATAGTGATGACACCACATTAGTGGGCCGTTATCAGGAATTAATGAATTTAGGGGTTGACTCACTCAATCACAGGAGCTGGGTAAGAAGAAAACTTACGCAGGAACATTTACTACAATGGAAAGGTGATGACTATGAAGTGTATGCTGACTTTTTGCCTGATCTTCAAGTTGGTCGTGATGTAAAAGACAAGAAAGGTACCTGGCTAAATACACGTGGTGCACAATTTGGAGGGAATGTCGGGAAAGAATTCTCATTTTATACAAGCTTTTACGAAAATCAAGCGATATTCTCAAATTATTATACCTCGTTTGTTGATAAATACAACGTGGTACCAGGTCAAGCTGGTGGGGCCAAACTAGATGATAGAATAAAAGACTATAACTATGCTACCGCGCTTATCTCTTACACACCTAATAAACATCTAAACCTTGCTTTAGGATACGATAAAAACTTTATTGGAGATGGATACAGGTCTTTGCTTTTGAGCGACAATACAGCGCCTTATTCTTTCTTCAGGGTACGTGCTAGTTTGGGAAGCGTAACTTATCAGACTATATTTGCTTACATGCTGGACCCAAGCGCCCCAAGGTTAACGGGTGATAGGAGAATAGGAGATCGCGCTAAATGGAACGCTATCCATTACCTTGACTGGAACGCAACTAAACGGTTCTCCATTGGATTCTTCCAAGCGGTGACATGGGCAGATGCAGAAGTGGAAGGAAAACGCGGATTTGATTTCAATTATATTCATCCTTTTGTTTTCCTGCGTTCTGTTGAAGAGGCCAATACTGTATCTCCTGATAAAATGCGACTTGGTTTAAACGCTCACTATGAAATTACCAAGAAATCCACCATTTATTCTCAGTTTATGTTTGATGAATTTACTGCAAAGGAAGTTTTTGCAGGAAATGGTTATTGGGCAAATAAATGGGCTTTCCAGCTGGGTATAAAAGGTTCTGATTTGTTCAAGGTAAATACACTAAACTATCTGGCTGAATTCAATACAGCAAGACCATATACGTATTCTCACTTTGAGCCGTTAACTAATTATTCGGCGATGAACCAGTCACTTGCACATCCTTTGGGTGCAAATTTTAGAGAATTTGTTGGGCATCTGAATTATACTTATAAAAGATTTGACTTTAGCACAGAGCTCATCTATGCACGTTACGGATTAGATCCAGAAGGACAGAATTTCGGTGGAGATATTTTTAAGGACTATGATACACGAAATTCCGATTATGGAAACAGTATCGGTCAAGGGATAGGAACAGATCTTTATTACGGGGAAGCCAAGGTATCGTATATAATTAATCCAAAATATAATTTAAGGTTAGAGCTTGGGGGGATTTATAGAACCGAAAGGAATGCTTTATCACAAACAAATACTGGCTTGATCACTATCGGCCTTCGCAGTACATTCAGAAATCTTTATAGTGACTTCTAAGAAATTTTAATATGAGAACAAAAGTTCTACTTTTCTTTATCTTTTTGATAATAATATCAACATCCGGATTTTCTCAGACGTTGCCTGTTGGAATATCTGAGAACGTAGAAGATGCATACAGAAGGCAACAATTGCTTGGGAATGATCATTCTAATTCTTCCTACATGATCAGGCCTTTGAACATTTCAGGTCTAAATCTAGGTCTTGACCCAGACAGTGCCGAATATTCTCTCAACAATTTTAGTAAATTGATTTATGGGAATCAAAAAAAGAAAATTGAGGTCTACGCACTCCCCGTTACATTGAACCAGCAATTTAATTCTCATCATCCATATGGTTTCAATGACGGATCTATGATCCAGGCCAGAGGCTATCAGATGCAGGTATCAGCAGGTATTTTTGCTAAAGTCGGGTTATTTAGCGTTCAATTTAGGCCAGAGTTTGTCGCGGCTGAGAATAAAAATTTTACCACTTTGCAGGAGAGTAATACGGCTTCGGAATTTAAAAATGGAAATTTCAAGCATCAGGTGCAGATTGATTATCCGGAAAGATATGGAAGAGGAGGCTATACCCGAGCTTTTTGGGGCCAAAGTAGTATCCGTTTGAATATTGATCCAATTTCTTTTGGTCTTTCTACAGAGAACCTCTGGTGGGGGCCAGGAGTGAGGAATTCGCTGTTGATGAGTAATACCGCACCGGGGTTTAAACACCTAACATTAAATACTACGAGGCCTGTAAATATAAAAATTGGTCACATTGAAGCGCAAATTGTAGCAGGCAGGCTTGACCAATCCGGAATTCCTATTGATTCAAGTGCGGTAATTGCTACAACTCCCAAACCAGATGACTGGCGTTACTTTTCTGGTTTTATATTAACTTATCAACCTAAATGGGTACCTAACTTATTTCTAGGGATCGATCACAGCTATATAGTAGACCATGAAAGTATGAGACATGGCTTAACAGACTATCTTGGGTTTTTACAGAAAAGACAAGGGCAGTATACGTCATTTTTCGCAAGATATGTTATGCCAGAAAGCAAAGCTGAAGCTTATATTCAATATGGTAGAAATAATCAGTCTATCTATGATGCTGCTGATGTTCCAAATAGAGTTGAACATGCCCGGGCTTACATCGTGGGTTTTCGCAAGTTGATTCCATTGAGAAGCCGTGACGAGTTTATCCAACTTGGAGTAGAATTTACCCAATTGGAAAAGCCACTTAGCCCAAATCGTGGAGATAATGGCATCACATGGTATAACGATTATCAATCAAGAGATGGTTATACACAGCTTGGTCAGGTAATGGGTGCCGGAATAGGTCCAGGAAGTAATTTACAGTCGTTAGACGTCGCATGGGTAAAAGGTCTGAAAAAAATAGGCTTAGGTATTGAGCGTACCCTTCAAAATAATGATATGTTTTATGATAGCCAAACAACAGATGGCAGAAGGCATTGGGTTGATATGGCTTTCATAGGTAAGTTCAACTGGGCCTACAATCAATTAATATTTAGCTCCCAAATTGCGTATATCCATTCGTTCAATTATCATTATGGTTTAATTCAGGCAGCAGATGCTCCTGTATGGGTATGGGACCATCAGGATGCAAATAATTTGCATGCGCAAGTGGGTGTCATGTATAAGTTTTAATAAAATAGGAATTCATTATGAAAATAAAATTTTTGCTGATTTTTACCTTTTTGTTCCTAGTTTCAGGTCTTCTGCTTCATTCACAGACATTGCCAGTTGGTTTGCTTGATAATGTGGAGGATGCTTACAGAAGGCAGCAACTGCTGGGGAAGGATAGTTCAAACAGCTCTTACATGATTAGGCCTATGTTCATGTTAAAAAGTAAAAACTTCGACTTAGATGTCGATACTACTTTTAAAGTTAATAATTTGATGAAATTGTTATATGCTAACAGAAATTCAAAAATAAAATTATACGCTTTGCCTGTTGTATGGCAAAATCAGGAGAACACGCATCATCCCTATGGTATAAATGATGGTTCGATGGTGCAAGCTAAAGGCTATCAAACACAGATCTCCGGTGGGGTGTTTGCGCAATTAGGACCATTGACTATTCAGCTCAGGCCAGAGTATGTCTACGCTGAAAATAAAACTTTTCAAAAATTAAGTGAAGCTCCGCTTGGTGAGTCCTTAGAATTCCCTATTGCACGGTTTTATAATATGATCGATTTACCCGATCGTTTTGGAAATGGACAATACAGCAAATTAACATGGGGACAAAGTAGTATAAGATTAAATGCTGGTCCAGTATCTTTGGGTTTGTCTAATGAAAATTTATGGTGGGGACCAGGCCTACGAAATTCATTACTAATGACTAATAATGCATCTGGTTTTAAACATGCAACTTTAAATACAATACGACCTATCAAAACCTATATTGGTTCATTTGAAGCTCAAATAATTGGAGGGCGCTTGGAACAGTCGGGAATAGCGATACCAATTGGCCAATACGCTATCAATAAACCTAAAGACTGGAGATATCTGTCCGGTATAATTGTGACATATCAACCTAAATGGATACCCAATATTTTTCTGGGCATTGAGAGGGTATATCTAGTAAATCGTCGACAAATGGGTAATAGCTTTGGTGATTATTTTCCGATTTTTAGTGCGCCTGAAAAATCATCATATACAGCCCCTGATGGGACTAATGTTGAAGATGCGGCGGCCAGAGATCAATACATATCATTTTTTACGAGATATGTTTTACCTGAAGCCAAAGCGGAGATTTATTTTGAATATGGACGTAATGATCACTCGTATAACTCCCGGGATGCGCTTGTGGAACCAGAACACAGCCGTGCTTATGTTGCTGGTTTTAGGAAATTGATACCTCTTCCGAAAGCGGATGAGTATATACAATTGGGAATGGAGATCACACAATTGCAGATACCTTCAACTCAATTTACGCGCGAGACACCACCCTGGTACAGACATGGCCAGGTGACAGATGGATATACTAATGAGGGCCAGGTACTTGGAGCTGGGATTGGTCCAGGTAGTAATTTACAGACTTTTGATGTGAATTGGGTTAAGGGTTTGAAAAAGATTGGTTTAACATTTGAAAGACAGGTAAACAATGAGGATCTTGTATATGAATTTGCCGGTTATTCACAAAATGATAGTCAATATATGAATCGTCACTGGATAGATTTATCGTTTGCCACTAATTTTGCCTGGACTTACAAGAAGTTTATTTTTAATTCTCAATTAGCATACATCAAATCACTGAATTATCAGTATCAGGAAACTAAGAATGTGTATACTGAAGAAATAAAAGGTAAGAATGTTGATAATTTGCATTTAAAAGTTGGTATCCTATACAACTGGTAGTTGGAATTTTAATGCCCTTAAATATGTTTAATTTTTTTAAAAAGCGAAATGTTGTTTCAGACCTATCATGGTTGGGTATTGATATACATTCACATATTCTTCCTGGTATTGACGATGGTGCAAAGGAACTGTCGCAATCCCTATTTTATATTAAAGGAATGTATGATTTAGGTTTTCATAAACTTTTGTTTACGCCGCATATTTTTACGGACCTATACCCAAATAGCAGTGAAACCATAGTGCCCGCTTTGCAAATGGTTACTGATGCACTAAAGAATCAGGATTTTGAAATTGAAATTGGAGCGGCTGCTGAATATATGACGGATAACAGCTTTTTAGTTCAGGACGATCACTTGTGCCTGCCTAATAATCACATTTTAATAGAAATGTCTTATTTATCTGAAACACCGAATATTGAAGAGTTGATATTTAACCTGCAAGTCAAGGGTTATCGTGTAGTTCTAGCACATCCTGAGAGATATAATTTTTATCACAAGGACCTTAAACGGTACAGTAGGTTAAAAGAAATGGGATGTCTTTTTCAGTTAAATCTTCTGTCGGTACTTGGTTATTATGGAAAGGAAGTTAAACTTGCTTCAGAGCATCTTCTTAAAAATAATATGTATGATCTTGCGGGATCTGATTTACATCATGAAAAGCACCTAAGCATTTTAACCGAGAATGTTATCAATGGTCGGTTGTTTAATCATATTGGGAAGTATGAATTTAAAAACAAACAATTATTTGGCTAAAAAAGAATATTTAGGAGATCTTAACAGATCAATTATTTGCTTAAGTTTGCATCTTGCTTAAAAATGTTGAATTTCCTTTTGACTATTATACTTATCTATGAATAAAAAATCGATCATTTTTGCTTGTTTAATACTTACGATAGCTACTTCGTGTGTGAGCAATAAAGAAATACCATATTTTCAGGACATACAAGCCGTTAATCAGGCTAAATTAGAGAATGCAGCGGCTTTTACAGAACCTGTTATTCAGCCGGACGATATTTTAAGTATAAACGTATTTACTCTTAATCCCCAAAGCGGCGCTATAATTAATCAAGCATCCGCAACACCGATTCTAGGAGGTAGTGCTACTACTGCAGTAGCAGCTTCCCAAGTTACCGGGTTTCTGGTCGATAAGAACGGGGAAATTGAGCTTGCTCTTGTGGGAAAAGTCAAAGTAGCAGGACTTACAACTTATGAGGCCCGAGAGTTAGTGCGCACTAAGGTAAGCGCTTTTTACAAAGAGCCGAATGTACAGCTTAGATTTGCGAATTTTAAAGTAAGTGTATTAGGTGAGGTTAACACTCCATCTGCATATACTTTGCCAAATGAAAAGGTAACAATTCTCGACGCTTTAAGTTTAGCAGGAGATTTAACGATATATGGGAAAAGAGACAACATTTTAATTGTTAGAGATAATAACGGGAAAAAGGAATTTGCTAGACTCAATCTTAATTCATCCGAGATTTTTAACAGTCCCTTTTACTATCTTAAACAGAATGATGTTGTTTACGTAGAACCAAATAAACGCAAGGTTTCAGCATCGAATTCAGCTCAAATACAAACTATCAGTGTTATAGCTTCGGTGCTTTCGGTACTTATACTGGCTATTGTACAATTAAAATAACAACAAACTACTAATGAGTAATCTGCCTGAACAAAGCATGCAACAACATATCACCGACGAAGATAGTATCGATCTGAAAAAGATCTTCAACAAACTTTTGGATAAATGGCATTGGTTTATCTTGAGTATAATTATCTGTATGTTAGGTGCGTATTTATATACGCATTATACTGCCCCTACTTATGAGATTAGTGCTAAACTTCTTGTAAATGACGACCAAAAAGGTGGAGGCTTAGGTAAACAAGCTGGAGCATTGATGGATTTAGGAGGAATTTTAGGATCTAATAGTTCTGTAGATAACGAAGCGGAAATCTTGAAAACAAGATTTTTAATGGAACAGGTGGTTCGTCAACTGCAGTTAAACATAATTTACTCACGAAAAACATCGTGGGGAAACCGCGAACTGGAAAACTCTCCATTTAAATTAAATATTATTCGTGGAGTTGATACTATTCCAACTACCCTGGTTAATATCGAAAGATTGGCTAATGGTAAGCTTAATGTCAGTACTGAGGACTTTGAGAAAGAAGTCGCCTGGAATCAAATATTTGAAATTAATCATATTGGTAGTATACAATTGCTTTTGAATCCTGGCGCATCAATGCCTAATGGGAATTACTCTGCAACGGTTACATCTATAGACGAAAGAGTCTCAACGTTAATGAAACAACTTTCTGTTGCTACCACTAGTAAACAAGCGACAATAATTGATTTGGGATTTTCCTACCCTCTTCAGGCGAAAGGAGAGAATGTTTTGAGAACATTGATAAACAAGTACACAGAATCAAATGTAAGTGATAAGAATTCCATTGCTGATAGTACTTACAAATTTATCCGGGAGCGTATTAGTATAATTTCAACAGAATTAGGTGATGTAGAAAATAATGTCAGGTCGTTCAAATCCAAAAATAAACTGGCTGATATGAGTGAACAAAGTAAATTACTTGTTCAGAATACTGGAGAATTCACAACTGAACTTGCAAAGACTGAAACACAGGTGTCCATTTTAAATGACTTGGAGAGTTATCTTAAAGACGAAAGCAAGAACAAAAGAGTTTTCCCAACTTCATTACTGCCTTCTGATATGATTTTTTCAGGGCTAATGGCACAATATAATACTCTTCTAATTGAAAGGGAAAAGGAACTTTTAAGTGTAACAGAGGAAAGTCCTTTCATTCGCAATATTGATAATCAAATTGCCGGTTTGCGAAGTGGAATATTGGCCAATATACTTAGTACAAAAAATTCTGTAGTTCTCACTAGAAATAAACTTCGTAATCAGGTTCAACAGGCAGAGAGTGAAATTGGAGGTGTTCCAGAAGTGGAAATGAACTATCTTAAACTAGCGCGTAATCAAAAGATAAAAGAAGAGCTGTATATCTTCTTGATGCAAAAGGCAGAAGAAACAGCTATTTCTAAAACTTCTAATATTGCAATGGCCAAGGTAATTGATCCGCCTAAAGCTAGTTTTTTACCTGTCAGTCCAAAGGCAGCAATTTCTTATATTGCAGCGACGATTGCTGGACTGCTCATACCATTTATATTGTTATTTAGTGTTGAATTATTGAATACAACTGTAGGGACTAAAGACGATATTACAAGTTTAACCAGAGTTCCAATTATTGGCGAAATAAGTCATAATGTTAGTGCTGATAATCTTATCGTTGCAAATCAAGGACGTTCTGCTATTTCTGAACAATTTAGGGCTCTGCGAACAAATTTGTCATTTTATTTGAAAAATGAAAATGGTAAAGTGATATTATTAACATCATCAATGTCAGGAGAAGGTAAGTCGTTTACTGCTATTAATTTAGGCAATATTTTGGCTCTTGCTGGTAAGAAGGTGTTGTTAATGGAACTGGATCTTCGTAAGCCTGGACTCTCTGGTAAGTTAGGAATAACTAATAAAATTGGTTTTAGTAATTATATTATAAATGAAAAATTAACTACTTCTGATCTTATTAATCCTTTGGCAATTGATAATATGTTTATAGTCTCTTCCGGACCTCTACCCCCTAATCCTGCAGAAACATTAATGAGTAATCGCACCATGGAGCTAATCGAAGCGTTGAGATTGGAATTTGACTATATCATTATGGATGCTCCTCCCGTTGGCGTGATAACTGATGCACAACTGATTTCGCACTTAGCTGATGCAACTTTATACATCGTAAGACAAAAATTCACGCAGAAAAATCAACTTGCCATAGCCGAAGATTTGTATGCCAATAATAAGATGAAGAATTTGGGAATTGTGGTCAATGATATAGTTAGTAAAACCTATGGCTACGGCTACGGATATGGTACTTATGCAGAAGAACACAAAGTAAACTGGTATCAGAAAATGATCAAAAAAATTAAGAACTAAGAACTTAAGGTATGAATTATACACTTAAAGTAGCCAAGATTAGACGTGAGAATGATGATACGGTTACACTTTGCTTCAAACAGCCCGGATTAAAGAAGATTCACTATAAGGCTGGACAGTATTTGACTCTGATTTTTCGAATTAATGGTCGAAGGTATATAAGACCGTATTCTTTTTCATCATGCCCTGGTTTAGATACTTTCCTTGAAGTAACAGTTAAGAGGGTAATTAATGGAATTGTTTCGAACCATATTAATGATACAATACAAGAGGGGGACAGCATCGAAGCCATGTCACCAATGGGCGACTTTGTTTATGAACCAGAGAGTACATTCACCGATGTTTATCTGTGGGGTGTGGGTAGTGGTATTACCCCACTTATCTCAATCGCTAAATTTATCTTAGCATTTAAAGATGATGTAAAAGTTCATTTGTTATACGGAAACCGTAATATGGAGAGTACCATCTTACTAGACCAAATTGAAACCTTACTTAACAAATTTCGGCATAACTTTAGTGTCAAACATTTTCATACAAAATTAGTTGTTGAAGATATAAAGCCATTTTTGATACAGGGTAGAATTGATGAAACAAAGGCACTAAAGATATTAAATGAAAATTCTGATCTGTCCAATACCGCACATTATATTTGCGGACCAGCTGGTCTCAAAGAGTCTGTAAATGCCGCCTTGTCTGCGACGATCGTCAAAGCGAATAATATTTTTTCAGAAGATTTTGAATTAATTAAAGATCCTGCAGATTTTAAAGATATTCACACCCAAAGCGTGAATATACAATTTGATAATAGACAACATACATTGGAAGTGGCAAAGGGAATGAGCATCTTAGAGGCAGCTTTAAATGCCGATATTGAATTGCCATATTCTTGTCAGACCGGTAATTGTAGCAGCTGCAAGGGTCGTCTAATTGAAGGAGAAGCAAAAATGATAGGATTACGCAAAGATAGAGATGATCTCAAAAAAGATGAAATTTTGCTTTGTTGTTCCCACCCATTAACACAAAATGTTTACATTGCAATTTAAATTAAATTTATGAAGGTAGTTTTACTCGCTGGTGGATTAGGTACCCGTTTGTCAGAAGAAACAGTGTTAAGGCCTAAGCCAATGGTTGAAATTGGTGGAATGCCAATTTTATGGCACATTATGAAGATCTATGCCTCACATGGCTTCAATGATTTTGTAGTTTGTCTAGGCTACAAAGGTTATGTTGTGAAGGAATATTTCGCCAATTATTTTCTGCATAAGTCAGATGTTACAATTGATTTGAAAAACAATTCAATTGAAGTTCATGAATCAGGTGCCGAACCTTGGAAAATTAGTTTGATTGACACTGGCGATAGCTCACAAACAGGAGGTAGAATAAAGCGGATTGAACGTTATGTTAATAATGAGACATTTATGCTCACTTATGGTGATGGTGTTGGGGATATAGATATTTCAGCCTTGGTTGCATACCACAAAAGTCATGGCAAATTATGTACTGTAACTTCAGTACAGCCGTTGGGAAGATTTGGGGCGTTGGACCTGTCTGATGATAATGAGGTTCGGTCCTTTCTGGAGAAACCGAAAGGTGACGGATCATGGATTAATGGAGGATATATGGTATGTGAACCGGGAATTTTCGACTTTATTAAGGATGGAGATTCGACAATTTGGGAACAGGAGCCTATGCGCAATATAGCTCTATCCGGCCAGATGAATGCATTCAAGCATCATGGATTTTGGCGTCCGATGGACACCCTTAAAGATAAACATGATTTAAATGAAATGTGGGATATTGGTAAGTCACCATGGAAAACTTGGTAAATATGGTTGAGTCACTAAAAAAAACCTACGGCGGTAAAAAAGTTTTTCTTACCGGGCATACCGGCTTCAAAGGCTCATGGTTATTAAAGACGCTTCATATGTTGGGTGCGGATGTTAAGGGTTTTGCTTTGGCCCCAAAACAGGATAACGATCTATATCATCTGATTGAAGGAAATTCTATTTGTGACTCTGTTATAGCAGATTTGCGCGACCGGCAGAAACTAATAGATGCCGTGGTTTCATTTCAGCCTGACTTTATATTTCATTTGGCTGCCCAGCCTTTGGTAAGGTTATCGTATGAAATCCCATCTGAGACTTTTGAAGTAAATGCAATTGGTACAGCAAATTTATTAGATGCAGTACGAAGCCTCGATAAAAAATGTAGTATTGTACTTATCACTACTGATAAAGTATATCACAATAACGAATGGGAATATCCTTACAGAGAAGTCGACAGATTAGGAGGATATGATCCGTACAGTGCTAGTAAAGCTTGTGCTGAGCTTATAATTGATTCATATCGCAACTCTTTTTTCAATCTACTAAAATATAACAACCATCAGAAAGGTGTAGCTGTCGGGCGTGCCGGAAATGTTATTGGTGGAGGTGATTGGTCAAAAGATAGATTAATTCCGGATATTGCAAAAGCTCTTAAAGATAATAATGAAATAATTATCAGGAACCCAAATTCGGTTCGGCCATGGCAGCATGTACTAGAGCCAATAGTGGGTTATTTATTATTGGGTTCTAAGTTGGAAGCTGATCCCATTAAATTCAGTAAGGCGTATAATTTTGGCCCAAACGGTTCTGATGCGCTGCCAGTCGTAAATATGTTAGAACTTGCTATTAATTGTTGGGGATCAGGAAGCTTTAAGGTAGAGCAAGATAGAGATCAACCTCATGAAGCTGGGTTGTTGAAACTTGATATTAGTTTAGCGAATATTGAACTTTCATGGATCCCGAAGCTAGATGCCTTGCAGGCAATAAATAATACTATAAGCTGGTATAAACAATACATAATCGCCCCGGATAACATATCAGATTACACGGAACAACAAATCCTAAATTTTCTAGGTGAATAAAATATTCTTAAGATATTAATTAAAAACATTACGAATGAACTACGATCAGTACAATGCTGAAAGCATAAAATTGCGTGTTGAGAAGGCGACCAAGAAAACCATAATTCCTGGTGAAAATTACATTCCTGTCACTGGTAAAGTACTGGATGAAGAAGATATTCTAATGGGTGTAGACGCCGCTTTGGACGGATGGCTAACTGCAGGGAGATTTGCAAACCAATTTGAACATGATTTTGCTCAATATTTTGGAGCATCAAAAGCGTTATTAGTTAACTCTGGCTCATCTGCAAATTTGGTTGCATTTTATGCTCTGACTTCACCTTCTCTTGGAGAAAGGGCTATAAAACCCGGAGACGAGGTTCTTACTGTAGCTGCAGGATTTCCTACAACAATAAATCCCATGGTTCAGTTTGGTGCTATTCCTGTATTTGTGGATGTCGATATCGCAACACATAATGTTAAGGCAGAATTGTTAGAGTCTGCGGTTTCTGAAAAAACCAAAGCAATTATGATTGCCCATACATTGGGAAATCCTTTTAATCTGGATGAAGTTATGCGAATCGCCAAAAAATATAATCTATGGGTGATTGAAGATGATTGTGATTCATTAGGAGCGACTTATAACGGAAAGAAAACAGGCACGTTTGGTGACATAGCTACTTTTTCATTTTATCCTGCTCACCATATTACAATGGGTGAAGGTGGTGCAGTTTTGATTAACAATCCGCAACTAGCTAAACTTGCTGAGAGTTTTCGCGACTGGGGACGTGATTGCTACTGCGAACCGGGTAAAGATAATACTTGCGGATGTCGCTTTTCGCAGCAGTTAGGGTCACTTCCATATGGATATGATCATAAATATACCTATTCTCACATAGGGTTTAACCTCAAAGTTACCGATATGCAGGCAGCTATTGGCGTTTCACAGCTAAAGAAGGTAGATACTTTCATTGCGAAAAGACGTGAAAATTATACGCTACTCTACAATAGGATGAAAGAGTTTGAAGATGTATTTATACTACCTGAGCCTACGCCCAATAGTGAACCATCTTGGTTCGGGTTTTTATTGACCTTAAGAGATGGGGACGCTAATGACAGGCACATGCTGGTTCAGCACCTTGAGGAAAATAAAATTGGAACAAGATTGTTATTTGCAGGTAACCTTCTTAGACAACCTGCATATGCAAATATTGAACATCGTGTTGTTGGAGATTTAACAAATACGGATATTATCATGAATCAGTCATTCTGGTTGGGCGTTTGGCCTGGTCTTGATGAAACGCATTATGACTATATATACAAAGTGATGAAGGAATACTTACAGTCTTAACTTAAGGATGTGAAACGTATCTCTGAACTTGATTTAGACAATATTTATTTCCATACCAAAGAATTATGGGGAGGGTTGGAAGGCAAGTCCGTATTTATAACGGGGGCAACTGGTTTTTTTGGGAAATGGATGCTGGAAAGTCTGCTTCATATCAACAAAAAGCTTTCTTTGAATATGCGTATAACTGCACTTTCACGAGATCCGGATAGATTTTTGAAGGAATATCCTTTCTATGTACAGGAATCTTCAATCACTTTTATCAAAGGGGATATACAGAGTTTTGAATTTCCAAAGGAAAAATTTAATTATATTATTCATGCTGCTACAGATGCTGATGCGAAACTGAACTCTGAGAATCCTTTGGAGATGATTGATACGATCATTCAGGGAACGCGACATATTCTTGAATTTGCAACAGCACAGCCTCTAGCATCATTTATGCTAACCAGCTCTGGAGCAATTTATGGAAATCAAACTCCCCAGGTAACACATACTTCGGAAAATGATAGTTTTCACATTAATATTAATGATCCGTCCGTTGCATATGCAGAGGGCAAACGGATTGCAGAATTATTATGCTCAACTTATCATCATTCGGTTAAACTGCCTGTTAAAATTGCACGCTGTTTCGCTTTTGTAGGACCGTACCTGCCCTTGAACAAGCACTTTGCTATCGGCAACTTTATTTCCAATGGACTCAATGGTGAAGATATCGTAATTAGAGGCGATGGTACACCTTTTAGATCTTATATGTATGCTTCGGACCTGATTATTTGGCTTTGGACGATACTGATTAAAGGAAAGGATAATGAGCCTTATAATGTAGGATCAGACCAAGCCTTAAGTATTGAACAAACTGCAGCAGAAGTTGCTTCGCAGTTCGAAGGTATTACTTATAAAATCTTAACTGTCCCCAGTGGGTTACCGGCAGCCCGGTATGTACCTTCTATAAAGAAAGCTGAATCAGATCTTGGTTTACGAATTACGATTGACATTAAAGAAGCGATTAACCGAACCAAAATATTTCATACTCAGTTATAATTAGGACTTAATGAGCAAAAAACTATTCGATTCTTCGACTGTAGATTCACTTAAAGAAATCAAACACTTAGAATATCTAGATGCCTTAAGGGGAATCGCTGTTTTGGGCGTAATTCTGGTTCATTGCACAATAATTACTTTGCAGAGACATGTTATTTTTGCTTTAGGTTTTACTGGGCAAAGAGGGGTTCAACTATTTTACATCATCAGTGCCTTTACACTTTTCTATTCTATGCAAAATCGTAAAGAAGAGGGGCGCCCGCTTCTAAATTTTTATATTAGAAGGTTTTTTAGAATTGCACCTCTTTATTATTTTGTTATCATCCTAAATCTTTTTTATCAAGGATTAGCCCCCAGACCCGAAGCTCCTGATGGACTGCAGGTGTACGAAGTCATACTAGGATTTCTTTTTTTAAATGGCTTTAATCCCGACACTATTAACTCAATTGCTATTGGTGGTTGGTCAATTGCGGTAGAGGTTTCCTTTTATGTCTTAGCTCCGTTTTTGTTTTTATGGATAACGAATTATACTCGAGCCTTATATCTTACTATATCAAGTACTTTTATTCTATTTATATTGTCCAGGTTATTAGCGTACATATTCGGGGGGAAATATGTGGAATATTTTAACTTTTTATATTTCCCTATCCAATTTCCAATATTTTGTATGGGAATTTTGACTTTTATGGTATGGCGCGATATGAATAGAGCGATTGACAAAACTCGCTTAAATGCGAAACATCTATCTCTTTTTTTAATAGTGCTGTCAATAGTAATTATTATGTTAAGCTTACCATTTAACAACAATAATATGCATTTGACCTCGTTTGCATTTATTCTCCTGATTTTAGCATTGTCAATTCATCCGTGGAAGATTTTGGTTAATGCTTTCACACTTCACATTGGCAGAATTTCTTTTAGTATTTATTTAATACATTTTTTTATATTAGTAATAGCCGATAAAATCTTTAAAAATTATTTTTATAGTTTTTATGAAAAATACATAAGTAAGCCACCCTTACTAATTGCAATGTTTATCTTTGTGCTCATATTATCGGTGATAGTATGTAATTTGACCTACACACTTATTGAAAAAAAGGGAATTATACTTGGAAAAAAGGTTATCGCTAAGTACTCCAATTAATTATATGGAAACTAAAAATTTATTTATAACAGGGGGGAATGGTGAAATCGGGAAGGCAATTATTACTACGTTTCAAAATGAAGGTTTCAATATTATTGCACCTACATCACGAGATCTAGATTGCAGCAGTAATGATTCGTTGAAAGATTATTTTACTGATTTTTCAATCGATATTAGTGCTTTTGTTCATTGCGCTGGTATTAATGATCCAAAAAGCTTTATCGATGTTAAACCAGAAAGCCTTTTAAGGACATTACAGATAAACACGCTCAGTTTCATATATATATCGCAGTACCTAAATAATTGTTTCATCGATAATATATCGAGGGTTATTGCGATATCGTCAATTTATGGTTCAATCTCCCGCAGTGGCAGACTTGAATATGCTACAGCTAAACATGGACTGAAAGGAGTAGTGCAAACATTAGCTTTAGAACTTGCGGAGAGAAATATTTTAGTTAACTCAGTTTCTCCTGGTTTTATTGAAACGAAGTTGACTTATAAAAATAACAGCCAAACTGTAATTGATAAGTTAATTAGTGATGTCCCACTGAAAAAACTGGGTAAAGCCGAATATATAGCAGATTTGGTTTATTTTTTATGTTCACAAAAGAATCAGTTTATCACTGGACAAGATATGATAATAGACGGCGGATACTTAAGCGGCGGATTTCAACCAAAATAAAATGAAAAATAGTTTTAAAATAGAAAATACTGAAATCCTGCTGGACTTTTCTTTACTTGAAGTGAATGATATAGAGATCAGTTCGATGCCCTATAACTATACGGTTAGGTTTATCAATGCTAATGAGGCTAAAGAACAAATTTCAAACATTGTGCAGCTAAATGGGGATAAACATTTTGTCTTTATTGATAAAGAAGTAGCAGAAATTTATGGGTGTGAGTTTTTTGATAAACAAGATCTACTTACCTTAACTGCAGAAGAAGACAATAAGGTTTTAGATGTAGCAACTATACTGTTAGATAAACTACAAGAAAAAAACTTCACCAAGAAAGAGCTTTTTTTATCTGTTGGAGGAGGCATAACGCAAGATATAAGTGCTTTCGGGCGGGCGGTCTATAAACGCGGAATCAATTGGGTTTATTTTCCAACAACATTGCTAGCAATGGGCGACAGTTGCATAGGGGCGAAGTCATGTTTAAATTATGGACATGTCAAAAACCAATTGGGATTGTTTTCTGCTCCAAAAGAAGTATATATTAATATAGATTTTCTGAATTCCCTCGATAAAAGAGATGTGCTTTCGGGTTATGGTGAAATTATAAAATTAGCGATTGTTGGTGGTTCCAAGAGTCTCTCAATCTTTAGCGATCTCATAGCTCCACAAGGTGAAGATAAATTAAAGAATATTGACCAACTGATCAAGCTGTCCTTACTAGTTAAAAAATCAGTAATTGAAATTGACGAGTTTGAGGACAATATCAGGAGGGCTTTAAATTATGGACACACAGTGGGCCATGCAATCGAACCATTAACTGACTATAAAATTCCACATGGAATAGCAGTCTCTATAGGTGTTGTTGTTGAAAATCTAATTTCAGCCGAGTATGGTCAATTGCCCTTGAATGATGCAATCTATATAAATAATATGGTTCTATCATTTATTGATGAATTGTCATTGTCTTATCTACAAGACATCTCTGTTGATGCAATTGTGGAAAACATGAAACGAGATAAAAAAACAATGAACACGGATGTGTTCATGGCGGTACCTTTTAACATTGGATATTTTGATATGGTTAAGGTTCCAATAGATTCAAAATTTAAAATATTCCTTAAAGATGCTTTGGATAGTATCATAAATTTAAAAAACAATTCTTCAAAATGATTCGTGTAGCAGACTTTGTCTTTAACAAAATTTCAGAATATACAGATAAAATATTTCTAGTAACTGGTGGGGGCGCTATGCATTTGAATGATGCAATAGGCCGTAATAAGAAGATTCAATATATTTGCTGCCACCATGAACAGGCAGCAAGTATAGCAGCGGAAGCTTATACACGCGTATCCGGAAAATTAGGGGTTGTGAACGTTACAACTGGTCCAGGGGGAATCAATGCACTTAATGGGGTATTTGGTGCTTGGGTGGACTCTGTCCCAATGTTAGTAGTATCTGGTCAGGTTAAAAGAGAAACATGTTTACAAACACATGGTCTGACTGGTAAAATTCGTCAATTGGGTGATCAGGAAGCTGACATCATATCTATGGTTAAAGGTATTACCAAGTATAGTGTTTTTGTTGATGATCCAAAAAGTATAAAATATCATTTAGAAAAGGCTATCCATCTAGCATTAACCGGGCGTAGGGGGCCCTGCTGGTTAGATATCCCAATAGATGTTCAGGCCACATTGATTGACCCGGAAGAATTACAAGGTTATGATGTCAAAGAAGACGAGCTAAGCTTTGACACCACAGTCATAAATGCTCAGATAGATGATTTAATATCAAGATTGCAAAAAGCAGAGAGACCAGTAGTATATGCTGGTCACGGAATCCATTTGAGCAAAACATATCAGCCTTTCTTTGATTTTATAAACCGGCTTAAAATCCCAGTTGTTACCGCCTGGAACTCCAATGACTTGCTCCCTGATGACCATGAGTTGTATGCAGGTAGGCCAGGTATTATTGGGAACCGTGCTGGAAATTTTGTTGTGCAAAATTCAGATTTACTTATCGTCTTAGGTTCAAGATTGAACATCAGGCTTGTGAGTTATAATTGGGAAAACTTCGCTCGTGACGCCTTTAAAATAGGGGTCGACGTTGATATCAATGAGATGAACAAACCGACCTGTAGGTTTGATGTGAAAATACATTCAACTTTGGCACTATTCTTCGATTTGTTCGCGGCAAAAGCGTCGGACTTAAATTTTAATTCCCATGATGAGTGGCTTAAATGGTGCAAAGTAAGAGTTGAAAAGTATCCGGTTTGTCTACCAGAATATTGGCAGTTAGAAGAAAATGTAAACCCTTATTGCTTTGTAGAAGAGTTTTCGAAAAATGTTGAGGAGAACGAAACAGTAGTTTGTGCCGATGGAACAGCGTGTGTCGCAACATTTCAGGGGATCAAGGTAAAAAAGGGACAGCGTATCTTTCATAATTCAGGATGTGCTTCTATGGGCTATGATCTGCCGGCAGCAATTGGTGCGTATTTTGGGAAAGACAACGCAGAAAGGGTGATATGTATTGCTGGTGACGGAAGCGTGATGATGAATCTTCAGGAATTGCAGACAATTGCAGGTAATAATCTTCCTATACAAATTTTTATATTGAATAACAAGGGTTATCATTCCATTAGACAGACACAACATAACTTTTTCAAGGATAATATTATTGGGTGTGGAATTG